>QWCR01000778.1_pt1 | contig 12451 bp, 9 predicted proteins | sample 1972581 | NCBI WGS metagenome assembly QWCR01 (sample SAMN09866703, study PRJNA288562) | Human oral metagenome isolate pre4_saliva, whole genome shotgun sequencing... | isolation source: mouth | host: Homo sapiens | place: USA: California
CTAGAAAGTTTATCTGCTAATAATCCAGAACCATCTTTAGCTTTCTCTAGTCCAGAAAGTAATTCCGGAGCTTTAGCTTGCATGATAGTTAATGCGCCATTTAATTTAATAGCACCATCTCTAGCACTGTTAACTCCGTTTATTAACTCAGGGGCTTTGGCTTGCATAGAAGAAAGTCCGTTATGAAGTTTATCAGCCCCTTCTTTAGCACTGTTAACTCCGTTGATAAGTTCCGGAGCTTTAGCCTGCATAGAAGAAAGTCCGTTGTGAAGTTTATCAGCCCCTTCTTTAGCACTATTAACTCCATTGATAAGTTCCGGAGCTTTAGCCTGCATAGAAGAAAGTCCGTTATGAAGTTTATCAGCCCCTTCTTTAGCACTGTTAACTCCATTGATAAGTTCCGGAGCTTTAGATTTCATAGCTGATAATCCATTAGATAGTTTTTCAGAACCGTCTTTGGCGCTGTTAAGTCCATTGATAAGTTCTGGAGCTTTAGCTTTGATAGCAGAAAGTCCGTTGTGAAGTTTATCGGCACCGTCTTTGGCGCTGCTAAGTCCACTTAATAATTCTGGAGCTTTAGCTTTCATATCAGTTAATCCTTGGTAAAGTTTCTTACCACCGTTATCAAGTTCTTGGATACCGATGCTAAGTTCAGGAAGTTTAGCTTGAAGTTTGTTCAGTCCTGCATTGATTCTTGCATTTCCGTCGACTAGAGCGTCGATTCCACCAGCTAACTCAGGAAGTTTTTCATGAATTAATTGGATGCCACTTGAAAGTTGATTAAATCCTGCTTGTAATTCAGTTCCTTTGCTTGCTAGAGTACCAACACCTTGTGCTAATTCTCCAGTTGTCATCGATGTAGTTAGTGAGTTGACTCCGTTAGTGTAAGAAGAAACACCTTCTTTTAATTTTGGAGTGGCACTTGCTAGTTGGTTAAGACCGTTTATTAACTCACCTGAAGTTAGAGATGATACAGTTGCATCAACTCCACCTTTATATTGATTGAATCCTGCGATAAGAGTAGGAGTTTTTTCGTTCATTACTGTTAATCCAGCTTTTAATTGACCACTTCCGGCAGCAAGTTGACCGACGGCAGATTTAATGCTAGAAAGTCCGTTAATTGATCCTTCAAGGTCAGCTGCAAGAGAGTTTACATCGAATTTATCAAGTTGAGTTTGAATGTAGTTTAATTTTCCTACATGGTATTTCATGCTTGAGTATTTTGATGCAGCGCTGTTAATTGCAGAAGTAAGCTCTGCTTTTACCTGACTATTATTATTGCTACTATTTTGAACCGTAGTAGTAGGTTGTGGTGCTGGTGCAGTAGGTGTAGCAGCTGCGTCACTTTTAGCTGCAGCAAGAATTTGAGCTTTTTGCTCTGGTTTTAAGTCCATTGATGCTAATGTTTGCTCCAACCCTGAGAAATTAGTAGTAGGTGCAGCTGGTGCAGTAGTCGTAGTTGTTGTTGTCGTAGATTGTGTATCTATACGACTTACAATTTCTTTAAGACTTTCTATTTGAGCACCTAAATCTGTGAAAGCACTAGATAATGGATTAAAGTTAGTTCTATATGTGATTTTTAATCCTTTTAGTTTGTCTAGTGTAGATGTTAGGTTAGATTTTTTAGCGGCTAAGTCGCTGTCACTAGGTAAGTTAGAATTTAGTGCATTTAATCCAGTGTTGATTTTATCTGCACCATCTACTAATTTCGGTGTACTTTCAGAAAGTTTAGCAACACCGTTTTCTAGTTCAGTGCCACCTGCAGCTAATCTATTTAAGTCATCTTTTTTAGATGCTAACTTAGAGTTGATTTGAGAAACTCCATCTGATAATCTGTCGATGCCGTTGTTAAGTGTAGCACTTCCGGCGCTAAGTTTTTCTAAATCACTTTTTTTAGCTAGTAGTTTTTCGTTAAGAGTAAGTACTCCGTTAGTATATTTTAAAAGACCTTCTTTAAATGCTTCGCTTCCTTTGTATAGTTTATCTATTCCATCTGTTAGCATAATACTCTTAGTTTTGAATGTATTAAAACCGATAGTAAGTTGATTAGAACCTGCAGTAAGTTCATTTACACCAGAAACTAGTGCAGCTTTTTTATCATTTAATGTGCTTAGGACATTTGATAGTTTTCCAGCTCCTTCTTGAAGTTGAGAAACTCCGTTACCAAGTTTTGCACCTCCTTCACTAAGACGATTTAGTCCGGCAGAAAGTCGACCAGAACCATCGGTAAGTTGATCGATACCACCACTCAGTTTTGCGCCCCCTTCGCTAAGACGATTTAATCCAGCTGTTAGGCGATTAGAACCGTCAGAAAGTTCATTAATACCATTACCAAGTTTTGCGCCCCCTTCGCTAAGACGATTTAGTCCAGCAGAAAGTCGACCAGAACCATCAGTAAGTTGATCGATACCACCACTCAGTTTTGCGCCTCCTTCGCTAAGACGATTTAGCCCAGCAGAAAGTCGACCAGAACCATCGGTAAGTTGGTCGATACCCCCGCTCAGTTTTGCGCCTCCTTCGCTAAGACGCCCAAGTCCGGCAGAAAGTCGACCAGAACCATCGGTAAGTTGATCAATACCCCCGCTCAGTTTTGCGCCTCCTTCACTAAGACGACCAAGTCCAGCAGAAAGTCGACCAGAACCGTTGGCAAGTTGATTAATACCACTTCCGAGTTTTTGGCCTCCTTCGCTAAGACGCCCAAGTCCATTGTTCAGTTGGTTTGATGCATCGGCTGCTTTTTGAAGTGAAGAACCAATCTCAGAAAACTTACTGTATAGAGTAGCTGTATAAGTTTTTACAACTTGATCTTTAACGGTATTTGTTAAGTTACTCGCTACAGTTTCCATGATTTTTTCACCGTTTTTACTCTTGGTAAAGTTAGTAGTAAAGTTGATGTTCATTTTTTCTGGATTATCGTTTGATAAAGATGTAGCATTTTTAGAGAAGTTTTGTGGTATTGTAACTACCATGTAGTAGTCACCTTCTCGTAACTCTTTATCGGCTGTATCTTTATCGACGAATTGCCAATTTACTTTTTTGTTATCTTTTAGTTTTTCGACCATCGAATTCCCGACTTCTAGAGTTTTTCCATTAAAATCTACTTTTTGGTCTAGGTTAACAACTCCGACTTTCATGTTTCCAGTGTTGTCGTATGGATCCCAAACGGATTTTAGGAAGGTTCCTGAATATAGAACAGGAACTAGAAGAACGGTAGCCATGGTAGCTTTTAACCCTTTACTCTTTAAAAGGCTACTAAATTCTTTTTTTATCATAATTCCTCCAAAGAAATTTCGTCGTCGAAATTCCATTATGTTAATTTTGATGATATAATAGTATATCACTTAAGATATTCTACAACTTTATAAACTAAAAGTCAAAATATTTTTTAGTAATAGTGAATTTTTAATATTTAATATTAAAGTATATTATATATAATGGAGATAAAAGCTATAACTTTTAAAATTTATCGTTATTGATTAATATATGATAATAATAGTGTTTTAATGAAAAATGAATTATTGTTTAAACTTATAAAAAGATATATATTACTTAAAATAATTTCATTAAGTATTTATATGATTTATCCTAATTAAGGAAAAAATTGGTTCACTATTTATTTGTTAGGTGGCAATTGGTAAAAAAATTTTAAAAATAGTATATTATATTTATTATGTAAAAAAGGTAGAAATCCTTAAAAATGGATAACTACCTTTGTTTTAGTGTTAAGTTATGCTAATGCGTGTGATATTTTATGTTTTAAAAGATTGCTAAAACAATTTTGAGCATCTTTTAAATCTTTTGGATCTGGGTGTTTTTTTGATTCTTTAACCATGTCGGCAAGATCTGGTGTAACTTTGTGAATAAAGTTAGGGTCACGCCAAGTAAGGATTTTGAAAACTATCATAACCTTTGGATCAACTTTGCCTTGGCAGACGAAAGTTTCATGGATTCTATTGTTTCTTTCTTCCATAAAGGCAATATAATTATTGATTGAATCATCAGCGTGGTAATGTTCACGAGGAACACCACAAGTTAGAAATAGAGCAACGTCTTTACTATGTATTTCTTGTTGATCGATAAAACGTTGCATGTTTTTGTTGGCGTTAGTTTTATCTGTCCAAGCACCTAGAATATAGAAATCATATTCTTTTTCTAGTTTTTTCCGTTGTTTTTTTATATCAAGTAGATCTACTTCTCCTTGATCTTTTATCTGTTCGTAAATAGCTTCGGCTACTTTTTTAGTATTTTTTGTTTTGCTAGAGTAAGCAAGTAAAATTTTCATAAATAAGCCTCCTACTTAGGATATTAGAATAAGTTATCTGACAAGATTATATCTCGTATTAATTAAAATCATATAATTATTATAACAAAAAAATATTCTATTTTAAACTAATAACTGAAAATAATAATCAATTATAAAATTCGAGGAGAATAAAAATTAAAAAAATTGAAAAAATAACCTATTATAATTATAGTTTTAACTAAAAAATAGGAAAAAATTCATGGTTTATGATAAAATACTAATTGATAATGTGGAAGAATAAATATTGTATGAGGATAGGAAGTGCAAATGGAAAAATTATATGAGCTAGCTAGTTACGCATCGTTTATTGTATACCATATAGAAGCGATGGATAAAATAAAAATTCCAAAAACCATGATAAGAGAATATATCAATCTTCAAAAAACAGTAGGAAGTTACCCAAAAGAATTGAATTATGTGACTAGCTTTTATGATAAGAAAACAGGTAGTAGTGGAGCGTTATTTGAAAACTCCGCTGAAGGGAATTATATTTTATCTTATACGGGAACGAATTTTTATTTTGATAGGCAGAAAGATATGTATGCTGATGTAGTAGGTATTTGCTTGGGGCAAGCGGAACATATGGCACCGTGTTATAGATTCTATACACGTATGAAGAAAAAATATGGTGATAATATTATTTTAACAGGTCACTCACTGGGAGGAAGTATTGCGCAACGTGTTGCAATTGAGTATGATGTACAGCAAAGTATTGTCTTTAATGCAGCTCCGATATATTTAATCGGAGGTATAGATATTTTTATGGATAAGGAAAAAGACGGTGAATTGTACGCTGCTCGTATGAAAAAATATCTTAGAAATGTAAAGAAAACGGCTATTAAAAAAGCAACCTTTACAGGTGATGTAAAGAGAGTTGTTTCTGAATATGATATATTTACAAGAATTTCTGAGCTGTTGGCAATTGGTTACTATGTGGGTGATGAAATTATTGTAAAAGAAGCTGGAATGCACGGTATAAAAAGTTTCTTAGATGTATATAGAAAATCATTTGCGGGTTCTTTTGAGAAGAGAGATAATGATGAGTTGTTATCGCTAGAATACAAAGATTTTAGCTTAGCCGAGGTAGGTATTCTTAGTAATTTTTCAGAAGAGCGTATAGAAGGATTAGAGAATCAACTGAATGCACTATTGGTAAGTGATACTGTGATTGATAACTTGAATAAAAATCCTTATAATGTTAATTTTGAGTTTTTTATCAAAGCCATATTAGACAATATCGCGAAGAAAAAAGAAGAACTATAATAGCTTCCTTGTCTGACGTTTTTGTCAGATGAGGAGTCTTTTTATTGTAAGATTACTGGAATTGTTTAACATGGGTTGCAGCTTGTTATAAAATTTTGTGTTTTTCGCATAACTGATAGAGAGTTAATCGTTTGTTTTGTACATTTGTAAGTGAAGTGAGATAAAAAAATTAAAAATAAATACCGAATATGATAGAGTTACAGAGAAACTAGCTTCTCTGTAACTCTTGCCTTTTCTCAACAGGAGTTAGCCACCCTAAAGTCTGTATAGGAAGTCGATTAGAACGATATAGATATTTCTTCATTTGGTTAATATAGAGTTTTTATTTCTATGTGTTTTTACCATGGCTAATCTTGTTTCTAAAGTATGAGGTATATATCGTTGTGTTTTTTGTAAGTTTTTTGTTATAGTAGTTTTCATAAGAGTAAATTCCTTTTTTGATTTGTCGCAATTTCATTATACAGGATTTACTCTTCTTTTTTTATATTGCTTCATATAACATATACAATATATTTATTTGATTTTTTGAAACAAAAAATCAAAAGGCAACTAATCTAACGTAAGATATTTGCGTGAACCTTGAGGCTTACTCAATATCTCACTTCGATTGTTGTCTAAATCTATATTTTTTATTTTTTCATCATAACTATTGAAAAAAGTATTGCCAACCAAATATACTTTAAATTTGTATTATAATAATAATATAATATACCATAAACATATATATATAGATTAAATACAATCACTAATTTCAAATTTCTTTTAGAAAGGAATTTAAATGAATAAAAAACTAATATCCAAATTAATAAACTAATAATTATTTTTAAAAATTCAAACATAAATTACTGTGACCTACTTCATACATATCTTTAAATACTTTTTTAGTATTTATTTTTTTCTACCTTTTCAACTTTTTTACCATCAATAATATCACCAGTTTTTACTGTAGAAAATTTATTATAATTATCCATGGCTTTAGCTATACTATTGCTTTTTTCCAAAATACTCCCCATAGGAGTTGAAATTAAATTAGTTACTATCTTCATCTTTGTATTCATCGTTTTTTCCTCCTATATTTCACATATATAATACATTTATCCACCGATAGCCAACTGGGCTGACCCAAAAGTCCTAACTTTTAAAAAATGTATATGATAACTCATAGACGCAGTGGTTTATTGATATCTAAATTCGCTTTATAAAAATTTTTTAGATATCTAATAAACTGTGCGGGGGTGACTCGACAAAATAGATTTCTTTGAAATCACGATTTTTGAGTCACTCCCACTCTAAAATATCACGAAAACCATATATAATCAATATGTAAATCTAAATAATACATTTTCTAAAAATTAATCATTATATATGATATAATATAAGGGTTAGACACTTTATTTTTTATATTAAATTAAATGTATATATAGTAACCTTAATTACAATTTTAAAAGGGTATTTTTAATTATTATTTTATTTTTAGATAAATTATTACTTAATTTGTTTCAAAACGTCTCAAAATATCTAATTTTTTCCTTATTTTTGATTTTATTATTTATTTGCTTGATTAAATTCAAGGGAAAGAGTATTATTTAAAAAATTTTATTCTAATATTTTTTAAATAATCTTCCTTTATGATCCTTGATTTTAATCATTTTTCGCTATTTTCTTCCTTTGAGAAGTATACGAAAAATATTTAATTTTATTTCTTATGCTTCGGCTTTTTATTTTATAGCTAAAAAATCGCCTATAATAGTTTTCATAAGAGTAAATTCTTTTTTTGATTTGTCGTAATTTCATTATACAGGATTTACTCTTCTTTTTTATATTTTGTCTGACATCAATTATAACACTACACTGATGGAATGTTAATCGTTTGCTTAAAGTTGTAACTTCATTGAAAAAAATGATATAATATTGATAACTATGTATATACTCACGGTGGTGAGAAGATGCAGGTCAAAAAATAAAAGTATGCTCCCAAAAAATGTTTTATAATAATATACTAGAATTTAATCTTAAAAAAGAAGGTTACGATGTAATCGTTGCTAATGATGGGGAAAAAGCGGTGGAACTTGCTTTTAATGAGAACCCAGATTTAATTTTACTCGATTTAATGTTACCGAAAAAAGATGGAATGGAAGTGTGTAGAGAAGTACGTGCTAAAAAGAATATTCCAATCATCATGTTAACGGCAAAAAATAGTGAAATAGATAAAGTTCTTGGACTTGAATTTGGAGCGGATGACTATGTGACTAAACCTTTCTCAACACGTGAACTTATGGCAAGGGTTAAGGTAAACCTACGTCGTGTTATTAAACAACAAGAGGGAGTAGTTGAGGAGAAAAATGGCGGAGATCTTGTAATTAAAGATATCGTTATTTATCCAGAAGCTTATGTTATTAAGAAAAATGGTGAAGAAATTGACTTAACACGTAGAGAATTTGATTTATTCTATTATCTTGCGCAACACCGAGGACAAGTTTTAACAAGAGAAAATCTTCTGCAGACGGTATGGGGCTATGATTACTTTGGTGATGTTAGAACTGTGGATGTAACTGTAAGAAGACTACGTGAGAAAGTAGAGAATGACTCATCTCAACCTGAGTATATTATGACACGTCGTGGTGTTGGTTACTTTATAGGTGAAGAGTAATGAGTTTTTTGGGAAAGAGATTTAAGAAAAGATTCTTTTCATCAATTCGTACTAAGTTCGTAATAGTTTATGTATTGGTTAATATAATTTCATTACAACTTATCGGATTGTTCTTTACAACACAATTAAGAAATAGTAATGTGAATACATTTGAACAGAATATTATCGAACAGGAAAAAATCTTAAACTACCATGTTCGTGAAGAATTGGAAAAAACTAGTAGTGGAGATGGTTCGAAAGATACGGAAGATAGTACTAGCCAAGATGAATCTTCAAAGAATAGCAGAGATTCGAAGAGTAATAGAGATTCAAAGAGTGGTATAGCTAAACTAGTTAGTGAATTTAATATTCAAAAGTTATTATTAGTTAATGTTATAGATAATGATTCAAAAATCTTAGCGACTTCTTCGAAAAATGGTAATGATGAATATCTTGCTAAAAGGTCGTTTGATCCATTGGTAAGTCAAGTTATAAAAACAGGAGAGAGTACTAAACAGATTCAAAATAATGCTGACAGCAACAAGCGTGTGTGGATCTATGTGAGTCCTGTTAAAAAGGATAATGAAGTTATTGGTGTAATCTCTCTTATGGCGGATATAGAGAGTGTTTATCAAGAGGTAAATGGTATTTCTAAAATCTTCATAGTGGGAACTATTCTATCGATATTAATTACTACAGTAATAGGATTCGTAGCTTCAAAAACGGTGACGAGCTCTATTGAGAAGATGAGTTCACAGGTTAAGAAGATGGCTCTGGGGAACTACGGTACAGTAGTTGGTATAGATGCAGATGATGAAATCGGAGATCTGGCGAAAGTATTTAATCAAATTTCTAAAAGAATTGAAGAAGAGCAGGCTGTTACTGAGACTGAACGTAGGAAGCTTGCGACAATTATCGAAAGTATGATGGATGGAATTATTACGACAGATAATAACGGTAAAATAATTCTGATTAATACTAGTGCGGAAGATATGCTGGGTGGTCGTGATGATGAAATCTTTATCGGAAAAGATGTTTTGAAGATTCTTAACATCACTGAATACGAAAGTATAGAGGAGATACTAGAAGCGGAAGATAGTCTTCTTGTAAATACCTCAAAAACGGATGAAGAGCTACTTTTACGTGCTGAAATTTCTAAAATAGAAAAAGAGGATAAGGAAGATTTAACTCAGATGTCAACGGAGTTGGAAGGATATATTATCGTGCTTTATGACGTAACAGATCAAGAACGTCAGGAAAAAGAACGACGAGAATTCGTATCTACAGTATCTCACGAACTTCGTACTCCTCTAACAACGATGAACAGTTATATCGAAGCATTAGAAGAAGGTGTTCTTGAGGATAAAGAGCTTGCGCCACAGTTTATCGATACGATTCATAAAGAAACGACTCGTATGATAAGAATGGTAAATGAGCTTATGCAACTTGGTAAGATGGACATCAAAGAGGAGCATTATGAGAAAGAATTTATCGATATTAATAAGATGCTTGAACAAATTACCGATAGATTCGCTTTAACACATCCTGAGAAAAACTTTATAAAGCATATTCCTAAGAGTCCGATATTTGTAGAAGGTGACCAGGATAAACTTACACAGGTATTTGATAATATCGTAAATAATGCGATAAAATACTCTCCTAATGGTAAGAATATTACAATAAGGGTGAGACAGAACTATCACCACAATAGGGTGAGTATTTCTATTAAAGATGAAGGTGTAGGAATTCCATTAGTCCACATTGATAAAATCTTTAATAGATTCTACAGAGTTGATAAGAGTAGACAAAGAAGTATGGGAGGAACAGGTTTAGGCTTGGCTTTAGCTAAGACTATAGTAGAGGCCCATAAAGGTCGTATTTGGGCACAAAGTAGAGAGGGTTATGGAAGTATTATATTCGTAACACTACCTTGTGAACAAATTGATGATGAATGGTTATAGAGGTAAATAATATGAAAAGTAAAAGGAAAGAAACTGTTAAATCAGTTGTATTAGGAATATTAGTTCTAATGAGTTTAACGCTATCTTATCTTATTATTACTTATCAACCAGATTACGAGATCTTTACGAAAAGATCTACTCAAAAATCGGTTGAATCAGACAAAAATAGTCTTTTAAACTTTTTGATTCCTGATAGTGTCGTAAAAAATTATGAAGGCTCAAGAGAAGAACCGATAGTTCAGAATTCTATAACGAAGGTAGCAAGTGTTGATGCTGTAAAGAATAAAAGGGTATTGAAGGATTTATTGTCGATAATCTCAGATAGCGAAAGTACAGAGTCTAGGGTTAGAAATCGAAATATAGAAGATATTACAACGAATAATGTTGAAAAAATCATGATAAATTATAAGGTGACCTTGGATTCAGCTTTGGTGAAACCTTTGTTCTTCTCAGAGGAAAATTCTAATATCAGTTTGGAATTTGATACGATAGTTTTACTAAAAGAAAGACCAAATATGATTTATTTATATAAAAAAGATGATAAAAACTATCTACAGATTACTCTGAAGGATGAAATTTATAGCAGGGTAAATAGTAAGTTTAATGAGAAAAAACAAAGCTATGCCAAGTATAGTTTGAATAATAGATTTATCTATTTGAAAGAGTCTGATGAGGATAATGTTATAGATGAATACAGTGCTGAAGAGATTAGTTTAAATAGGTTAGCTAAGGATATTTTTGAGAAAAAGGATAATCTTAGAATTAGTAATGAGGATGAAGTGACCGATGGTTATGGTATCTTACGATCTATAAACAACAGATTAGTATATACAAATCCATCGAACGAAGGTGGGAAAGAAGTTGGAGCTACAGTCGCTATAAACAATACCATGAGCTTCTTGGGACTTGGATATATAGGAGATACAGATTATCAGCTTACTACCGCTCTAGAAGGAATTACTATTTTCCAAGAAGCTTATAAGGATTCGATAGCTTTTAGTAAAGAAGGTCATGCTGATATTATTTCTGAGGATAATAGTAGTGGAATATATAAGCTAACTTCACCAAAGATACTTACAAAGACTTATCTTTCATCAAAAGAAGCGGAACTTTACTCTATTGAGAAAACTGAATATGTAATTAATTATCTTTATGAAAGAGTTAACCTTAAAGAAATAGGTGATATAGTTCTAGGTTATGATAAGGTCTATAATAAAGATAGAAATAGTTTTAGCTATGTGCCAGCGTGGTATGTAAAATATAATGATAGATATATGAGTTTTAAAAAATTAAAAGAGATGATTGACAAGGGAGAGAGACTATGAACTGGGGTAAGATGAAGACGTTGTTTATTTACCTATTTGTTGCGCTTAATGCTGTCTTGTTAACATTTTATATATATACAGTTCAGAAGAATAAAACAGAGATAGTTCAAGAAAAAGAAATTATTGAACGTTCTATGAAAAATGATAACATAACTGTAGAAGAAAATGCAACGAAACGTGATAATCTTGGTTATGTGAATGTTACAATTTCTGATTTGAAGGATATCCGTAAGGAAGATAGTGGTCTAAAGTATGAAGTTGAAAATGTTGATAAGACATCTGCTTTAAAAGTCAGTTCAGAGAATGCTATTACCAATGTAAACAAAGGTAGTTATAGAGCTGAATTAGATTCATTCTTGCTAGAAAAAATGAAATTAAGTGCAAATTATATTTTTTCTAGTTATAATTCATCAAAAAATGAAGTTATCTTTGAACAGCAAATAGATAGTTTTAGAGTATTTTCAAATAAAAATGCACGAATTGTCTTTAGTGTTGAAAGTAATGGAGATATTAAAAACTTCACATTGACGAGTGTTTCGAATATAAGAAAAGATAAGAACGAGGCGCTAGTGCCATCTAGTCAAGCGATAAATAGATTATATCACGAAGACTTAATTCCTAAAAACTGTCGCGTACGCACTACTTTAGGGTATTATACCTATATTTCACAAACGGAAAATCAAGTGTTGATACCGACTTGGAATGTAGAAATAAGTGATAAAGATGGCCAAATTAGCAACTATTATGTAGATGCAATAAATCTAAATGTACTGAACAGAAAAGGACATAACTCATAGATAGGTATTTAAAAACAAAGGGTCTTCGGAATATATAGTGGAATTACTTTCTTAATAGTTTAAAAACAACTGGTGTGTAAATGTCAATTTAAATATGTCAAAAAAATTCAAAATAAAAATGTACATTTTATTCATCTGCCTTTTGGAAAAAATCTTTAAGTCTATAAGAATTT
>QWCR01000364.1_pt1 | contig 12419 bp, 7 predicted proteins | sample 1972581 | NCBI WGS metagenome assembly QWCR01 (sample SAMN09866703, study PRJNA288562) | Human oral metagenome isolate pre4_saliva, whole genome shotgun sequencing... | isolation source: mouth | host: Homo sapiens | place: USA: California
GATTGTAGAACGGACTGTTGCGCAAGCCAAACTTCACTTCTTTGCAGATAGTGGTACGGATGCACCATCTAAACTCGTTTTAGAACGCTATGTCGGTCCAGAGTTTGAAGTGCCAACCTACTATTCAAACTACCAAGCCTACGACGCAGACCATCCATTCAACAATCCAGAAAATTGGGAAGCTGTTCCTTATCGTGCGGATAAAGACATTGAAGCCGGTGATGAAATTAACGTTACCTTTAAAGCTGTCAAAGCCAAAGCCATGAGATGGCGTATGGAGCGCAAAGCGGATAAGAAGGGTGTTGCGATAATTGAGATGACCTTCCTTGCTCCAAGCGAATTGCCTCAAGAAAGCACTCAATCGAAGATTCTTGTAGATGGAAAAGAACTTCCTGATTTCGCTGAAGATCGTCAAGACTACCAAATCACCTATAAAGGTCAACGTCCAAAAGTCTCAGTCGAAGAAAGTAATCAAGTAGCTTCAACAGTTGTAGATAGCGGAGACGATAGCCTTCCAGTACTTGTTCGTCTTGTTTCAGAAAGTGGAAAACAAGTCAAGGAATACCGTATCCAGTTTACCAAGGAAAAACCAGTTTCTGAGAAGACAGTTGCTGCTGTACAAGAAGAACTTCCAAAACTCGAATTTGTTGAAAACGATTTGGCCTACAAGACAGTTGAGAAAAAGGATTCAACGCTGTATCTAGGAGAAACTCGTGTAGAACAAGAAGGAAAAGTTGGTAAAGAACGTATCTTCACATCGATGAATCCTGACGGCACTAAGGAAGAAAAACTTCGCGAAGTGGTAGAGGCTCCGACAGACCGCATCGTCTTGGTTGGAACAAAACCAGGAACCGCTCTTCCAGAAGATGAAGTGAAGAACCTAGTCCTTAACAGACCAGAACTTGTAGTCGAAGAAGAAACCATCGACTTCAAGATTCAGGAGCGTAAGACTGATAAGTTGTACCTAGGAGAAACTCGTGTTGTCCAAGAAGGTCAAAAAGGTGTCCGTCTTCACTTGATTGAAGTGGAAAATGGAAAACGTCAGCTTAAAGAAACTTACGATAAAGTCGTTGCTCAAGATCGTATTGTAGAAGTTGGTACTAAACCAGGAACTTCTCTTCCAGAAGATGAAGTGAAGAACCTCGTTCTTAATCTTCCAGAGCTTATCTCAGAAGAAGAAATCATTGATTTCAAAGTTCAGGAACAAAAGAATGACAAACTTCCAGCAGGTCAAACTCGCATCCTTCAAGAAGGAAGACAAGGTATCCGTGTTCACTTGATCGAGGTTGAAAATGGCAAGCGAACTGAAAAAGAAAGCTATGATAAAGTCATGGCTCAAGATCGCATTGTAGAAGTTGGTACGGCTAGTGAAACAACTAAACCAGTACCTCAAGAATCTACAAAACCACAAGTATCAGAAAAAGCAGATACAAAAAAAATTGTTTCAAGTGAAGCTAGTCATGTTCAAGAAGAACAGTTACCAAATACAGGAAGTGCAGAAAGTCAAGCAGCTCTAGCAGCAGGTTTAGCTCTTCTTGGCTTGAGTGCAGGTCTAGTGGCCACTAAAGGTAAAAAAGAAGACTAGAATGAATCAGTATTTCTTCTAAATGTATCTCAGAAAGACCAGGGAAACCTGGTCTTTTTGTATTCAATTCAAGACAAATAAAAATCCCAAATTTATATTATATTCAGAAAGAATGTTGGATATTATATAATTCTACTTGATTAGCAATTATATAAAGTAGTTGGAATAAATATTAAGATAATTCAAACTTATAAATAAATGCAATGTTTTCATATGTTAATTTTAAGTGCTTCTTATAAATGTAAGCTAGTTTTGTAGGCGTTCTGTCTCTTGAGAGAAAGCTTTATGTTGATAAAATAAAAATATAAGTTAAAATTTTACACAGTGTCAATATTTTATAAAGGGTAATAACCTTATATTATTACAAAAAAAGTTAATTTTGTTTTATAATAAAATTAAAGGAGGTTTCTATATTAAAAACAGAACCAATATGATAAATAATTGCAATTGCATACTGTAAGAACGTCTGTAAATGTGATGTAGTTTCATCAATGCGCCTCATCCATTTTAATGAATTTGAAAGGAGATGTTGTTGAGTTTTAACAATCATAGTTGGTCGTTTTATGTTTTCGGTTATTTAGAAAGGAAGAAAATGAAGAACAAGAAATTTTGGTTATCCATCCTAACTTCTCTGGCATGTGTTCTAGGGATAATCCTTGCTCCCAATTCAGCAGAAGCGAAGGAGCTAAAGAATGTTATCAGTAATATCGGAATTTGGGAAGTTGATAATGGTAAATTTATAAGTCCGGATGAAAATGGAATTTATAACCTTTCTCCAGAGCACCATGACTACTCAAACTATAAGTTCTCTGTGGAGTATGATTTGAGTGCCTATGATGGCAAATTGGAGGACGGTGATACCTTTACATTTACAGTCCCAAGTCCGTTAACCGTGAGAAATGAGAGTTTTGACTTGAAAGACAAAGAAACAGATCTCGTTATCGGGGAAACTCAAATTGTATCAAATGGGGATAATAATGGTGGTAAGGTAACTATTACATTAAAGAATCTGAAAGCTTACCTTGAGAAAAAAGGTGGCTATCAAGTTCAAAATGTCAAAGGGACATTCTTTGTTGGTTTTAGTTCTAAAAATGAACTAAGCAATGAGACGCTTCGATTTGATAAAACGGAAACCATAAATGAAATTACACACCAGATTAAGGTAAAAAGAGGCGAAGCATCTGATTATTCTGAAGGTATTGGACGTGCGAATTTTAGTAAGTATCATGGTTTGATTTATAAAGAGGATTGGACATCTAGTGCTCTAAATAAGAGTGGACAATATTTACACAGTTGGTATGTCCGAGCTAATCCGAAACAAGCTGCCTATAACAAAATTGAAATTCATGACTGGGTTGATCCTAATGCCTCACCGATGCAGATGATTCCAGAAACATTTAAAGTTACGGCAGGTTGGTACGATAAATCTTATTACTTTAAAGATGAGGTGGTCTTAGAAGCTGGTAAAGATTACCAAGTTAGTTGGAATGAGTCATATACCGATTTTACTTTAACAATTAACAATGCTTCTTCAATTGTTGCTAAGAACGGGAAACCTGCAGCATTTCGAATTAATTATAAAACAAGTGCTCCAGCTGATGGAACAAAAGTTCAGAATAATGCTGAAATGAAGGGTGATGACCAGATTCTTACATATGACGACTATAGTAATAAGACAGTCGTTAAGCAAATCGGAAACTCAGTAGTTGCTTCAGGCGGTACAATTCAGTTAGAAACTGGTTACCGTATCATTCTTTACAAGGTCGATGAGCTGACTCATGACCGTCTAAAAGGAGCAAAATTCAAGATTACTCCTCCGGCAGGAGCTACGGCTAAAGAGGAAATTGTAACGACAAATGATGACGGAATTGCTGAATCATCTATTTACTCAGAAAGTGATATCAAGAAAGGGAACTTTACAGTAACTGAGGTTCAGGCTCCTGAGGGATATGAGTTAAATCCTACTCCATTTGAGATGACTGTTGGACAAGACGGAGCTATCAAAACAGTTACAAATAAACGTAGCAAAGCTAAAGTTAAGATTAAAGCTAATAAAAAACTTACAGGACGTGAGTTAAAGGCTGAAGAGTTTGAATTCACTTTAACAGACCAAGATGGTAAGGTGAAAGAAACTGTGAAGAATGACAAAGACGGAAACATTGCTTTCTCAGAATTGGAATTCGACAAAGCAGGAACTTATACCTTTAAAATTGCTGAAAAAGCTGGCAGTGATACAAGCATCAAGTACGATACTAAAACTGTTACGGCTACAGTTACTGTAGCGGACAAGGGTAAAGGCGCACTTGAAGCAACTGTTTCTTACGATGATGAAAAAGCTTTCGAGAACACTTACACTCCAGCAAAAACGGAAGTTTCTGTTAAGAAAGTATGGAAGGACGAGAACAACCAAGATGGCAAACGCCCATCTTCTGTCACAGTTAAATTGCTTGCAGATGGTCAAGATACTGGTAAAACACTTGAATTGACTGAAGCAAATGGTTGGGCTGGAAGCTTCAAAGACCTTGATGCTGATAAAGGTGGCACACCTATCCAGTACACGGTAGTAGAAGTAACTGTTCCTGGTTACACTTCTGAAGTTACTGGTGATGCTGCATCAGGATTCACTATCACAAATAGCTATTTACCAGAAACAGTTGTTGTAAAAGCAACTAAGAACTGGGATGACGCGAACAACCAAGACGGCAAACGTCCAACCAAGATTACAATCAATCTTTTAGCAGACGGTCAGCAAGTTGATTCGAAAGAAGTTCAAGCAGCCGCAGACGGAACTTGGACTGTCGAATTCACGAAATTAGCAAAATATAAAGCTGGTAAAGAAATCAAATACACTGTAACAGAAGAAGCCGTAGCAGAATACGAAGCGACTATTACAGACTTTACCATCACAAACAAATATGCTCCTAAAGAAATTGACTACAAGGTAACAAAAGTATGGAACGATGCGAACAACCAAGATGGTAAACGTCCTGAGTCCGTAACGGTTCAACTTTACAAAAAAGTAGGAGATGCTGATCCAGTAGCCGTTGAAGGTAAGAAATTAACCTTGACAGCTAAGGATAAGACAGACGCTAACACTTGGGTAGCATCATTCACAAATCTTCCACAATACGAAGCTGGTAAAGAAATTACTTACTCTATCGATGAAGTAGATGTACCAGCTGGCTATAAAGCCTCTGTAACTGGTCAAGTGGTGACTAACACTCATGACGTAGAAACAGTAGTTCTTTCAGGAACTAAGGTGTGGAAAGATAACAACAACCAAGACGGTAAACGTACAACATCTGTGAAAGTTCAAATTCTTAACGGCGACAAGGTTGTTCAAGAAATTGAAGTTTCAGAAAAAACTGGCTGGAAGTTCGAATCTAAAAAACTTCCTAAGTATGAGAATGGTAAGGAAATCAAGTACACTGTCAAAGAAACTGCTATGACAGAATACAAAGCAACCATCACTACAGACAAGGATGGTAAGTACACCATTACCAACGAACATACTCCAGAAAAAACAGCTGTAAAAGGTCATAAAATCTGGAAAGATGAAGATAACAAAGATGGCATCCGTCCAGCATCTATCACCGTAAAACTTCTTGCAGATGGTAAGGAAACTGGTCAGACAGCTACAGTGTCAGAAACAAGTGGCTGGACTTATGAGTTTACAGGTCTTGATCGTTATCAAGAAGGTAAGGAGATTGCCTACACTGTTGAAGAAGTGAATGTTCCAGATGGTTATACTGCTTCAGTAGAAGGTTACAACATTACAAATACGCACACTCCTGAAAAACCAACACCTGGCAAACCAAATGAACCAGGTAAGCCTAAAAAAGGTGGGGAATTGCCTAATACAGGAAGCGAGTCTAACCAAGTGGCTCTAGTAGCTGGAATCGCCCTACTTGGATTGGGAACAGGATTCTTGGCAAGACGCAAAAAAGAAGATTAAGTTTTTTAAACGGTATCTTTCACGAAATTTTGCAACACAGTTTAAAAGTAGAAACAAGTGTCAATGGAAATTGGCACTTGTTTTTTTGTAACTGACCCTGGTTCTACTACCGGATACAAGTGGATAGTTGCCACTTACTGAAAAGCTATTGTTTTCGCTACGAAATCCTCTATAATAGGTGACAAATAAAAAAGGAGATGTTGCATATGATTGAAACAAGATTACAAGATAAATTGAAGTCAGGTTTGGAGGTGGAAAATTTTCAAAAAGATGGGACTATCTATCTGTCTCTTAATCCAGATTATTTATCTGGAGATAATGCTAAATACATGACCATGTACAACCGTATGGCTCGCTGGTATGATATGAGTGAGAAATGGATAGGACCACTTCTCCACGGCAAGGCAATTGATAAGTTGAGAAAGGATCTGATGGAGGAAATAGAATGGAAGGATAATTTATCTGTTCTTTATGTCTCTATCGGGACTGGCCAAGACCTCCGTTATATTCCTGAGACAATTGACCTGAAAAGTTTAGACTTTGTAGGGGTAGATATTTCTATCAGTATGCTAAAAAAATGCCAGAAATCTTGCGCTAAAAAGACCAATCTGCAACTTTTCCATGCTTGCGCGGAGGATCTCCCCTTTGCGGATAATAGTTTTGACATTGTCTACCATATTGGCGGAATCAATTTTTTCAATGATAAGGCCAAGGCTATGCAGGAAATGCTACGAGTGGCGAAGCCAGGGACTAAGATTTTAATTGCAGATGAGACGGCTGACTATGTGGATCAGCAATATAAGAAAAATCATTTTAGTAAGGATTATTTTAAAGACGCTACTGTTGATTTGAGTGAAATTGAGAATGCTGTTCCAAGTGAAGTTAAGGAAAAGGAAATGAAACTTCTTTGGGATGAAAAATTCTACGCCTTAACATTTAGGAAATAAGAAAAAGTATCTTGGTAGAGCTTAGAAAGTAAGTATGAAGATAAAAACATTCCCTTAGACAGCTGTCTGAGGGAATGTTTTTTATGGGAGCATCATCAATTCGACAATCATAGCTATGTAGATGATTAAGGTAAGGAGAAAACCAGCTCTCCAGAAGAATTTGATGAATTTAGGGTAATAAAAACTTCGTTTTTTGACAAGGAAAAAGACTACAAGGAGGATTGCTAGGAGAGAAAGAGCAACACCGAGTCGCGGTAGAAAGTTGTGGGTAAAGGCTTTAGCAGTGATCAGATAGTACTCAAATACCAAAAGTGGAAAAGCTAGATCCGCGAAATTAAATCCTATTTTCCTAAGTCCGAAAAGCTTGGTGACAATAAAGCAAACCACCAAGGTTAATATCAATAATAAAATAGATGCTATTTTCATTAAAATCATACCCATATTGTATCATAAAAAAACGCTAAAGGAAATGAGAAACAAGGGAATTTGTAGGAAAGTCAGGCTTTTGAGATTGTAGGTGTTTTTTGTTATAATGAAAGTTATGAAATCTTATAATACCTTGAATGATTATTATCGAAAACTTTTCGGAGAAAAGACTTTCAAAGTTCCTATTGATGCGGGATTTGACTGTCCAAATCGGGATGGAACTGTAGCCCATGGTGGTTGTACTTTTTGTACGGTTTCAGGTTCTGGAGATGCCATCGTGGCACCGGATGCCCCTATCCGTGAGCAATTTTATAAGGAAATTGACTTTATGCACCGCAAGTGGCCAGAAGTTAAAAAGTATCTGGTTTATTTTCAAAACTTTACCAACACCCATGAAAAGGTGGAAGTGATTCGGGAACGATATGAGCAGGCTATCAACGAGCCAGGTGTAGTAGGTATCAATATCGGAACACGGCCAGACTGTCTGCCAGACGAAACCATCGAATATTTGGCTGAGTTATCGGAACGTATGCACGTGACAGTTGAATTGGGCTTACAGACTACCTTTGAAGCAACCTCTGACCTGATTAACCGTGCCCATTCTTATGAATTGTATGTGGAAACAGTAAAACGCTTGAGAAAGTATCCCAAGATTGAGATTGTTTCCCATTTGATCAATGGTTTGCCCGGTGAAACCCATGAGATGATGGTTGAAAATGTCCGTCGCTGTGTTACGGACAATGATATTCAAGGAATTAAACTGCACTTGCTTCACCTCATGACCAATACACGGATGCAGCGAGATTACCACGAAGGACGTTTGCAACTGATGAGTCAGGACGAGTATGTCAAGGTCATTTGTGACCAGTTGGAAATCATTCCCAAGCATATCGTCATCCATCGAATTACAGGAGATGCACCGAGAGATATGTTGATTGGTCCTATGTGGAGCCTCAATAAATGGGAAGTGCTAAATGCTATTGAAACTGAGATGCGCCGTCGTGGAAGTGTGCAAGGATGCAAGGCTGTAAAACAGGAGTTTAAAAATGAAAAGACCACTTGAGATGGCGCATGATTTTTTAGCTGAAGTCGTGACAAAAGAGGATATTGTTGTGGATGCGACCATGGGTAATGGCCATGATACCCTTTTTCTAGCCAAGCTAGCCAAGCAAGTCTATGCCTTTGATATTCAGGAGCAGGCTTTGGAGAAGACGCAAGAGCGTTTGGATCAGGCTGGAATGAAAAATGCCCAGTTAATCTTGAAAGGTCATGAGACACTAGACCAGTTTGTGACAGAAGCTAAGGCAGGGATTTTTAATCTTGGTTATTTACCTTCTGCTGACAAATCCGTCATCACCCAACCTCAGACTACTATCGAAGCCTTAGAAAAGCTGTGTCACTTGCTTGTCAAAGGGGGACGGATTGCAATCATGATTTACTATGGTCATGAAGGAGGAGACACCGAGAGGGATGCTGTATTGGATTTTGTTAGCCAGTTGAACCAACAAGAGTATACAGCTGCCATTTATCGGACTCTCAACCAAGTTAATAATCCACCGTTTTTAGTTATGATTGAAAAATTAGAAAGGTATAGACATGGATAAACAATACCTTCGTGAGAAGCTTGAGGCAATGCGCCAAAATTTTGTCGAGTCAACGCATCACGAGCGAGCAGTCGGGGTGCTCGACGAAGCACATATGAGCAAGAAAATGCTTAAAATTAAGAAAAAATTAGTGACTCTTGAAATGGAACGATGCCAGAAAAAAATTGAGCACAAAGACTGTTCTAAGATTGATCAGAAAATCCAAGAGCAAAAGGAGATTTTTGAATCTTGTTGTAAAAAAGATTAAGGAGGAATTGTGTGGAATTACTCATTTACTTGATTCTATTTTTATTTGTCTTAATCATTTCAACTACGACCAATAAAATTCTCCCTTTTTTGCCCCTTCCTCTTGTACAAATTCTTTTGGGGATTGGGATTGGTTTATTTGTTCCCGATGCGGACTTTCATCTCAATACAGAGCTGTTTCTGGCCATGGTTATTGGTCCCTTACTCTTCCGGGAGGCAGAAGAAGCAGATATTACGTCCATTTTGAAGCACTGGCGGATTGTTGTCTTTCTGATCTTTCCTGTGATTTTTATCTCGACCTTAAGCTTGGGGGGCATGGCTCACTTTCTTTGGATGACTCTTCCTTTGGCTGCCTGTTTAGCAGTTGGAGCGGCACTTGGGCCAACAGATTTGGTTGCCTTTGCATCTCTTTCTGAACGTTTTCGTTTTCCCAAACGGGTTTCCAATATCCTAAAAGGGGAAGGGCTCTTAAATGACGCTTCGGGTTTGGTTGCCTTTCAGATGGCTCTTGCTGCTTGGACAACAGGAACGTTTTCTTTCAGCCAAGCTGGAACTTCCCTAGCACTTTCTATACTTGGTGGTTTTGTAGTCGGTTTTGTGACGGCTATGGTCAATCGTTTTTTGCATAGCTTTTTACTGAGTGTACGAGCGATAGATATAGCCAGTGAACTATTGCTAGAGCTAAGTTTGCCGCTCATGACCTTTTTCATCGCAGAAGAGTTTCATGTTTCAGGGATCATCGCAGTAGTGGTTGCAGGTATTTTGAAGGCCAGTCGCTTTAAGAAAATTACGCTCCTTGAGGCTCAGGTAGACACCGTGACGGAGACCGTTTGGCACACCGTGACCTTTATGCTAAATGGATCAGTCTTTGTTCTCTTGGGAATGGAATTAGAGTTGATAGCAGAGCCGATCTTGTCTAATTCTCTCTACAATCCCCTTCTTTTACTGCTTTCAGTTGTCGTTCTGACCTTCTTACTCTTTGCGATCCGCTTTGTCATGATTGCTGGTTTTTACTTTGTGAGGACACGTCGACTTAAGAAAAAAATTCATAAGTACACGAAAGATATGCTTCTTTTGACCTTCTCTGGTGTCAAAGGGACAGTATCTATCGCGACTATTCTCCTCATACCAAGTCATTTGGAGCAGGAGTATCCTCTGTTGCTCTTTCTCGTAGCAGGCGTTACACTATTAAGCTTTCTAACAGGTTTACTGGTCCTCCCTCACTTATCTGAGGAACAAGAGGAAAGCAAGGATCATTTGATGCATATTGCGATTTTGAATGATGTAGCTGCAGAATTAGAAAAAGAACTGGACCATCACAAGAACAAACTTCCTCTTTATGCAGCTATTGATAATTATCATGGTCGAATTGAAAACCTCATCCTTAGTCTGGAAAATAAGAGAGTCCAGGAGGACTGGGAGTCCCTCAAACTTCTTATCTTAAGTATTGAGAGTGATGGTTTAGAGCAAGCCTACGAAGAAAATAGAATCAGTGAGCGTGGCTATCGAGTTTACCAACGTTACCTAAAAAACATGGAGCAGAGTATCAATCGGAACTTCGCTTCTAGAGTGACTTATTATTTCCTAGTTTCCTTACGGATACTGCGCTTTCTACTCCATGAAATGTTTACCTTTGGCAAAACTTTTCGTAGTTGGATGAATGAAGAATCTCGTAAACTATTAGCAGTTGACTATGATCAGATTTCAGAGTTGTATTTGGAAAATACAGAGCTGATTATCGAGAGTTTGGAAAACCTAAAAGGGGTTTACAAGAGTTCTCTGATTAGCTTTATGCAAGAGTCTCGTCTACGCGAGACGGCCATTATCGGAAGCGGTGCTTTTGTTGAGCGGGTTATCAATCGCATCAAGCCAAACAATATCGAAGAAATGCTGCGAGGCTACTATCTCGAACGTAAGGCAATCTTTGAATACGAAGAAGCTAAACTGATAACAGCCAAGTATGCCAAAAAACTACGACAAAATGTGAATAATTTAGAAAATTATTCTCTGAAAGAGGCTGCGAATACCTTACCTTATGATATGCTAGATTTAATAAGAAGAACTTAGATGATGAAGAAAATGACGGAGGATGAAACATGAAAAAGTGGTGGAAAGAGCTGATGGACAGGCCCTTATTGAAAGCTTTTTTGCATTATTATCAAGCATCTGATAGCGAGTTGACCAGTGTTGCGGTTGCCTACTATTGGTTGATTTCAATCTTTCCTTTGCTAATGATAATGGTCAATATTTTGCCTTATTTTCAGATTCCGGTCTCAAATTTCTTACTGACGATCAAGGAATTTTTGCCTGATACGGTGTATGATGTGGTCGCCAAGATTGTCCGAGAAGTTCTGACTCAACCATCGACTGGTTTGCTGAGTTTTGCTGTTTTATCTGCCCTCTGGACTTTTTCGAAATCAATGGATTTCCTCCAAAAAGCCTTTAACAAAGCCTATGGAGTGACCAAGAGTCGAGGCATTATCTCCCATCAGTTGATGAGTCTACTTGTTAGTTTTGGCTTGCAGATCCTTTTTGCCTTTGCCTTGTTTTTGAGTATGTTTGGTCGTATGTTGCTTAACCTCCTCAAAACTTACTGGCAATCAGACAGTCCGCTATTTTCTTACCTGCAAGACTTTACAGGCCCTCTGGTCTATGCCTTGATCTTTGCCATTCTAGTCATGATTTATTACTTCCTTCCAAAAGTAAAAGCACCACGAATCCGCTATGTTTTACCAGGAAGTGTCTTTGTCTTGCTAACTCTTATCTTTTTATTGAATATCTTTTCTGTCTACGTCAATAGTTATGTTAATCATCTGGTTGATGTCCGATTTTTCAGTTCCATTATCGTGGTAGTCATGATGTTCTGGTTTATTCTCATTGCAAAGATTTTGATTATCGGAGCAGTTATCAATGCCAGTGTTCAGAGTTTGAAAGATCCAAAGTTTGGTATAGAATAATTAGAAAAATCCCTATTAGGTTTCCTAATAGGGATTTTCTTAATAGATAAACATGGCATCTCCAAAACTGAAGAAGCGGTAGTGTTTTTGGATGGCATGGTGATAGGCATCTAGGACTAAGTCACGACCAGCAAAGGCAGAAACTAGCATAACAAGAGTTGACTTGGGAAGGTGGAAGTTGGTTGAAAAAGCATCCACAACCTTCCAGTCGTAGCCTGGTTTGATAAAGATATTGGTCCAGCCAGAATCTGCTTGGATTTGCCCATTAAACTTGGAACCGATGGTTTCCAGTGTGCGGATCGAAGTGGTTCCGACAGCGATGACGCGACCTCCCTTTTCCTTGACAGAGCGAAGGGTGGCAGCTGCTTCCTCAGAAAGCTGGTAGAATTCGGAGTGCATTTCATGTTCGTCTAGATTGTCTACAGAAACGGGTCTAAAGGTTCCGAGTCCGACATGGAGAGTGAGATAGACTAGATGAACACCTTTGGCTTGGATTTCTGCTAGCAGTTCTTTGGTAAAGTGCAGTCCAGCAGTTGGTGCAGCAGCAGAGCCACTTTCTTTGGCGTAGACCGTTTGATAACGTTCACGGTCATCTAGTTTTTCGTGGATGTAGGGCGGTAGTGGCATTTCACCCAGACTTTCCAAAACTTCTAGGAAAATTCCTTGGTATTCAAAGCGGACAAAGCGGCCCCCGTGGGT
>QWCR01000369.1_pt1 | contig 12395 bp, 9 predicted proteins | sample 1972581 | NCBI WGS metagenome assembly QWCR01 (sample SAMN09866703, study PRJNA288562) | Human oral metagenome isolate pre4_saliva, whole genome shotgun sequencing... | isolation source: mouth | host: Homo sapiens | place: USA: California
GGAAATGGATGCAGGGGATATGATTTCTCGTCGTAGTATTCCGATCACAGATGAGGACAATGTTGGCACCTTGTTTGAGAAATTGGCGCTAGTTGGTCGTGATTTGCTTTTGGACACTTTGCTTGCCTATATTGCTGGCGATATCAAACCTGAACCGCAGGATCCAAGTCAGGTTACTTTCTCGCCAAATATCAAACCCGAGGAAGAAAAGTTGGATTGGACTAAAAGCAATCGTCAACTTTTCAACCAAATCAGAGGGATGAACCCGTGGCCTGTTGCTCATACTTTCCTTAAGGGCGACCGCTTTAAGATTTATGAAGCCCTGCCAGTAGAAGGTCAGGGAAATCCAGGTGAGATTCTCTCTATCAGCAAGAAAGAATTGATTGTCGCAACGGCAGAAGGAGCTCTATCCCTCAAACAAGTGCAGCCAGCTGGTAAACCTAAGATGGACATTGCTTCCTTCCTCAACGGAGTTGGACGTACATTGACTGTAGGAGAACGATTTGGTGACTAAAGTAGAAACAGCTAGAAGTTTAGGTCTAGCAGTATTAGAGGATGTTTTTATTAATCAAGCATACTCAAATATCGCCTTAAATAAGCATCTCAAGGGAAGTCAACTTTCAGCAGCAGACAAGGGCTTGGTGACCGAGCTGGTCTATGGAACGGTAGCACGTAAACTGACTCTGGAATGGTACCTATCCCACTTTATCGAAGACAGAGACCAATTAGACAGCTGGATCTATGTCCTTCTTCTCATGAGCGCCTACCAGCTCCGCTATTTGGACAAGATTCCAGACCATGCTGTGGTTAATGAAGCAGTAGAATTGGCCAAAGTCCGTAAAAAGGGCAGTGAAAAATTGGTCAACGCCGTCCTTCGCCGTATCCTGCGTGAAGGCTGGCCAGATATTGCTAGCATCAAGCGAAAAAACAAGCGTGATTCCATTGCCTATTCTCTCCCAGTTTGGCTAGTTTCCAAGCTCAAGGAAGAATACGGAGAAGAGCGAGCGCAAGCTATTTTTGAAAGTCTCTTGGTGCGTAACAAGGCCAGCATTCGTGTAACTGATCTAGGACGAAAAGAGGCAATCCAAGCCTTGTTGGAGGCTAGTGATTCATCCTTGTCTCCTTCTGGTCTGGTTAAAGAGCAAGGGCATTTTGCAGGTCATGATTTGTTTGCAGATGGAGCCATTACCATCCAAGACGAGTCCAGTCAGCTGGTTGCTCCCACTCTGGATTTACAAGGTAATGAGCAGGTCCTAGATGCCTGTGCGGCTCCGGGTGGGAAAACAGCCCATATTGCCTCTTATCTCACGACAGGTCAGGTTACTGCTCTGGATTTGTATGACCACAAGTTGGACTTAATCCAAGAAAATGCCCAACGTCTAGGGGTTGCAGATCGGGTTCAAACGCAAAAATTAGATGCCAGAAAGGTGCATGAGTTTTTTGGTCAGGATTCATTTAATAAGATTTTGGTGGATGCTCCCTGTTCAGGAATTGGTCTTCTGCGCCGCAAACCAGACATCAAATACAATAAAGAAACGGCAGATTTCGCGTCCTTACAGGAAATTCAGCTAGAAATATTAGGTAGTGTTTGTCAAACACTAGGCAAAGGTGGTATAATGACTTATAGTACCTGTACTATCGTCTCAGAAGAGAACTTTCAAGTCGTACAGGCATTTTTAGAAAGTCATCCTGAATTTGAGCAGGTAACGCTAGAACATGAATGTAAGGATATCATGAAAGATGGCTGTATCCTCATTACACCTGAATTGTATGGAAGTGATGGATTCTTCATCAGTCAATTTCGCAAGATATCAGATTAGGAAGGAACTAACACATGGAAATTTCATTATTAACAGATGTTGGTCAGAAACGAACAAATAACCAAGACTATGTCAACCATTTTATTAATCGCGCAGGACGTCCAATGATTATCCTAGCTGATGGGATGGGAGGTCATCGCGCAGGGAATATCGCTAGTGAGATGGCAGTAACAGACCTAGGTGTAGCCTGGGTTGATACACAAATTGATACAGTCAATGAAGTTCGTGAGTGGTTTGCTCACTATCTAGAAATTGAAAATCAAAAGATTAACCAATTGGGACAAGATGAAGCTTATAAAGGAATGGGAACAACCCTTGAGGCTGTTGCTATTATTGACAATCAGGCTATTTATGCCCACATTGGAGATTCTCGTATCGGTTTAATTCGTGGAGAAGAATACCACCAGTTAACGAGCGACCATTCCTTGGTCAATGAATTGCTCAAGGCTGGTCAATTGACACCTGAAGAAGCAGCTAGCCACCCACAGAAAAATATTATTACTCAATCTATCGGTCAAAAAGACGAAATTCAGCCTGATTTCGGAATGATCACCCTCGAGCCAGGAGACTATCTCTTACTTAATAGTGACGGCTTGACAAATATGATTTCAGGAAGTGAAATCTATGATATCGTAACCAGCGATATTTCTTTGGCAGATAAGGCAGCAACCTTGATTCGTTTTGCAAACAATGCAGGTGGGTTAGACAACATCACAGTTGCCCTTATTGCTGTTAATGAGGAGGCGACAGAATGATCCAAATCGGCAAGATTTTTGCCGGGCGGTATCGAATTATCAAACAGATTGGTCGAGGGGGCATGGCAGATGTTTACTTGGCCAAGGATTTGATTCTAGACGGGGAAGAAGTGGCAGTGAAGGTCCTGAGGACCAACTACCAGACAGATCCGATTGCTGTGGCGCGTTTCCAGCGGGAAGCGAGAGCCATGGCGGATTTGGACCATCCTCATATCGTTCGGATTACAGATATCGGTGAAGAAGAGGGACAACAGTACCTAGCTATGGAGTACGTAGCAGGACTTGACCTCAAACGCTATATCAAGGAACATCACCCTCTTTCAAATGAAGAAGCGATTCGAATCATGGGACAAATCCTCTTGGCTATGCGCTTAGCCCATACTCGAGGGATTGTTCACAGAGATTTAAAACCGCAAAATATCCTTTTGACTCCAGATGGGACTGCCAAGGTTACAGACTTTGGGATTGCAGTAGCCTTTGCTGAGACGAGTCTGACTCAAACCAACTCAATGCTGGGTTCGGTTCATTATTTATCGCCAGAGCAGGCGCGTGGTTCTAAAGCAACTGTGCAGAGTGATATCTATGCCATGGGGATTATTTTCTATGAGATGTTGACAGGCCATATCCCTTACGATGGGGATAGTGCAGTGACCATCGCCCTCCAGCATTTCCAGAAACCACTGCCGTCGGTTATAGCTGAAAATCCATCTGTGCCTCAGGCTTTAGAGAATGTTGTTATCAAGGCAACTGCCAAGAAATTAACAGACCGCTACAAATCAGTTGCTGAGATGTATGTGGATTTGTCTAGCAGTTTATCTTACAATCGTCGTAATGAACCAAAGTTGGTCTTTGACGATGCGACTAAGGCGGATACCAAAACTTTGCCAAAGGTTCCTCAAAGTACTCTGACTTCTATTCCTAAAGCTCCGGTGCAAGGAGAACCTCTTCAAGTAAAAAAAGCGACTCCGCAGGTCGAAGAGCAAGAGCCTACGCCAAAACTAAAGAAAAAGCGGAAATTTAAAGCTCGATATTTGATTATTTTGGCAAGTGTTCTATTAGTAGCTGCTTCTTTAATCTGGATTTTCTCTAGAACACCGGCAACAATTTCCATTCCGAATGTGGCTGGACAAACTGTGGCTGAAGCTAAAGAGGCTCTTAAAAAAGCTAATTTCGAAGCAGGTGAAGAAAAATCAGAAGCTAGTGATACAGTAGCAGAAGGACGTGTCATTCGAACAGATCCTGAAGCGGGTAGTAGTCGAAAAGAGGGGACAAAGGTCAATTTGATTGTTTCTTCTGGTAAGCAATCTTTCCAATTGAGTAATTATGTCGGTCGGAAATATACTGATGTTGTAGCTGAACTTAAGGATAAGAAGGTTCCTGAAAATCTCATTAAGATGGAAGAGGAAGAATCCAGCGAAAGTGAACCAGGAACGGTTCTAAGACAAACACCAGCAGCAGGAACTACGTATGACTTATCAAAGGCTAGTACGATTGTTTTAACAGTTGCTAAAAAGGTAACTAGTGTAACCATGCCGGGTTATATCGGTTCAAGTCTTGAATTCACTAAAAATAACTTGATTCAAATTGTTGGGGTAAAAGAGGCTAATATTGAAGTTGTTGAAGTGTCAACTGCTCCTGAAGGAACAGCAGAAGGAAAGGTTGTGGATCAGACTCCAAAAGCGGGTGAAAAAATTGATCTAGCCAGCACACGTATTAAAATTTCGATTTATAAACCCAAAACACCACCATCAAGTTCCTCTTCAACGCCAGTTCAACGTGGTAACCAAGGTTCCACTACTACTCCAAATCAAGGGAATCAACAAGGTGGCCAGCAAGTTAATCAACAAGGAACGGTTCCTACACCAAGTCAACCAAGTAGTGAAGGAAACCATGAAACTCCTTGATAATAAGCCGATCTTTGTCATGATATTATGACAAAGATTTTTTTAAATTGAATTTTTGTGATAGAATAGAGAAAGTAACTAAAAGGAGAAAAAAATGGACGAATCGAGAGAGTTAAATGCCGTCATCGATGTCATTATGTTAGCAGGAACCATTCTCCTTAAAAGTGGTTCAGAGATTCATCGTGTAGAAGATACCATGATTCGTATTGCGCATTCGCAGGGAATTTTGGATTGCAATGTTCTAGCTATGCCTGCCGCTATCTTTTTCTCAATTGAAAATACCAATATTTCGCGTATGAAGCGCGTGACTTCCTCTTCTTATAACATTGAAAAAGTCTGCGATGTCAACCAGATTTCTCGTCAACTGGTTGGGGGGCGAATTGATTTAGAGACAGCCTTCAAGCAATTGACGGTCTTGCAAGCCCAACCCCTTCCCTATACCAAGTTGCAGGGGACTCTGGCTGCGACCTTTAGTGCCCCTTTCTTTTCGGTTATGTTTAGTGGAAACATCTACGATGCACTTGGGGCAGGAGTAGCTACCTTATTTGGTTTTGCATTTTCCCTCTATGTGGAAAAATTTATCCGAATTCCTTTTGTAACAGCCTTTGCTGGAGCCTTTGTCTTTGGGATGATAGCCCAGTTTTGGGCTCGCTACACAGGTTTTCCCTCAACAGCAGATTTGATTATAGCTGGTGCGGTCATGCCTTTTGTACCAGGAATTGCTCTGACAAATGCTGTACGGGATATCATGACAAATCATATCAACTCTGGTATGAGCAAGATGTTTGAATCTTTGCTCATTACCCTCGCCTTAGGGGCTGGTACTTCTGTAGCCCTAGTATTAATGACCTAATATGACACTAACAACTATCTTACTACAAGCCATTGCGAGCCTACTCGCTATTATTACTTTTTTAATTGTTTTGAATGTACAGCGCTCTATGTTGTTACCTGCTGGTATTCTTGGGATGGGCGTCTGGATTCTGTATATTTTACTCAAGGACCCTACAAATGTCATTGTAGCTACTTTTATAGCTGCGGTAATAGGATCTTGTATTAGTCACATTTTAAGTATTCTCTATAAGACACCGGTGGTTGTTTTTGTATTGGCAATTTTAGCTCCCTTAGTCCCAGGCTATTTATCTTATCGGACGACTGCTTTTTTTGTTACTGGAGATTATAATCATGCAATTGCAAGTGCAACCTTGGTTGTCATGTTGGCTTTAGTAATTTCTATTGGTATGGCAAGCGGGACGGTTATTTTAAAGCTTTATTATTATATTCAAAATCATAGAAGAGCTTCCTTTTGATGTTTTCTTAAACAGACTTGATTTGGTGAATCAAGTCTTTTTTCTCTCTTTTACTGCTATTTGTGATAAAATAGTATAGAACGATTTTTTACAATGAATGAAAAAACAGAGGTAAATATGACAATCGGTATTGATAAGATTGGTTTTGCAACCAGTCAATATGTCTTGAAATTACAAGATTTAGCAGTAGCGAGGGGAGTTGACCCCGAAAAATTTAGCAAGGGACTCTTGTTAAATGAAATTAGTATTGCGCCCATGACTGAGGACATTGTAACCTTGGCTGCGAGTGCAAGTAACTCTATTTTGACAGATAAAGAAAAAGAAGAAATTGACATGGTCATCGTTGCGACTGAGTCAGGAATTGACCAGAGTAAGGCTGCGGCGGTCTTTGTGCATGGATTGTTGGGTATCCAGCCCTTTGCTCGTAGTTTCGAGATTAAAGAAGCCTGCTATGGAGCAACAGCTGCCCTCCATTATGCAAAACTGCATGTGGAAAATTCTCCAGAGTCCAAGGTCTTGGTCATTGCCAGTGATATTGCCAAATACGGTATTGAAACTCCAGGAGAACCTACTCAGGGTGCTGGAAGTGTTGCGATGTTGATTACTCAGAATCCCCGCATCATGACCTTTAACAATGATAACGTTGCCCAAACGCGTGACATCATGGATTTCTGGCGTCCTAACTATTCAAGTACTCCTTTTGTAAACGGTTTGTATTCGACTCAGCAATATCTTGATAGTCTTACGACAACTTGGGATGAGTACAAGAAACGCTATGATTGGACTATGAATGATTTTGCAGCTATCTGTTTCCACTTGCCTTATCCTAAGTTGGCCCTAAAAGGCTTGCGCAAGATAATGGACAAGAATCTACCGCAGGAAAAAAAGGATAATCTGCAAGAAAATTTTGACAAATCAATTCTCTACAGTCAGATGATTGGGAATATCTATACAGGTTCCCTCTTCCTCGGTCTCCTATCTCTTTTGGAAAATGCGGAGACTTTGAAGGCTGGAGATAAAATCGCCCTCTACAGTTATGGAAGTGGTGCTGTGGCTGAGTTCTTCAGTGGTGAATTGGTTGAAGGATATGAAGCTTATCTGGATAAAGACCGATTGAACAAGCTCAACCAAAGAACTACCCTATCTGTTGCAGACTATGAAAAAGTCTTCTTTGGGGAAGTAGACTTAGATGAAACAAATTCTGCCCAGTTTGCTGGCTATGAAAATCAAGATTTTGCCTTGGTTGAAATTCTCAATCACCAACGCCGTTATAGCAAGGTTAAAAAATAATGAAGATAAGTTGGAATGGATTTTCTAAAAAATCATACCATGAGCGCCTTGAGTTGTTGCGAGCTCAGGCGCTCCTTAGTCCTGAAAAGCAAAGGAGTCTGGAGCAGGATGAACAAGTCAGCTTGGCTGTTGCAGACCAGCTGAGTGAGAATGTGGTGGGGACTTTTTCTCTGCCTTATTCCATCATTCCAGAGCTTGTGGTGAATGGTCAGGACTACACAGTTCCCTATGTGACAGAAGAGCCTTCTGTGGTTGCTGCGGCCAGCTATGCTAGTAAAATTATCAAGCGGTCAGGTGGCTTTACTGCTCAAGTACATGAGCGCCAGATGATTGGGCAGGTAGCTCTTTATCAAGTTGCTAATCCTGAACAAGCGCAAGAGAAAATTGCCAGCAAGAAAGCCGAACTTTTGGAACTTGCCAATCAAGCCTATCCTTCTATCGTTAAACGTGGAGGTGGGGCGCGTGATTTGCATGTAGAGCAGATCAAAGGTGAAACAGACTTTCTTGTTGTTTATCTCCATGTCGATACCCAGGAAGCCATGGGAGCCAATATGCTCAACACCATGCTGGAGGCTTTGAAACCAGTCTTAGAAGAACTCAGTCAGGGGCAGAGTCTTATGGGGATTCTGTCAAACTACGCGACCGATTCTCTGGTGACTGCAAGTTGTCGTATCGCCCTTCGCTACTTGAGCCGCCAAAAGGAGCAAGGACGGGAGATTGCGGAGAAAATAGCTTTGGCTAGTCAGTTTGCCCAGGCTGATCCTTACCGAGCTGCTACTCATAATAAAGGGATTTTTAATGGTATAGATGCCATTTTAATAGCCACTGGTAATGATTGGCGTGCCATTGAGGCAGGAGCCCATGCCTTTGCCAGTCGAGATGGACGCTACCAAGGTCTTAGTCACTGGACACTGGACCTTGAAAGAGAAGAATTGGTCGGTGAGATGACCCTGCCCATGCCTGTAGCGACCAAGGGTGGCTCTATCGGTCTCAACCCTCGTGTAGCCCTCAGTCATGAGTTACTGGGAAATCCTTCTGCCAAAGAATTAGCCCAGATTATCGTGTCTATCGGGCTTGCACAAAACTTTGCGGCCCTGAAAGCCTTGGTGAGTACAGGGATTCAGCAAGGCCACATGAAATTGCAGGCCAAATCCTTAGCACTTCTCGCAGGTGCTAGTGAATCCGAGGTAGCTCCCCTAGTCGAGCGTCTCATCGCAGATAAAACATTTAACCTAGAGACAGCCCAGCGCTATCTCGAAAACTTAAGATCATAAAAAAACTCAGACGATCTATTTTTAGAACGATGGGGAATTTAAACAAACTATATAGATATCAATCTCAAAAATTAGAAAGAATAGAAATGTAGACAAATATCATTTAGTATTTGTCTATTTTATTTGAAAAAACATAGAATTGTATAGAAAATTCTAATGAGCTATGTTCCTTTATACAAGATTTGCTTGAGTATTATAAAATTGATATAATTATATATAGGAATTTCTAGAATGTGAGAATTTAGTATTATTCTAATTAGATATAGGTATTGTGTAATAACTCAATTTCTTTTGTTATGTTTACAAAAAATATTATATTTTGTAATTTTAGTTTTTTAAAAGGAGATAATAATGTATTTTTTCTTTTATGCATATAATGCGCCCAATAACCCTACTCTACCTAATCCGATTGAGTTAGAAGAAAAGCCAGAAGAGTACTTTCGATTTGAAAGAATTAGTTGGAATGATAAATTCAGATATAAGACATTATACGATGTAAATTTTTATAAAGGAAAAGAAGTTACATATATAGGGCAAGTAAAATTTGGATATTCTGGGATTGGTCCTGTAAGTGAAAGTGATTATAGAACGATTGTTAATAATGGATGGTATCGGGAACTAGGACAAAAAATTTTTTCTCTGGGACAATCGCCGGAATACTACCAAAATATATTTTCCTTAGGTGAAACAATAGCAAATGAATATTTTTCAAAAGTTAGAGATATAGCTTTTGATTTAAAGCTTCTTAGTGAACATCGAAATGAATACATCATGACTCATTCTTTGTTGAGAGAAGTATCTGCTTCTACTGTTAAAAATCAGTTTAATCGAATTTCTCATGGAGGAGTTGAAATCACTCCTTATAATTTCTTTTTTACCTATAAAAAGTCAAAGCAGGAAGGACTGGATGAAATTGGTAAAATAGCTTTTGAAGTAAAACCATATGAGAAACCACAAACAAATTCACATGTTTTGATTGGACGTAATGGAGTTGGAAAAAGTTATATTTTAGATAGAATGATAAGAAGCGTTATTTTAGATGATGATAAAGAAGATTATGAATTTTACCAATTTCAAAATGAATCGGGCGAAAATAATATTCCTTTTTCAGGAGTTACATTAGTATCTTTTAGTGTTTTTGATGATTTTATTAATTACAAGCAGTTAAATAAAAATGATGATATTTTATTTAATTATGTTGGAGTGAAATCCTATGATGAAGAAGCTGGGATTATTACAAAAACTTTGGACGATTTGTCAAGTGATTTTTATGTTAGTTTGTGCACTATAAAGGCTAAGAATATTATAGAGAGGTTGGAAAAAGTTATTTCTTATCTTGATTCTGATCCTATTTTTAAAAACGAAGTAAGAATAGTTTCCAGAATGCAAGAAAATTGGAAACACATTGATGGAGGAAATAGTCCGGAAGCAAAAGAAATCATTGAAAAATTTTATAAACAAGGACTTAGCTCGGGAAATAAAATTGTTTTACTAACATTGACAAAACTGGTTGAAGTTGTAGAAGAAAAGACTTTGGTTATCCTTGATGAACCAGAATTACATTTACATCCACCCTTGATGGCTGCTTTTAATAAAGCGTTAGGATATTTAATGCAAAATAGAAACGGAGTTGCAATTATTTCGAGTCACTCACCGGTATTTGTTCAGGAATCTCCAACATCAGCAGTTCATATGATATTTAGAGAGAGAAAAACTCTTAAAATCGAAAATCCAATTATAAAAACTTATGGAGAAAATATCGGAGACTTGACACATAATATATTTAAATTAGAGTATGAAAAATCAAGTTTTGTAAATGATATTAAAGCACAAGTACAAGCTAAAGAAAATATAGACGACGTGTTCAGTTATTTTCACAATCAACTTGGGTATGAAGCTAGGGCTTTAGCTAGGCAGATGATGTATGATAAACAAAGGAATAATGATGAATAAGAGATTAGAAAGAAAAGACTTTGATTATTCTCAGGTTTTTGATGTGGCTATAGAAAGTTACCGAGAAGATACTGCAAAATATTTAAGACAAAAAAAGAATACTGTCTGTTACAAAATAATGAATTCATTTCCCATGCTAACAATCAAAAATATAATTTATTCCAAGAATCTATAAAATCAAAGGGTGAGTTTGAAACATTTAAACAAAAAATGGTTAACTTATACAATGACAAATTTAGTAATAAGAAATATAAAGTTAGAGAATACTATGATGAAATTAAGTTAATTTCTCCTAACAATATTTGTCCATATTGTTTAAAGCGTGAGGTAAGGAATTTAGACCATTTTTTGCCCAAAACGAAATATCCTTCTCTTTCAATATCAGATGCAAATTTAATACCATCCTGTAGTGATTGTAATCATGATAAATTAGATTCTACTAAACTTTATATTAATTATTATTTTGAAGAAATTGATGACGTCCATTATATGAAGTGCTATGCTGACTTTGATAATGGGGATATTAATTTTCGATTTGAATTAGTAAAACCACCTTCTTGGGATGAAGATAAATTTAATAGATTGAAAAATCAATTTGAAGATACAAATCTATTAAAATTTTATGCAGAGCAAGTCAAAATAGAATTTTCTAGGAAAGAGAGGAGTTTCTGTCGCTGTGTCAAAAATAGTAGTTCATACAACGAAAGGTTAGAGATTGAGTTATATGATTTAATTAGTGATGAGGAAGAAGTTCTTGGGATTAATTCTTTAGAGGCTACTTTATGGAGAGGTTTGAATGAAAGTGGTACTGAATTATTTAAGTATATAAGGAATAAACAAAAATCAGGTGCTTTTGATAAAAACTGTGAGAGAAAATAATTCAGTGAAGATTTTAGGGTAAAGCTCCTCATCTTTGAACTGTACCATACGGAGCGAAATGTAATATCAATCACATTGAATATAAAAAGAGGCGGGGACAAAAAAATTTTGATTTCATGAATTATTTATTATAAATTTTTAGGATTGATAGATTAGACAAAAAAACGAACAAGACAGAGTTTTTAGTATCAGATAACTCGTTTTGTTCGCTTTTTATATTGGAGGTTAGACTTTTGTCTCAGACTCTTTTTTTGTTTAAATACTTTTTCCTGGTAATAATGTAACTGGTAAGAAGTAACCTGTTGTCGCGACTTCCTTGCCTTCGATCTTCTGCAAGAGGAGGTCAACAGTGAGGCAGGCAATCTCTTCCAAGGGTTGCTTAATAGTAGCCAGTTGAGGGTAGTAATTTTCGATAAAGTAAGTCCCATCATAGCCGATGACCTTGAGTTCTTCTGGTACAGAAATTCCCAGTTCCTGAGCAATTTTAATGACTAGAATAGCGGTCAAATCATCCGAAGCGAAAATGGCATCTGGTTTTTGTCGAGTCAAGATATTCTTGATTTCCATTTCTTTTCTTACAGGAGAAAAGTCACTGGAAATATTGATAATAGGAGCTTTTGGAAGTACAGATGCAAAACCAGCGTGGCGTAGTCCAGTTGGCGAATTGGAATTGTCATTCCCTGTAATCATAATGATAGACTGGGCGCCTGTCTTAACCAAAGTCTGGGCAGCAAGGACCCCACCAGCATAGTTGTCTGAGGAGACGACTGGAATGTCTGGCGATAGGTTTCGGTCGAAGGAAATAATCGGCGCTGTCACGCGATTGTAGTCTTCGATTCCCAAGTTGTGACTACCAGAAATGATGCCGTCTACCTGATTGGCTTCCAACATTTCGATGTATTCACGTTCCTTCTCAGAGTCGTGTTCGCTATTGCAGATGATGGTCTTGTAACCATTTTTAAAGAGTTGGTGTTCCAGCTTATCAATTAATTCTGCATAGAAAACGTTGGAAATATTTGGGAAAATCAAACCGATTAACTTAGCTGATTTTCCTTGCAGACTACGAGCTAGGTTGTTGGGTTTATAGCCCAATTCTCGCATGGCTTCATTTACCTTTTGAATGGTTTTTTCAGATAGATAGCCTTTTTTATTGATAACCCGAGAAACGGTAGTAGGGCTGACACCTGCAAGTTTGGCGACATCAGTTAGT
>QWCR01000867.1_pt1 | contig 12252 bp, 16 predicted proteins | sample 1972581 | NCBI WGS metagenome assembly QWCR01 (sample SAMN09866703, study PRJNA288562) | Human oral metagenome isolate pre4_saliva, whole genome shotgun sequencing... | isolation source: mouth | host: Homo sapiens | place: USA: California
TGATTTTACTGAATTTATTAAAAAGCACGTCCTAATTTTGATTTCAGTCAAAATCGGGACGTGCTTTCTTCTATTTTTGAGACTTACTGCCCAGCCTCTATTTTTTTATTACTTTGATGTCCACAGCTCTAGCAAGCAGCTACTTCAGATAAGTCAAAATTACTATTTTACCTCTTCTTTTAACTCTGCAACTACTTCTTCAGCTTCTTCTTTTTTAGCTGAGAAAGTATCTTGTACTTTACTTACAGTTTGAGAAACTTCTTCTTTTAAATTAGTCGCAGACTTTTTAACAGTATCTTTAAATTGAGAAGCTGAATCTTTTAAATTCACACGAATATCTTCTGTAGCATTTAAAGCTACTTCTGATAATTCAACTCCTTTTTCAATTGAAATATCTACATAGTCAGATAATTGTTCTTTCAATTCATCTGCTTTTACTGCTAAATCTTCACGTAATTCCTTACCTGATTTTGGTGCAAATAATAATGCAGTCGTTGCTGCTGCCACACTTCCGATAAATGCTCCTAAAAGAAATCCGCCTGTTTTTTTACCCATTTTTCTTCACTCCGTTCATTATTTTTTCTTTCTTGATAAAATCGCTTTTCCAACAGACAAAGCCCCTAAAGTACGAGTTGGTTTAATGCTCGATACTTTAGTCGCAAGGGAACGAGTTGAATGATTTACATCAGAAACTGTTAATCCTAAATCTCCAATAGCTGTAAATAATGGATCCGTTCTTTTTACTTTTCCATTAATATCGTCTACTAAAGCATTTGTTTTATTCAATAATCCCTCTACTTCGATAGATAAATTATCGACATCCCTTGTAATAATTTCAATAGAGTTGTTCACATGGTTCACTGTTTTATCTAATTTATTTAAAACTGGATTGAGTTTTAAAACTAGAAATACTACTAAACCTAATAATGAACATGCTGCAATTAAAGCTGCAACTTCTATTCCAGACATTTTGAACATCCCTCCTCCATTTCCGATATTATTAATCATAATACCATTATCATGCATAAAACGCTACTAAAAGTGATATAGTATTTTCTAAATTATTTTAATTATGATAAACTATATAAAAGAATCTCAAAAAAGGAGGAAACCTCATGGATATTCGTTCAACTGTACAAAGTTTTTTCGAACAATATTGGCTTTCAATTCCATGGCAAATGATTTTATCTGAAATTTTATCGAAATTAATATCATTAACTTTTCTATGTATTTTATTTATCATTGGAAAAAAAGTATTGCATAAAGTTTTTCAAAAAACAGTTCTTTCATCAATTCGACTATCGTCACAAAGTATTGCTCGTAAAAATACTTTAATGCGATTATTAGAAAACTGTTTAGACTATTTACTTTACTTTGTTTTAATTTATTGGATTTTAGTGATTTTAGGAATTCCTATTACAAGCTTATTAGCTGGTGCAGGAATTGCTGGTGTTGCGATTGGTTTAGGGGCTCAAGGATTTTTGAGTGATGTTGTAAATGGATTCTTCATTTTACTGGAACGTCAATATGATGTTGGAGACAGTGTCATTATTGGTGCTGTTTCTGGAACTGTTGCGAATGTTGGAGTTAGAACAACTCAAGTCCGTGGATTCGATGGTACTCTTCATTTTATTCCAAATCGAAGCATCTCTGTCGTAAGTAATCAGTCTAGAGGTGATATGAGAGCATTAATTGAAATTCCACTTTTTAGCGACGCTGACTTAACGGTTGTATACGATACGGTTGATCAAGTCAATACAAAGAACGCTTCGCAATATCCAGAAATTGTAAAAGGTCCAACTATTATCGGTCCACAAACTCTTCCAAATGGACAATTTGTTTTCAGAATTAGTATTTTTACGAAAAATGGAAAACAGCATATGATTTATAATCAATTTTTAAAACTTTATCAAGAAGCATTAATTGAAGCTGGCATTTCACTTCCAACAACGAATACCGCTATCAATCCTGCATCGTAAACAAAAAAGTTACTCCCGCAAAAGGAGTAACTTTTTTATTATTTTTCAACTAATTCATATTTACGATTCAATTCATGAACCATATAATTCACTCGTTTTAACACTTCTTTTCTAGTCACAATTCCTACAAATTCTTGTTCATCATTTGTTATACATAAGAAACTATGATCGACTAATTCATTCAATACATCTTCAATATCTGTATTAAATGTAATCGTTGGAAATTCTGTTTCCATGGCTTCTTTTACTTGAAAATCATGTAATCGACTTAAATCAATTTCTTCCAATGTGGCAACTTGATTTAAAATCATCGCTAATGAAATTAATCCGGTTAATTTATTTTGACGATTCACAACTGGAATAAGAGAATAACGAACATGAGTTAAAACTAACATGGCATGATCTAATGTATGGTCTTCTTCCAAAATCGCTACTTTATCTGCTGCAATAAATAATTTATCCTTTTCTTCTAGTAATAAGTCTTGTACTACTCGATTAATCATGAATAAATCCTCTTTCTGAATCTAAATGATACGTATAATGAAGTCCCTCTAATGGTTGATGCTTCATATCAAAATATTGTAATTCAATTTCTAATTCTGAATGAATTGTTAAAACAGCATAAGTTGGAGTCATTGCAAAATGTCCTCTTGGATAAGAAACACTTCCAGAATTTATACATAATACACCTTCATACGTTTCCTCATACAATTTATGTGTATGACCATAGAAAGCTACTTGAACTCCTTGTTCTTTTGCAAATTTCGCTAAGCGATACACCCCACTATTGACCGCTTGCATATGACCATGAGTTACTAAAAAACGAATGCCACCTTCTTCAAACACTTCTACTTCGGGATAATTTGTATCATAATCACAATTTCCCGTTACTCGAAGGCAACCTTGAAAAACTTCATCTTCATATGGAAACTCTGAATCCCCACAATGAATAAAACGAACATCTGATTCTGACTGATAGTGTTCAAATACTTTTTGTAATGCGATTTTTTGTCCATGATTATCACTCATAATAATAATTTTCATACGTTCACCTCTTACTTATGATTTACTGATGCAAGCCATTCTTCCCATTGTTCCACTAATAAGTTCACAGCTTTTGCTCGGTGACTGATTTTATTTTTTTCTTCACGAGATAATTGCCCAAATGTTTTTTGAATTTCTGGGACGAAAAATAATGGATCATATCCAAATCCGCCTTCTCCCGAAGGGAATTTTGCGATTTCTCCATCACAAATACCTTCAACGACTAAAGATTCATGATTTGGTGCAGCCATTACTAAACAACAATGGAAATGTGCACTTCTTTTATCAGATGGAAATTCCCCTAATTCCGCTAATAATTTTGCATTATTGGCAGTATCACTTTTGTGATTTCCGGCAAATCGTGCAGAATAAACTCCTGGTTGTCCCTCTAATGCATCCACACATAATCCTGAATCATCCGCTAATACAATTTTTTGAAGTCTTTCAGCAATTGTTTCTGCTTTTAAACGGGCATTTTCTTCAAATGTATGACCTGTTTCATCTACATCTTCTAATTCTGGAAAATCTAATAATGTTTTGACAGTATATCCTTTTGGTTCAAAAATACTTGCAAACTCTCTTGCTTTACCAGCATTTTTGGTAGCGATAACTAATTCTTTTTGAGACATCTCTTCCTCCTTATAAGGTTCTAAACTTACTTTCTCAACTATTATTGAACTTCTATTTAACCAATTTTCCGCAATTTCTTTAAATAAAATGGGAGAACCAGTTGTATAGATTTCTAATGTTGGAGAAGGATTGGTTTCATAATTTTCTGCTAAATGATTAAAATCTAATAACGCACTAACAGTCGATACAGTTTCTGCCCCAGAATCAATTAGTGTAACTTGAGGGCCAACAACTGCTTGGATTCTTTGTTTTAATAATGGATAATGAGTACATCCTAATATTAATGTATCGAATTCTTTTCCCATTAATGGTTGTAATGTTTGCGCGACCACTTTTTTGGCAATGGGAGAATCTGTCTGGTTACTTTCGACTAAAGGAACAAATTTTGGACATTCTAAACTTGTTACCCTTAATTCATGATTTTTCTTTTGTAATGTTTTACGATAAACATCACTTTGAATCGTTGCATGAGTTCCTAGTACTGCAATTTTTTGTGTTTTTGTTTGTTTAATCGCTGCTAAACTTCCTGGCTGGATCACGCCCACTACTGGTATGTCTAATGTTTCTTGTAATTCTTCTAAGATCACCGCTGTTGCTGTATTGCAGGCAATCACAATCATCTTTACATCTTTTTTAAGGAGAAATTGAACCATTTCTTTTGTAAATTTTCTAATTTCTTCAACTGTTCGATTTCCATACGGGCATCTTGCAGAATCTCCTAAAAAAATCATTGATTCATGAGGCAATTGCTTTAAAGCTTCTTTTAAAACCGTCAATCCTCCTACACCCGAATCAATGAATCCTATTGCTTTCGACATGTTGTTCACTCTTTCTTCTTTTCTCTTGATTCATTATACCATGGATTGTTCAAATTTGTAGAAAAAGCCTATTTTTCTTAAATTTCTCATAATAAATAAAACATGTTAGCAAAAACTACTAACATGTTTTATCATTAAATAATTGAAACTGTAATCTTACTTTGATGTTTATATACAACAAGGAAGAAAAAGAGGAGCATTATCCCACAAACAATAAAAGTTCCCAAAATTGGAAATTGAAAATAATAATATAAAAGTGTAAATACGATTACGTAAAAATTCGGTATCAATATTGAAATCAAAAAGAATGTCCCCGCAAATGGATAAATTAAAAAGAAAAGAATTATAATCATCTTTTTAGATGTAAACTTATTAAAAATAAAGAATAAAATGGTCCATCCTAAATAATCTGCAAATAGTTTTAGTATCATTGCACTTAAAGGAAATTCTCTAAAAGGAGGAAACATTGAGCTAAACGATATACGAACTAGTCCCCAATTCCAATCAATCTTTATAAAATTTAAAACAAAAATACTAATCAATACATATACACTAATGATCAATAATTCATTCACAATAATTTGTTTTCGAGTTAATCCTGCCAATGTACTCAATTGAAATTGAGAAATACATTTTAAAAATATACTCACTATGATACCAATCATAAGGATTATATTTCCTTCTATAGTAGGTCTAAAATTATCCGAATAGAAAATCGTGAAATCTGGAAGAATCCAATCTCTTAAGAAATTAAAAATCGGAAATAGAGAAAGTACCGCACTTAGAAATGCAAAAAATAGTAAAGTAATTCCTATGATTTTTAACCGTTCTAATAAAAACATCTTCAACAATCTTTTTTGTAAATTTGACATCATTCTCTCCTCTTGCTTTTAAAATATCGTTCATTCTTTCTAAAATTGTCTTGGTTCATTATACCATGAATTGTTTGATTATGTAGGAAAAACATGTTAGCAATAACTACTAACATGTTTTTTCGTTAAACATCTGAAACTGTACTCTTACTTTCATGTTTATAAATTGCAAGTAGGAATAAAATCGTCATCAGTCCACAAAGAATGACATTTCCAATAAATAGATTTTGAATATAGAAATTGTAAGTCGCTATTAAGAAGCTTAATAAATTCGGAATCGATGTCACAATCATGACAAGCAGTCCAACGATTGGATACATTAAAAATATCATAAACACAAATGCTTTTTTCGATGTAAACTTATTCATTACAAAGAAGAAAGTTGTCACTCCCATAAAAGTTGCAAACAAGCTAAGAAAAATGGCGATCATTCCTGTCCAAGAATTTAAACCAAACTGTATCATCTCAGGGCTAAAATAAATATGAACCGATCCGATTGTCCAATTAATCTTTAAAACGGAAGCAATCAAAAAGATGATTAAATTAATTAGTACATTGATAGTGTTCAACAACAATTCATTCATAATAATTTTCTTTCGAGTTAACCCTGCCATCGTACTCAATTGAAATTGAGGGATACATTTTAAAAATATACTGAATATCATCGCAAACGTGATCAATGTACTTCCCTCAAACTCAAACTCAAACACAAAAGTTTCCATACGAGGAATCAGTGAAAAAATAACAACTATACCGCTAAAGAATAAAAATGAAAATCCCATCACTTTTAAACGTTCAATAAAAAATAACTTTAATAGCCTTTTTTGTAAATTTGACATGACGAGCACCTCTACATTCCTACACCGACTTCTTTACTTTCATGATGACGAATCACTACGTACAATAGTAAAACACAAATAGCAATCATCATATAACTAAGTGGGATATTGTATTGAATCATTCTATCTAGGAAATTATTCACTACTTCTGAACGAGCAAATATTCCAAAAAGTGCAAATATTCCCCCTAAACTTGTTGCAGTAACGATTAACACAATCTTTTGATTGTTAAACTTATTTAGAATAAACCCTATAATTGATGAGAATAAAAACATCATTAGTAACCACCCCCATAAAGAAAGAGTTCCTAAAACAAAGTCATTTTCTAAATCAGTCCATTGAATTAATTTAATTCCCACTGAAGCTGCTTTACTAGCTAATACATAAAAGAAAATATTTTTGAGTGTTAATAATGTTGTCATAATAACTCCCATATAAATCGGAAATTGATATTGTTCTCTTCTTGTAAAACTCAATTGATTCATTATTCTAAAATCAGCAACTGAAAAAGCTATTCCTAATAAAGTAATTGCTAAAAAACTTATGGCAGGTAAATTAATTGTAAATGAAAATCCCTCTGATCGATCGATAAAGTTTAAAACATTAATCACACCCAAATAAGAACCTAGACCAATGAATAAAATACGTAAATAATCCAAAATTTGAATTTTTAATAATTGATAAAATCTAGACATCTTATTCACCTTCCTTGCGTGTTAGTTGAATAAAGTACTCTTGTAATGTTAAATGACGTACAGAATAATCAGTTGTTTCTTGAGGAACTTGTTGTGAAATGATAACAGCTTGCAATTGATTTCCGCTTCTAATAATTTTTTATTAAATAATTGACGATGGTTGGCATCTAAACCTAAAACTGGTTCATCTAAAAATACATAGGATACAGGTACACTGAGTGCTAATGTTAATTTTACAATACTCTTATAACCTGTAGATAATTCAACTAATTTCTTTTTCTCATCAACTCCGAATACTTTCATGCATTCTTCGGCAAACTCTGTATCAAATTCTGGATAAATTTCTTGGAAAACTTTGACAATCTTTTTCACTTTCCAATCAATTGGAAACCAATTTTCAGGACTTGATAAGTAAATGTCACTCATTGCTTCTGGTGTTGTCCATAATGGCTGATTATCTAATAAGATTTCCCCTGAATTTTTTTCAATTCGATGCGCAATCATATTTAAAACAGTACTTTTTCCAGCACCATTTCTTCCTAGTAATCCATAGATGCTTTCAGGTTGTAATTTAAAACTCACATCTTTTACTGCAAGATTTTTTTTATATTTTTTTGATAAATTTCTAACTTCTAAAGCCATTTCTTTCACTCCCTTATCGAGCCATTTCTTTTTCAATCATTGATAAAAGTTCCTGACTACTAATTCCTAATGTTTGTGCTTCTTGAACGATGGTTGGAATAGTTGATTCCAAAAATTCTTTTTGTCGTTTTGTTTGGATAATATGCATTGCACCTACGCTAACATAAGTTCCTAATCCTCTACGTTTTTCTAAAATATCTTGTGCAACCAATAAATTCATCCCCTTTAATACTGTTGCTGGATTAATTTGATAACTCGTGGATATCTCTGTTGTTGAAGGAACTTGATCCCCTTCTTGGTAAGTTCCTCTAAAAATTTCTAATTCTAGTTGATAAGCCACTTGTTGAAATAATGGCAAGTCACTTTGAAAATCAAATTTCATTCCTCTCTTCCTTTCTATAAAATCAAACACTTTACCGGTTAACTACTTGTGTAACTAACTATAATCCTTTTATCTCCTTTTGTCAACTAGTTAGAAAATATTTTTTTATGTCCTTTTACGAAATTTAAGAAGAAAAAATTTCTTTACTGCATTAACCAGGCTCGAATTTTAGCCTTGAGACTCGCTTTGCGAGGCTGCTGGCGACCTTGTAGCCAAAAGGAATTTTTTCTTTTTGAATTTTATATACGAAAAACCCCTGTCCGTGATTTCTCACCGACAGGGGTCAATAGAAAAGTCATTTTCTTATAAATATTGTTCTAACAATTCTTCTAATTGTTCTTTAGAATGGTAGCCAATAACTTTATTCACTACTTCGCCATCTTTCTTAACAAGTAAAGTTGGAATACTCATTACTCCAAATTGACGAGCAGTATTAGGATTTTCATCAACATCTACTTTTGCAAAAGTTACTTTATCTCCCAATTCTTCGTCTAATGCATCGATAACTGGAGCTTGCATACGACATGGTCCACACCAAGGTGCCCAAAAGTCTACTAACACAACTCCTTCATTTGTTTTTTCTACAAAATTGCTATCATTTAATGATTGTACCATTAAAATCACCCTTTCTTCTCACTTGTAACCATAGTATAACAAGCCTCATTCCATTTACAAAATATTCTGCTCACGAAATATCATCCTATGCTAGATCTGAAAAGTCACTTTCTCACTATTTAAATAAAACTACCGTAGCCCCATTTCCACCCATATTCATTGGAGCAAATTCATAAGAAGCCACACTGCGATGTTTCTTCAAAGTCTTATGAACCCCTTGTTGAATCGCACCTGTACCACGACCATGAATAATCGTCACACGAGGATATCCTGCTAATAAAGCTGCATCTAAGAACAATTCTAAATCCTTAATCGCTTCTTCATAACGTTTCCCACGTAGATCCAATTCCGTTGAAACATGACTCGAACGATGACTCTTCACAATGACTTGAGTTGGTTTACTTGGTTCTTCTTCAATACTAATCAAGTCTTCAACAGGTAATTTCATCTTGATAATACCCATTTGAACGACCCATTCTTGCTCGGAAATTTTTTCAACTAAGGTTCCTCTTTGTCCGAAACTTGTCACTTCTACACTTTGTCCTGGACGCAATGATTTCTTAGCTTTTTCACGTTTCAGTACTTTATTTTTCTTCAACGCTTGTTCGTGTTTTAAATCGGTTAGTGCTGTTTTCTTCTCAATTAATTCGTGTTCTTTGACAACTGTTTCCTTACTCTTCAATTGCATAGCACGAATATCTGACAAGATTTTTTCTGCATCTTCTTGACTTTGAGAGACTAATTCATTGGCTTTTTCTTTTGCTTGTTCAATGAGTCGAGCTTTATTTTCCTTGAAGTTTTCTGTTTCAAGTTTCAATGCTTCTAATAATTGAGAACTTTCCTTCAATTGTTGTTGAATGACTGATTTTTCTTGGTCTACAATACGACGTTTTCTTTCTAAATCAGAAATCACTTCATTCAATTCTTGGCTTTCAACTGAAATAAATTGTCGTGCTTGTTCAATCACAACTTTTGGAAGTCCAAGTCTAGCAGAAATATCAAAGGCATTACTACGACCTGGAACGCCTAATAAGAATCGATACGTTGGTTGCAGTGTATCACTATCAAACTCCATACTTGCATTAATTGTTCCCACTCGATTATATCCATAGACTTTTAACTCAGGATAGTGAGTCGTTGCAATCACATAACTTTGTTTTAATCGATTGTTCATCCCCAATATCTGCAAAAATTTGAGTGAAGACTCCTACACGGCTATCCGGTAACGCTGGAATATATAATCCCATTTGAGCCATTAATTGAATAATCCCAATTGTTTTTAAAAGAATCGTTTTACCACCCGTATTCGGTCCAGTAATGACAATTGACTGATATTCTTGTCCTAAAATAATATCATTCGCAACTACTGATTTTGGAGAAATGAGTGGATGTCTTGCTTGCCAAATGGCAACATGGTTTTCTTCATCAATAATCGGCTCATTCGCTTTTATTTGTTTAGCATAGAGCGCTTTTGCATTTGCTATATCTAAACGAGATAATACATAGTGATTTTGTGTTAATGAAGGTGTGTGAGGCATTAATTTTTCTGATAATTCCAGTAAAATACGCTCGACTTCTTTCTTTTCTTGTAATTGATAATCACGTAATTTATTATTCAAGTTTACAATCGCTTGTGGTTCCATAAATAATGTTTGACCAGTTGCACTTTGGTCATGCACTATTCCACCAAAAGTTGATTTGTATTCAGCTTTAACAGGAACAACATAGCGATCATTACGAATTGTAATTAAAGAGTCTGTTAAATATTTGGCATATTTTCCTGTGACATATGTATCCAATTGCCCTTTAATTTCTTGTTCAGTTCTAGAAATTCCTTGACGAATTCCTTTTAAAGCAACAGATGCATCATCTAATACATACCCATCTTCACGAATCGATAATTGTAATTGTTTCGAAATTTCTGGTAAATATTCTAATTTTTCTACTAATTGTGGCAATCGATCTAATACAATGTCTTCTTCCTTCACTTTTTCAAAAAAAGTTGCCACTTGATTTGTAGTTTGTAATACTTTTAAGATTTCACTTAATTCTCTTCCATTTAAACCTGCTTCTACTTCTAATCGTTTAATAGAAACACTAATATCTTCTAATTTAGGAATCGGAATTCCTTGTTTTAATCGTAAAATTGTGACAGCATCTCTTGTTTCTTCAATTTTGTGTCGAATTTTTTTAGCATTTGTTTCAATGGGTAATTGAAGAATCATTGTTTTTGCTTTTTGAGTATTTGCAAATTCTCTGACAGCATGTCGAATTTTATGAAATTCTAAAATATCTTCAATTTTCTGATTCATGCTTTCTCCTCCTTTAGACAGAAAAAAAGTGAAAAATAAATATTATTTTCCACTCTTATAGATTTTACTATTTTTCATTGAATGGATTTCTAATCACAGATTATGAAAATAACCACATTTTTACAATTCCTGATAATAATGGAGTATTTGTCACAATCCAATTCGCTAGAGTATGTCCTTCAAAAATCTTTTGTACGGAATCTGTAGGAATCATCGCTACTAAATATAATACAAAGAAAATTGCTACATAGTGGAAAACAAATCCTAAAATCGCTCCCCCTAATGTATTAAATTGTTTAATAATAGGTAATTTGGTCATTTCTTTAATCACCGTTGTAATTAAACGAACAATCGCCCAATTCACAACCATAATGACAATAAATGAGAATAAATAATAAAATGATTGATCCATTCCTAATGCTTGTCCATCTGAAAAAACTGCTAAATGTGTGCCAGGAATATAAGATGGGAAAGGTACATACATTTCAATCATTTTAGAAAATGCTCGATAACCAAATACTGCAATAAATGTTGATAGAATATATCCAACAAGATGAAGGATTTGTAAAGCCAAACCTCTTCTAGCACCTGTATAAATTCCTAATAATAAAAATATAACAATTCCAATCGTTACCATTTACGACCTACTTTCTCCATAAATCTTCTTGTTCTGCAAATTGTTTTTCAAATTGTTCCTTACGTTCTAGAGCAATACTTTGACGTTTACTACTTCTATGATGTGGAACATTTTTCTTCAATTGTTGATTTTCTTCTTCTAACATCATTACTTGTTCTTGTTTTTCTAATTGTAAACTCACTGCATTAATGGCTAGTAAAATGGCTTTTTCTTCATTAGAACATTCTTTAGCAACTTCACTGAGTTCATTCCACTGTTCATTTAATAATTTAATGACGCTATGCATATGCTGATGAGATTTTGTACCTAAAATGGTATAAGTCTTTCCAGCAATATTTGCACGATAACGCTGTTTCTTTTGAGACACAACTTTCATCCTTTCATTCGTTACCATATTATGTTAAGTGTACCATTTTTTCACCAAAAAAACACGTAAAATGGGAGTTTAAAACAAAAAAGAAGCCTCTCGGCTTCTTTTTTTGGCTCATCGACAAATTCTGTTGGTGAATCAAATTTAACACCAAATTAAGCCTTTAATTTTAAATGAACAAGGTGGGAGAAAATTAAATATTTAGTCTATTTAATAATCTACCACAAACATAACTATGAATGAATTCTAGTTTTAACTTTATAATGAGCAGGGGCATGTTATCCGCGATTAGCGGTTTGGGGGCTGTGAAATTTAATCTTATTTTTCGCTTCCCCCAATTCAACATGCCCATGGAGGCTCATTGTCAAGTTAAAACGACTCTATACAACCTTTCTTAAATCATAATGACTTTCTATT
>QWCR01000559.1_pt1 | contig 12218 bp, 10 predicted proteins | sample 1972581 | NCBI WGS metagenome assembly QWCR01 (sample SAMN09866703, study PRJNA288562) | Human oral metagenome isolate pre4_saliva, whole genome shotgun sequencing... | isolation source: mouth | host: Homo sapiens | place: USA: California
ATTTGAGTGCTATTTCTAGACCTTTGAGAGATAGAATGGAGATTATTGAGATTTCGGGCTACATAGAAGAGGAAAAGCTCAAAATAGCTCAGAAATATCTAATCCCTAAGGCTCTCAAGGACCATGGACTAGATGCTGTGGAGTTTAAGTTCTCAACTAAGGCAATAGAACTAATCATTGAAGAGTATACTCGTGAAAGTGGTGTCCGACAGCTTGAGAAGCGTATTGCAGAGGTGATGCGTAAGATAGCTTGGCGATTTGCTCAGAATGAGCTTTGTCCGACAGAAATAAGTCCTGAATGTGTCCGAGAGTATCTAGGTAAGCCTATATTCCTTCGTGAGCGTTACCAAAGCAATGAGCATGCAGGCGTTGTCGTTGGTTTGGCTTGGACGAGTGTCGGAGGCGATATCCTCCATATCGAGAGTAGCCTGCAAAAGGGTACTGAGGGGAAGCTAACACTTACGGGTAGCCTTGGCGATGTCATGAAGGAGAGTGCTGTATTGGCTTTGACTTATATTCAGGCTCATGCCGAGGAGCTCGGTATCAATCCAGAAGTGTTCAAGGATAAGGCAATACATATCCATGTGCCTGAGGGTGCTGTGCCTAAGGATGGTCCAAGTGCAGGCATCACAATGGTAACTTCTCTTGTTTCAGCTATTACTCGTCGTAAGGTTAAAGCTAATCTGGCTATGACTGGAGAGATAACTCTAAGAGGAAAGGTATTGCCTGTCGGTGGCATTAAGGAGAAGATTCTAGCCGCCAAGCGTTCAGGTATTCGAGAGATTATCATGTGTAAGGAGAATGAGAAGGATGTTCAGGAGATAAAGTCTACTTATCTCAAGGGGCTATCATTCCATTTTGTAGAAGATATTAAGGAAGTGCTAGAGATTGCACTGACAAACGAACTTGCCAAATAAAACAGAAATGGGGCATAGACAAATAGGACAAACGGAGCAAGAGCGTGCTATGGTGCTTGGCTACTGTCGTGAAATGTTTGCCAAGAAACTACACGATTATGGAGCTTCTTGGCGCATCATGAGACCTAAGTCCATAACAGACCAAATTTATATTAAGGCTGGTCGCATCCGTACCATACAAGAGTATGGTGCTAGAGTAAATGAAGGTGTAGAGAGCGAACTTATCGGTATTATTAACTATGGTATTATCGGTATTATTCAGTTGCGCTTAGGTGTGGAAGATGCTCCGACTATTACCTTAGACGAGGCTCTATATCGGTATGACCAAGTCGTGCTAGAGGCTTTCCAGCTTATGGATGATAAAAACCATGACTATGGAGAGGCTTGGCGCAGAATGCGTGTGGAGTCAATGGTTGATTTAATTCTAACTAAGATTTATCGCACAAAGCAACTTGAAGACTTGCAGTCAGGTCCACTCGTTAGCGAGGGGATAGATGCCAATTACTTTGATATGATAAACTACGCTATCTTCGCCTTAATCAAGTTAAGTGCAGAATGAAGTTTAGAGCTATTGCAGTCGAATTAGGTCGCATCATTATTGGTGCGACTTTTGCTCTTTCGGGTTTGATGAAGGCTATAGACCCGATTGGCATGGAGCTCAAAATTCGAGAATTTCTGAACGTCCTATTAGGGGCTTACGCTTCTTGGTTCTTGCCTCTATCCTTGTGGATGGCTTTTGTGCTGATTGTCCTAGAGTTTTCTACGGGAGCTTTCTTGTTAATGGGTATTTATAGACGCTTATCTAGTCGCCTAGCTGTAGCCTTGCTTTTTTTCTTTACACTCCTAACGGGGTATAGCTTCTTTACAGGAGCTGTGAGTGATTGTGGTTGCTTTGGGGACGCAATTAAGCTAAGTGCTTGGGAGACTTTCTTGAAGAACTTAATCTTATTCCCAATTGCAGTATTCCTAACTTTTAATGCAACCAAGATTAAGCATCTATATTCATTGCGCGAACAATGGATACCTGCCTTATCGGCAATAATAGGTATAGCCTACTTTGTTTATAGTAATGCTTCGTCTTTACCTTACATTGATTTTCGCCCATATAAGGTAGGGTACAACTTGAAAGATAGTATAGCTGCAGAGGATTCTGCTTATCAGGCGGAATTGCTTGCATCTACACGATACGTATATAAGAAAGATAAAGTTCAGAAGAGTTTTGCGGTAGACAGCCTGCCTGATAGCACTTGGACTTTTGTAGAGATGACGCAACCTCAAGAGCTTCAAGAGCGAAAGCTTCGGTATAGTTTCCTCTTACTTGATGGAGAGAGTCAAGATGTATCAGCGGATATCTTGGATAATAAGGAGGGTGTATTTCTATTGCTTTCACCAGACTGGACAAAGGCTTCTCAAGATAAGTACGAATCAATCAATGACCTCTATCGTTATCTAAGTAAAACATCTATTAAGCTCTTTGCAGTGTCTCCGAGTGACTCCGTAAATGAGAACTATTGGCGTTATCAAACTGGGGCAGAGTATCCAAGTCTTGTTATGGACGCTACGACCATCAAGACCATAACACGCTCCAACCCGGGACTTGTGTTTATAAAAAATGGGCGCATAGTAGATAAAATACCTTCAGCATATTTCCCTAAAAAAGAAGAAATCGCTAACTTTGTGCAGCAAAGGCTTACAGATACGTATCATATTACCCCCGGTAATGGGCGTATTGCCTTGCTCGTTCTGTGGTCTCTCTTATGGCTTGTCGGTATCGTACGTAGAGCTTTGCGTTATGTGAGAGCTTTCTTTTATCAGTATGATAAGCAACAAGAGGATAAACAGAATGCGTAGACTAGAAAAATTATAATCATAAAATATAAAGACAATGAGAAAGAACATCGTTGCTGGTAACTGGAAGATGAACAAGAATCTTCAGGAAGGCGTAGCGTTCGTAAATGAACTAAATGAAACATTAGCAGGTAAGACTATCAACTGTGATGTGGTAATTGGTGCTCCATTTATTCACCTTGCATCTGTTGCTAGCCTTGCTAAGGGCTTCGGTATCGCTGCTGAAAACTGTGCAGACAAGGCTGAAGGTGCTTACACAGGAGAAGTATCTGCTGCTCAAGTAGCATCTACTGGTGCTAAGTACGTTATCCTTGGTCACAGCGAACGTCGTGCTTACTACGGAGAAACAGATGCTATTCTAACAGACAAGGTAAACCTTGCTCTTCAGAATGGTCTTACTCCTATCTTCTGTATCGGTGAAGTGAAGGAAGAACGTGAAGCTAATAAGCACTTCGAAGTAGTAGAAGCTCAGATTGCTAATGCTCTCTTTGCCCTTAGCGCAGAAGACTTCTCTAAGCTCGTTCTTGCTTATGAACCAGTTTGGGCAATCGGTACTGGTCTAACAGCTACAGCAGACCAAGCTCAAGAAATCCACGCTTATATCCGTGGCGTAATCGCTAAGAAGTATGGTCAAGAAATTGCTGATAACACAACTATCCTTTACGGTGGAAGCTGTAACGGAAGCAATGCAAAGGACCTATTTAGCCGTCCTGATGTAGATGGTGGTCTCATCGGTGGTGCTTCTCTCGCTGTAGATAAGTTCCTTCCTATCATCGAAGCTTTCAACTAGTTTTCGGTTGAATAAAAAGAATTAAACATTACGTAGACAGCATCTCTCGACGAGTGCGTATGCTCGCCGTGGGGTGCTGTCTTTTTTATACTGAGTATGAAGATAAGTAAGCAGAGCTATTTGATTTTGAGCCTCCTCTTGGTGTCGCTCTTCACCTGCTCATGGGCGCGTGCTCAGGCTCATCGTGCTACTCCTCGCAATATCTTTGAGGCATTAGAGGGTGGTGTAGCAGGCGAGGGTTCGGTAGTCGTCGTTCAATCACAAGCCCTAAAGGAGCTTGTTGGTGGCGTATCTGCAAAGTATAGAGGCGTTTTAGGTAGAGAAGGAAATACGACTCTTCTACAAGGCTATCGTATCCAAGTGTATAATGGGAATTTAACTTCAAGTAAGAGTGAAGCCGAGCGTAGAGCAGCACAGCTCAGAAGATTAGCTCCCGAATATCGTCCTTATATAACGTTTAATGCTCCATTTTGGCGACTTGTCGTTGGGGATTTCACATCTCAAGAGCAGGCTCGTGCTGCTAGAGCTAAGCTCTCTAAGTTAATGCCTACATGGTTTAAAGAGTCTTATATCGTGAGAGATAAGGTACGTATTGTTAACTATAATCCAGAGTCGAATGGATAAAAAACAAGAGGAAGTACAGCAGGAACTGAAGAAGCACTATGAGGCTATTCTGAGCTTGATTGGAGAAAACCCTGCTCGAGAAGGGCTTGTGAAAACTCCTGAGCGAGTAGCTAAAGCGATGCAGTTCCTAACCCAAGGTTACGAGCAATCACCTGAGGATATATTGAGAGGTGCTATGTTTCGTGAGGACTATAAGCAAATGGTCATCGTTCGTGATATAGATTTCTACTCAATGTGTGAGCATCACATGCTCCCTTTCTTTGGTAAGGTTCATATTGGATATATCCCTAATGGATATATTACTGGGCTAAGTAAACTCCCTCGTGTAGTAGATGTGTTTGCTCGTCGCTTGCAGGTTCAAGAGCGATTGACGACAGAAATCAAGGAGTGTATTCAGAATACACTTAATCCTCTGGGCGTTATTGTCGTTGTAGAGGCTGAGCACATGTGTATGCAGATGCGTGGAGTAGAGAAGCAACACTCGTTGACTACAACAAGTGATTTTACAGGTGCATTTAAAGAGGCTAAGACAAGAGAAGAGTTTATGCTTCATATTGCTCGTTCTCGTCATTAGCATAAATAGTTCAGAATAACAGTACTTGATTTAGAGAATAATTAGGTAGCAACTCGCTTGATGGGTTGTTACCTTTTTCTTTGATACATACCTTTCTAGGCTATTGCTGAGTGCTAGAACTTTATGAAGTGGCTAGCACAAAAATGGGAGCTTGTGCTTGTTTCTTTTCGTTGGAAGAAATAATATATTTTGCTTTTATAATGGAAATAATTCTTTAATATAAAATAAATACCTACCTTTGTTATACCAAAACAACAAACAATATTAACTATTAACGTAACCACATTATGGTACAAGAATTTGCATTAGGTAGAGGGAAGGCCATCATTAACTTCTCTTCTAAGTTCTGCGACAATCGTCGCAAGATTTTGACGAGTTATGCTTTCGCAAGAGTCGTTGAGTCTTTTGTCCTATTCCTTAAGCGTGATAATCAGATTATCTACGAGCAATTAATTAGCGATTATAAGACTGATGATAGTCTCACAAGCTCTCTGATGGAAGCTATCAGATTCTTGAGCGTCATGGAGGTTGAAGAGCTTATTGAAGTTAATAATAAGTATGCAGCTCTATTCAAGGATAAGGATTTGTTCCTCGAAGTTATTGAGCTATTGTATGAATACTGGCGTAAGTTAGAACGTATTGCTGTCGTACAGAACCCTCGTGTAGGTAATGGTATGCAGAATGTACGTTTTATTCAATCTTATCAGCTCTTCAACGAACTATTGCAGAGTATTTACCGTCGTACACGTAACGTGGTGAATGGCTATATCAGCAATGTATATTTGCAGGCAACTGCAGGGGTAAATGCTGGTTTGATTATGGACCATGTATCTTGGAACTGTCCTATTGAGTATAAAGGACTTGAAGGCATTCCATTTATCAGTACTATTGTAATCAATCCTCCTTATGTATCTTATACTAAGCGTAATACTCGTGATGGTATTTTCGAAGAGCATAAGATTAACCCACTTTCAAACTTAGTGCTTAATGAAGATGAATTCTTCCTTTATCCTGCTAAGGTTGGTAATCTTCTTGCTTTTGTCTATTTCCATAAGGACTTTATGTGTCATGGTATTGGACTTAGCAACCTCTTTGAATTAGCAAAAACTGAAGATTACGTAGGCAAGAAGCCTGACATGATTTATGTCTTTGGTTATAATGATGGTCACGATGAGAAGCGTACATTCTATTACAAAGACCATAAGAATGATATCCTAATCGGTTATGCTAACTACTGCGATGATATCGATTACTTCGGCTATATGAAGAAGATGCTGCTCACTCTGCATAACATCAAGCAGATGGAACGCGGAAATCTTCCTATCCACGGTGCTATGGTTAATATCACACTTAAGAGTGGTCTTACAGCTAATATCGTTATCATGGGTGATAGTGGAGCTGGTAAGAGTGAAAGCCTTGAAGCCTTCCGTACCCTTAATGAGAAATATATCCGCCACATGCGTGTAATCTTTGACGATATGGGCTACTTGTCTCGAGGTGCTGATGGTAAGATTTTGGCTTATGGTACAGAAATAGGTGCTTTCGTTCGTACAGACGATTTGGACCCAATGTATGCCTTTGCTCAGCTTGACCGAGGTATTTACACTAACCCAGATAAGATAAATGCACGTGTAACTATTCCAATTACAACTTACGAAGTGATTATGCGCGGGCATCGTGTAGACTACTTCCTCTATGCAAATAACTACGAAGATGTAGAAACTAAGATTAAGTTGTTTGCAAATATGGATGAAGCAGTACCTGTATTTGAGGCTGGTGCTCGTAAGGCTAAAGGTACAACAAGTGAAAAGGGTCTTGTGAAGTCTTATTTTGCTAACCCTTTTGGTCCTGTACAAGAACGCCCTCTTGCCGAAAAGCTTGTACGCGAATACTTTGCTGAACTATTCAATGAAGGAATTAAGGTTGGTGAAATTCATACGTCACTTGCTATTCCTGAAAAGACTAAGGAAGGTCCTCGTGCTGCTGCCGAAGAACTATTCAGCATGATTAACGAATAAATAGATGCTCAGACTTTCTTAGTGAAAGTTTGTATGAGTAAAGTGAGCGTATCACAATTCTGTGATACGCTCACTTCTTTTTTTAGGCAACTATATTAAGTTTTGAACCTGTGGTAAATGGCTTTCTATTAAAGGGCCGATAAGGGACGGTACAAAATGAGACCTTTGGGCGGTCTCAAAATGTATGTGTGCAAGTAGTTTTGTAAATACGCGTACTTAAGTCAGTAAGTACGCGTAAATACATTTGTACTTACGCGTGAACATTTCGGTGAGTACACGCACTCATTTCAGTAAGTACGCACACTCATTTGCAAACTTCAGCTGTAGTTTGTGCAGACTTCGCCGAGGTTTTGAGTTTAGGTAAGTTTATTACAATTTTATCAGCTCTATAATGGTTATTTCTGTAAGACTATGCAGTGTATACTTACTACGTTTAGTCTTGTTTTTTGAGTCGGAGAGCTTTTTATATGCATTTATTTTGTATCTTTGTCGCCAGTTATCGGAGTCTTCCAATACAGACAGTGAAGTAATTCTGTGTCGTGTGATGGGAAATTAGCGAGACTAATTTTGAGTAACACTTTAATTTATAACAGAAAATGAAGTCATTTAAGCTAGAAGGACATCTTCGCCAAGACCTTGGTAAGAAGTCAGCAAAGGCACTACGTGGTGGTGCTGAAATCCCTGCAGTACTTTATGGTGGTGCAGATGTTAAGCACATTGTAGTATCTCAAGAAGGTGTGCGTAACCTAATTTATAGCCCAGAGATTTTTGTTGTTGAGCTAAACATCGACGGACAAGAAGTGAAGGCTGTACTTAAGGATATCCAGTTCCACCCAGTAACAGATGCTATTCTTCACCTTGATTTCCTTCAAGTAGACGAGCAGAAGCCAGTAGTTGTAGAAGTACCTGTAGTGCTTCAAGGTCACGCAGAAGGTGTGCGTGCTGGGGGTAAGCTTGCTCTTGAAATGCGTAAGCTTAAGGTTAAGGCTATTTACACAGAAATTCCAGAGAAGCTCTTTATCGATGTTACTAACCTTGGTCTAGGTAAGACTATCCAAGTTGGTGCACTTAGCTTCGAAGGTCTAGAAGTTATCAATGCTAAGAACGCTGTAGTATGTGCTGTTAAGCTCACACGTGCTGCTCGTGGTGCTCTCGCTAAGGGTAAGTAATTATCGCTTGAGAGGCTAAATTTCTTAGTTTCGTATAACTCCACAAATGCTCCATTACAGAGTGTTTGTGGAGTTTTTCTTTGCTCTTGGTCTGAATATCTGTGTGCTATCTGCTAGGGAATGAGTATCTTTGTAACTCAGAATAATAGAAGACAGATGCAAAATATCAGAAACATTGCCATTATTGCCCACGTAGACCATGGTAAGACTACTCTTGTGGACAAAATGTTGCTAGCAGGTAAGCTTTTTCGCGATGATAAGGCTGCCGCTGTAGATACCTACCTAGATAATAATGATTTAGAGAGAGAAAGAGGTATCACAATCCTATCTAAGAATGTCAGCATTCGCTATAAAGACGTCAAGATAAATATTATTGATACTCCTGGTCACGCCGATTTCGGTGGGGAGGTAGAGCGTGTATTAAATCTAGCTGATGGATGCTTGCTCCTTGTTGATGCTTTTGAAGGTCCTATGCCTCAGACGCGTTTTGTGTTGCAGAAGGCTATTGAAATGGGATTAAAGCCTATTGTGGTTATCAATAAGGTAGATAAGCCTAATTGCCGTCCATCAGAGGTTGAGGATATGGTCTTTGACCTGATGTTTAGCTTAGGTGCTAGTGAAGAACAGCTTAATTTTAAGACAATTTATGGCTCAGCTAAACAAGGTTGGATGAGTCTTGATTATAAGGAGCCAACTTCTGATATTACAACGCTACTAGATACTATTCTAGAAGAAATCCCAGCACCCGAACAGATTGACGGACCTTCACAGATGCTCATTACATCACTAGATTTCTCTAGTTATGTAGGACGTATCGCAGTGGGGCGTGTGCATCGTGGTACTTTCAAGGAAGGGCAAGATGTAGTCTTGTGTAAGCATGATGGAGCTCAAACTAAGATGCGCATCAAGGAAGTAAATATCTTTGAGGGGCTAGGTCGTACGAAGGTTGAGAGCGTAAGCTCTGGTGATATCTGTGCCTTGATTGGTATTGAAGGCTTTGAAATTGGAGAAACTGTTGCCGATTCGTCTGCTCCTGAAGCATTGCCAACGATTGCTGTCGATGAGCCAACGATGAGCATGCTCTTTACGATTAACAACTCTCCATTCTTTGGTAAGGAAGGTAAGTTTGTAACGAGCCGTCATATCCACGATCGCCTACAGAAGGAACTAGACCGCAATCTCGCTCTTCGCGTAGAGGCTGGTGCTACTGCTGATAGCTGGCTTGTTTATGGGCGTGGCGTACTTCACTTGTCTGTCCTTATCGAGACTATGCGCCGTGAGGGTTATGAGCTTCAGGTAGGACAACCTCAGGTAATTATCCGCGAAATTGATGGCGTTAAGTGTGAGCCAGTAGAGCAGCTTATGGTCAATCTCCCAGAGGCGAGTGCAAGTAAGATTATTGACATGGTAACACGTCGTTATGCTTATGCACTCAATAACTTGCAGAGCCGTGGTCGCTTCTTTATCTCTCCAGGAGAAGAAGTGTACGCAGGTCAAGTTATTGGAGAGCATAGTAAGGAAGGTGATTTGGGCGTTAATGTATGTAAGAGTAAGAAGCTTACTAATATGCGTGCCTCTGGTAGTGACGATAAGGTCGCTCTTGCGCCTCCCGTAATATTCAGTCTAGAAGATGCTCTTGAGTATATCAAGCCAGATGAATATGTGGAAATTACTCCAGAAAGTCAGCGCATGCGTAAAATCATTCTAGACGAGACAGAGCGCAAGCGTCAGAGCAGATAGTTCTTATTGTTCATAATAGTTTTTCCAAGTCCGTTACTAGTTCAAAGAATGAAGTAGCGGACTTGTTGCATCATAGCCATTTCTACCTAATAGTATATAATGTGTAGATACACGGCAAATAAAATACCTAATATTAGGTATATTTAGTACAAGGGATTAACTATACCTTTGCCGTGTACATAATTCTATAACATTCAATAAACGTTTATGAAGAAGATTGGAATATTCTATGGTTCTTCTACAGGAACCACTTCAGAATTAGCTCAGAAGATTGCTAAGGCTGTTGGTGCAGAAGCTAATTGCTTCGATGTCGCAAATGCAAGTGCAGAAGATGCAGCATCTTTCGATGTACTCCTACTCGGTAGCTCTACTTGGGGTATTGGTGATTTGCAAGATGATTGGGAAAGCTTCCTCCCTGAGCTTGCTTCTCAAAATCTTAGCGGTAAGGCTGTAGCTCTTTTTGGTTGCGGTGACTCAGATAGCTATCCAGACTCTTTCTGCGAAGCTCTTGCTAAGATTAAGGAAGGTCTTGCTGCTACAGGTTGTAAGTTTGTTGGCGCTTATGCTCCAGAAGAATATACTTATGATGCTACTGCTAGTGAAGAAGATGGTAAGCTTATCGGTCTATGCGTAGATGATGTTAATCAATCAGATTTAACTGACGCTCGCTTGGCTACTTGGCTAGAAGCTTTTGCTGGCGAACGATAGTTATTAGCAGAACCGTAAATAAGTAGATAAAGTAATAAGGGCTACAACTCTCGGAGTTGTAGCCCTTATTTTGCGTATTAGAGATAGCTCTTAGTTATAGAGCTTTTCTCTCAGCTCTAGTACGATTGGGTCACTGATGTAATCATCGTAATCCATAATCTTATCAATGATACCCTTAGGCGTTAGCTCAATGATACGAGTAGCTACTGTCTGAATGAACTCGTGGTCATGGCTAGTAAAGAGAACATTACCCTTATATGTCTTGAGCGTATTGTTGAACGCTTGGATACTTTCAAGGTCAAGGTGGTTCGTTGGGCTATCTAGCACGAGTGTATTAGCGTTCTTCATCATCATGCGACTAATCATACAGCGCATTTTCTCACCTCCACTAAGCACACTTGCACTCTTAAGGATATCTTCGCCTGAGAAGAGCATACGTCCAAGGAAGCCCTTTAGGTAAACTTCATTAGTATCTGCTGCAAACTGAGAGAGCCATTCCACTAGGTTCATATCTGTATTAAAGAACTCAGTGTTATCTAGAGGCAGATAAGCCTCAGTGATAGTTTGTCCCCATTCGTATGTTCCTTCGTCCGCTTTTTGTTCTCCATTGATAATTTGGAATAGAGCTGTCATAGCACGAGGGTCGCGACCGATGAAAACAATCTTATCGTCTTTTTCTACATTGAAATTAACGTCCTTGAATAGCAATGTGCCATCATCGGCATGAGCTGTAAGACCCTTAACTTCGAGGATTTTATTTCCTGGTTCACGGTCAGGAGAGAAGATAATACCTGGGTAGCGTCGGCTACTAGCCTTAATCTCTTCGACATTGAGCTTCTCAAGCATCTTCTTACGGCTAGTCGTTTGCTTACTCTTAGCCACATTTGCAGAGAAACGACGGATAAACTCTTCAAGTTCTTTACGCTTTTCTTCTGCTTTCTTATTTTGTTGCTGTTGCTGGCGAAGAGCTAGCTGGCTACTTTCGTACCAGAAGCTATAGTTACCTGCAAACTGCTGTATACGACCGAAGTCAATATCTACAGTGTGTGTACAAACTGAGTCTAGGAAGTGACGGTCGTGACTAACTACAAGAACTGTTTGTTCGCACTCGCTGAGATAGTGCTCAAGCCAAGCTACAGTTTCAAGGTCAAGGTCGTTGGTAGGCTCGTCAAGAAGTAGGTTATCAGGCTTACCGTAAAGAGCGCGAGCAAGAAGAACACGCACTTTCTCCTTACCACTCAATTCGCTCATGAGTTTATAGTGAAGGTCTTCCTTGATGCCAAGACCACTAAGCAGCATAGCTGCATCGCTCTCAGCATTCCATCCTTCCATTTCTGCAAACTTATCCTCAAGTTCGGCTACTCTATTACCATCTTCATCATTGAAGTCAGGCTTAGCGTAAAGAGCATTCTTCTCTTCCATGATAGCCCAAAGGATGCTGTGACCCATAAGTACAGTATCCATAACTGTATGCTGGTCAAAAGCAAAGTGGTCCTGACTAAGTACTGAAAGTCGTTCGCCTGGACCTAGGCTGATGCTACCCTTAGTTGGGTCAATGACGCCACTGATAGCTCTTAGAAGTGTAGATTTACCTGCACCATTAGCCCCAATAATACCGTAGCAGTTGCCTGGGGTGAATTTAAGATTTACGTCTTGGAATAGTACTCGTTTACCGAATTGGATGGCGAGATCTGTAACTGTTATCATTTATGAATTTAATATTATCGTGTTTTAGTTTGCAAAGATACTCATTTTATGAACGATATGTGTCATAGCGAGCGTGTGGTAGTCCAAAAACTCTAGTTTGGCCTTATTATGGAGATCGCTCAA
>QWCR01000385.1_pt1 | contig 12140 bp, 11 predicted proteins | sample 1972581 | NCBI WGS metagenome assembly QWCR01 (sample SAMN09866703, study PRJNA288562) | Human oral metagenome isolate pre4_saliva, whole genome shotgun sequencing... | isolation source: mouth | host: Homo sapiens | place: USA: California
CGAAGCCAAGGCCCGCATAGATTGGGCACCATCCAAGTTGGTAATCGTCCCCAAGAGATGGGGCAGATTTTTAAAGAGATTGGCCATCCCACCACCCTTATAGTCGATCAGCAAGAAAGCCACATCATGAGGGTGGAAGTTAACAGCGAGGGATAAGATATAGGATTGGATGGTTTCGGACTTCCCTGATCCAGTCGTCCCTGCGATCAATCCATGAGGTCCATGGGCTTTTTCATGCAGATTGAGCTGTACCAGGTCATCCTGACCACGCAAACCAATTGGCACAGCCAAACTCTTGTAAGGTGCGTTCTTTTTCCAACGGCTCGATACCTGCAAATCCTCAAAGGTCTCCGCCCCATACATTTCCATAAAGGTCACAGAATCTGGGATCGAACTCTTCAGGTTTTGGAGGTGATTGAGTGGTGCCAAGGTACGGGCGATCCGCTCCTTATCATAATCTGCTGGGAAATGATCCAAACGGAAGTCCGTCTCTTTCAAAACTCCTTCTTCCATGACCAGTTGGCCCGTATTGCGGTCCTTAATATTGATCACTGTTTGGATGTTCTCAGACAAGGAACTCATGACATCCTCTACAAAGATGAGAGAACAGCCTAATTCCGTTGGATCTTCGGTAAAGAACTCCATGATGATATGATCCAAAATCAGCTTCTCATCGGTCACTAAAACCACGTAATGAGGATGGAAGAGGGTGCTCTCCTTGTGGGTTGCTTCTTCCTTTTGACTACGGCGTAGTTTCAAGATTTGGTTCAAACTATTCAAAACTTGGTCCCGTGTTCGTTGATTGTAGACAAAACCGCGGACATTGAGTTCTTGCAGTTTGGCATGAGGAAGCCAACGCATCCAAGACCATTGCTCTTTTTCCTCTTCAGGCAGGATCGTAATAAACTGCACATCATGATAAGAATGGAAAGTCGCTAGCTGCATCACCAAAAGTTGCAGTTGTTCTAGAACGAGATTTCTAGGTCCAATATAACCCACCGGTCCATGGCTGAGGTTTGCCGGGATTGGCATATCTGGGATCTTTTTGTGACGACTATAGAGAGCGTAACCCTCTTCTTCTAGAGCATCCTTCTTACCACTACGCTCCTGTTGACCGTATTTCAAGTCATAGCTAGTCGGCATTTTCCCAAGTCCCAAACGATAGTATAAAAAGTCAAAATGCAAGGGAGTCTTTTCATAAATCCGGTGATTGTAACTCTCAACCAAGTCCGTCAACTCTAAAATCGTTGGAAAATGATAGTGCATCCCTTCTTTTTGTTCTCGTTCCAGACGAGTCAACTCTTTGACCTTATCTTTCAGGTAAAGACGATAGAGATCGACCCGTTCCTTCTTATCAGCCTTGTACTTTTTACGATTTTTGATAAAACCACGGATAGAAAAAATCATTGTGGTTATGGACATCCCTACTGTCGCAAGGATATAGATCCCTCGAGGTTGAATTAAGGTGATCAAGACGGTTACTCCGACCATCATCAGAGGAGGAACGATCAGCTTTAACAGTTCATCGCTCGGTTTAACCGGTTCCTGGCCTGGGGGATTAATCAAGATTTTATCCTCGCTACCACGATAGATGATCCGTGGAGAACGATGATAATCTGGATAATCTTCATAAAAACCGTATCGAGATGGTTCTCTCAGAGTCAGTTGTGGCCCAACTTGGGAAGGACCCTGAACCCATACTTCATCAGGATAGAACTTAATCGTCACCGCCCCTAGACTCAACTCATCTCCAAAACCAATCAATTGCTGGTCCATTTGTTCCAGATGATTGTTTCGATAAAATGCGCCTTTTAGTCGAGTTAGCTTCCATTGATTTTGGGATTTTTGGAGTAAGAGTTCAACATCTCCATCTAGTGTGATCAACGCACCTCTTTGAGAGCCAATCTGAAACTCTGATAAATCCAAAAGGTCATAAACCCTTGGCTCCCCTTCTCGGAGATAAAAGACGACCTCACCCAAACGCAGACCATCTTTCAAGAGTCCTGCTTCATCGTCGTACTGATAAAAGACCTCGTCACCATCGACCTTGAGCTGAATCGGTCTTTCCTGTTGAGAAAGGTAGACTTGGGCCTTTTCAGTCGCCCCGATCAAGACCGTCTTATCTGCACTCAGTTCTACTTCATAACGCAGACCTTGGCTGTAGAAAATGATTTGTTTTTTCATAATTTCTCTCCTTGGTCTACTTTAATTGCTAGAGGAGCTACTTGGAACAGGTTTCTTCTCAGATGACGGTTTGCTTTCAGAAGCCTTGTCTTGAGGGTTAGGAGTTGTAGAAGCATTGGAGCTTGATTCACTCGTTAGTAGCTCACTTCGACTATCCCAGTATTTCTTATACTCGCTTTCCAAAGTATTCAACTTACTTTCACGGTCTTTCCCTGACAAGTTGCCATCTTCTCGAACCTGCTTGATTTCCTGAGTCAAAGCATAGAGAATCAAGTCACTGTCGTTAATCCGTTTGGCAATATCAAGAGCCTCTTCAAAGCGATTGCGCCCAACCTGGATCCAGTAAGTCAAATAAAGCTCATCTGACTTGAGTGTTACGTTGTTCAAGATGACTTTCTTTTGTTCAGAAGAAAATTCCAACCCCTGAATATAAGAGTAAGCCAACTCATACTTTTGCGTATTCGGCAAGCTAGCTGGATCAATTCTCTCTAATTCTGTAATAACACCACTATAATCCACTTTAATAAAGGCAGTATCAGCCTGCAACATCTTTTCTTTGAAAGGATTTTGCACAAAAATCAGATAGATCAGTGGAACGATCAACAAGACAACGCTGGCTGTTAACCAAATCGTTGCCAATTTAAAGACACGATGGCGTCTACTTGGAACCAAGACCAAGTCTGCTCGTTCTTTCGCAGCCTTCTCCGTGTAGTACTTCTCCAAAACAGCTACTGCAGCCTCTATATCATCTGCCTGACATAGATCATTTAAGAAATCTGGAAAGGTCTCTAATTCCAAGGAACCATTATAAAGATCCATGAAATCCAAATCGCTAAATAGTGTTACTGTAAAACATTTAGCCTGGCGTAAAAAATCTTCTGAGGATATGGATTGAGGAACCATCAGACCAGGAATTCCACGATAAGCAATCTTAGCCTGAGCATCCTTGGTAATAAAGAGATTTACTGGGTGCAAAAGGAAAGTCACAGGTAACTCCAAGGCGCCCTCTAGACGAAAAACGTTTAGGGCCAAACGGATTCTTTCCGAAATGGTACGTTCCTTTATTTCCTCATAAGTCAGTCCATGAACTTCGACTTGATAGGAGAAGGTGACACTATCCTCATCAGACACCATCGATTGCTCCAAAAAGAATGGATGATGCAAATCCAATAGTAAGAGTTCCCGTAAATCTTGACTCGCAACATCTGAACGTTTGAGTGTTAATTCCCAGTTTGTTTCATTTTTTTCATAGACAAACGACTGTCCACCAAATTCAAATTTTTCTTCAGCCACCTATATCTCCTCAATTTCTACTAAATCTCCTGTCGTCATAGGATAATCAGACAGATGTTTCCCTTCATCAATCAACAAACCTTTATTGACAATTCTTAATTGATATTTTTTTCGCTTGATACCTGGATTAAAAATCGTATCCACTTCTCGCACCAGCCGGCGCACTTCAATTCGCCGTGGAATGCGAATATCCACATCTCTTTCTCTCAAACGTAGGGTAATATTGATATGTTGCTCCATCTTTTACACGCCTCCTATGTCTGGTTTATCCTTTTCTAAGTTATTTAGACAGACTAGTTTAAAAATTAGTCCATCCCTTCTACCATCACACGATAACTCATTACTGCCGTTGCTCCAAAGAGCAAGAAAATCAACACCACATAGAATATCTCTGGAAGAAAGTCATTCAGACCACCTTTTTCTACATGGCCTATATTTGTTTGGAACTTGATTGTTTTTTGAGCATTGGGCTGAAACAACTGTTCTTCAGAAGATTTTTTCACTGGTCTCTGTATAGCAGAAAACAGTTGGCCCCTTTCTGTGATCAACTGTTCCTCTTGATGCTGTTGCATGTCCTGCAACCTCTTTTGAGTCGCTTCATTAAAAAGCTCCTTGATTTGTTCAGACTGTAGACCAAATTTCAATCCCTCTTTCTTTTCAAGTCGGGAATCATCAATCTGCAGACTGTTATCCTTCAAATCATCTGCAGCAGCCCCAGAGACTGCTGCACATGTTACTAAGGTAAGAAGGAAAAGAATGATTTTCTTCATATTTCTAATTTCTATTCTTTCTCAGCTTGTCTTGCTTGAAACCACAAACTACTTTCTCTGATAAAAACATTTATAACAAGTAAAACAGCTATGACAACAATCGTTGCAACAAAAGCGATAATTGCTGCTGGATGTCCATCAAAGTATCCTGAGAGCAAACCTTCTAATATCGATAACGCATTGAGATTTTTGATAAATGCTGGGAAACCAGTTAGACTTGCTGTTGTCCCAATAGCATTTGATAGGTAGACAAAGCTAATCATCATAAAGAAGGAGAGTCCCATACCAATCACTCGGAAATGTTTAAGCAATAGATATTGTCCTTGAATCAGTACAAATGCGGCTAAAACAATTAATAGAACCCAAGATGGTTGATATTCACGGCCAACCTGTAGCTGAACACTTGATACAACACCAACTACCAATCCGACAACGAGACTTAAAGCAGATAGGATGGTCACCGTCATCAAGTCTGTATCATGTAACTTATCAAGTTTGAACTTATCTTTGACTTTGCGAATAACGTTTTGAGTTGCAAACAGATAGGCTGTAAAGAGACTAACAATCTCCAATAGTAAAATCCATGTAAATGGACGGTAAACATTGACAGTCGCTTTCACTGAAGTAGCATTTTGGGTAACAGGGTTGGATAAGAAGTTCAACAACACTTCATTTGGTACCCCATTTTGATAGGCATTATTCAGAACCTTCACAAAGGATTCTACAAAGTTTCCATTGTTAGTTAATTCTTCGTTAAACTGCGTCATCAAGGAGTCAGCATCTTGTGACAACTTTTCAGTACTTGTTTGAGCGTTTGACAATTCACGATTGAAATTACCTAAAGTCTCATTCACAGACTCTGCAGCTTTGACATTACTTTGAGAAGATTCCTTCACACCCGTAGTTTCTGACAAGAGAGCTGCATAATCCGAATTTAGGGTAGCCAATTGATTATTAGTCTCTTCAAAAGCATCATTGCCTTTCCCTTGCTTCTCAACCAAATCCTTTAGATTTTCTTCCAACTTCTTGTACAACTCTAACTGTTCATTGATTTTTGTATTCAATTCTTGGTTGGTAGCCAAAACATCCTGCACATTTTTTTCTAGAACAGGCTTGAGAGTAGTCAGTTCTGACAAGGCTTTATCTACTTTTCCTTTAACACCCTCTGTATCTGTATCGCTAGCAGGTGCAGTCAGACTGTCTTCATACTTCTTCAGGTTTGAACTAATAGCTTCAAGCCAAATATTTGATAAAGCATCTGTTACATCACTATTTCGTAACTCTTTGACAGTATTGTATGCTTGTCTGAGTGCTTCCACCTTTTGGTAGTCAGAAGCTATTTTCTGAACCTTTTGTCCATAAGTCACTGCTGCTTGCTGAACACGAAACACATCTACTGGTGCACTAGCTGCTTGGACATCATTCAAGGAAATATTAATTGATTTTAGCTCTGCTTTTGGAGCTGGACTTGGAGTCCCGGTTGAACCTGTAGTTGTAGTTGGGGTTGTCTCTGCAACGCTATAGGCTACTTTAAAAGTCCCACCCGTCTTCAAATCAATTTCTTGACCAAACTCAACTGGTGTACCATCATAAGTGACGGAGTGAACTGTCACTCCTGATTCAGCTTTCCATGATACCTTAGCCTTTGTTCCTGTTCGTCCAACAGCACTCGTACTCGTGATTGCCTGATCTTCCAAATTCTTCAAATCAGTCGAATTAATCTCGTCACCAGGCTCTTTAATCGTTTTTAAATAAGTATAATCTACAGAAGGAATTGTGATTGGTGTCATACCAAAACCACGAAATTCTTTTCCACTAAAGTTTTCTTTTGGTAATTCTGAGATTGCAGAAGCCAACTGCTCTTTGAGAGATTCTACAGCCTTCTCTAGGTCTTTGTTTGCAGCTGTATCCAAAAATTGCTTAAGAGTGATGTTACTTTTCTCACTTGTTCCATAGTAAGTGGCTAATTTCTCATCAATAAAGTTATGAATATCCTTTTTATGATTTTCAAACTTGGTTCTTTCGTCTGTTAGATTGGTCTGTAATTTAGCAATCTCTTTGCTGATGTTTTCTGCGACTGTTTTATAGGAAGGTACAACTTCAGATGACGTACCATCAGATGATGCTGCTGTTCCGTCTATATTAGAAGTCAGACTACCTTGAGCTTTAATTAATTCCTTATAAGTTTTAATTTGTTCCTGAACGTCTTCCCGACTCTGAGAGATGAGCCCAGTGATAACATCCGCATGATTTTTCTTCTCATCTACTCTATTCTTAAGCAGAGTTCCAAACTTCTCACCATAGGCAATCTGCGAAACATCAAAACGACCAAAAATCTGTGAGTAGCCCTCCAAACCTGTCTTTAAAGCAGTGTTTGCGTCAACAGAAGAACTCGACATACTATAGAGAGTTGGGAAAAGATTTTTAGTGTTGATAGCTGTCCCATATAAGTTCGTACGATAGTTTCCGATATTGGTCGCTTGTATCTGTGAACTAGCTTGGACATTCTTTTGTGCAGTGTAAAGATTGTTCAAAATACTAGCCATATACATATCAACTAACTGACCATTCAAATCAGCAACAATGTCTTTTGCTAGTTTATTTGCATCATTTTCTACCTGCAAATTTCCTTGCGCATTCACCTTATAATTGATGGTTGTCTTATCAACATTGATGCTGTTAATATCGAGTATTTTTTCAGAAAAGTCACTAGGAATTGTTAAAACGAGTTGGTATTTCCCACTTTCTAACCCAGAATCAGCTGCTCCACGAGGGACAACAGACCAATTTTGTGAATTATCACGCTCGATATTTTTTACATAACTAGCACCTAGATTGTATTCTTTTGTATCTAAGTAGACAGGCTTATCTTCATTTACGATAGCTACATTTAATTTTGTCTGCTGATTAGCCTTTGCATTATTTTCATTGCTAATCGTTGTATTTTTTTGAACAGATAGATTCAAAAAAATAATCAATGCAAGCAACCCTAATGCCAACAGACTACTTCCTATATATTTAAAAATTCTATTCTTCCTCATATTACTTTAAATCTTCTCCATCATAAAAAATAGGAAGGCTCTCGCCCTCCTAAAGCCACTTATATAACAAATTAAATTTGTGATGCAAGATCTTGGTCGTTTTGCTCAACAATTTCAGCAACCTTGTTCAACTGTGCATTGATCTCATCAAGCAAAGTTGCAAACTCCTCAATTTTTGGAGACAATTCTGTGAATTGGCGATCAAAGCTCTCAAAAGCAGCACCTTTCCAGTTGTCTCGGATAGTATTTTGCTCTTGAGTCAATGTGCGAAGTACTTGTCTTACTTCCTCAGAACCTTGAGTGTACTTTTGAGCAGAGGTGCGCAATTCTTCTGTTGTTAATTGAATTAAAGCCATGTGAAACTCCTTTATATTAATTTACTCCCTCATTATATCAACAATTTGCCTCAATTGCAAGTTTAAAATTCATTTTTTATTCTATTTATAAAAAAATAAGAGCTATTTCCATCTAAAAACTAGTAAGAAGGATTAAATTATCTACTTTTCTTGTATAATTACTTCTTTTTTTCTATAATAACAAACTCACATCATCCTTCTTTTATAAGGTATATTTGTCAAACGTTCTTTTCTTCTAACTTTCTATGAAAGTTTTTATTCTCTTGATGACGAGCTTCCAACACATTCTCTATACGACTCTTGTAAAGTTGATGATAGTTATCCAAATTGTTCTCTATCTCAAAGATATATGGTTGAATTTCAGCAAAACTACTGTCTCTGCATGCATAGGAAAGCGCCTCTAGGAGATGATCCGTCTCCCTACTAAACTTGTGGAAATCATCATCCAAATCCATCTCCAAACGCTCTAAGTCTCGTAATTTACGATTATGCTCATCCTCTAGTTTCTGAAGTTCCTTTTTATCCATGACGAGTTTTCTCCTAGTTTTTGATTGGACTTTGTAAAGTAGGGGTTTGCATGGTCTGAGTCAAGTAAGTTTCAGCAGCATCAGCAGCCTTGCCCTCAAATCCACCCTTAATATTGTTTACATAAGTCTTAGAAGCGTACTCATGCATATCTGAGGCTGCTTCTTGTAACTTTTTAGCTAACTCCACTCCCTTAGCAAGGATTGACAGTTCTTTTGCAGTTACTAAGGCCCTGACTGCTTGGCGTTCTTGTTCCTTCATTCTTTCTTTGAAGCCTCTGTCGAGTTGCTCTCTTGTAATTAAAGTATCCTCATCCGTTAGGACTAACATTCTTTCCCCTCCATGTTTGTTTTACATCCGCCAATAGATTGTTAAAATCTTCAGCACTATCTGTATCTATGGTTTCAAAGGAACCACTAGCTTTAACCAGGCTTTCCCCTAGTTGCTCGATTTGTGTCAGGAAGGATGTTGCTGCTGTCTTCGTGTCACTTGCAACGCCTTCATCCCAAAAGCTTGTTGTGTCAAAACCAGAAAGTAGATTTGTAACTTCTGAACTTGACAAATATCCAACCATGTCAAAGGCTGTCTGTCTTGTCTCTTTTATCATGTTTTGAATATCTTCCTTAGCATCTGAAAGTAAGGTTTTCACAGATTTAACTTTGTCTTCCATGTCAAAATTTGCCAACTGGGCTGCTGTCTGAAGCAACTGAGCTCGGACCAAGATTCTTTGATTTCCTGTAAGATTACCATTTCTCAGTTGTTCCTGATAACGAGGAATAGCTTCTCGATCCCATTTTATCGATTCTTTACGAGCTTCTTCGACAATTTTACTATACTCTGTTTTAAAATTCTCATAAAAGCCATATCCGATAGCTGCCTTATTTACGATTTCCCCCCTCATAATGGCATTTAAAACATTTGAGGCTACATTTTCATCAACTCCTAGATTTCTTAAAACATCCAAGGTTGTCGCAATTAATCTAGCCAACTTTTCACCTGCCCTGAGCAATTCTGGGTGAAAATCCACAGACGCAGTCAATAAATTTCCCTTTCCATCCGATTGGAAAACACCAAAGTCATGGGAACTTTCCGGATCAGTAATCTGGGTATAATGAAGGGGGACAAGGACATTGACTTTACCGACGGGTTTTTTAAGAGGTTCATCGGAGTCCCCAGGTAATTTGGTAATGGTATGCTCACGATTGAGCATACCCACGACATCAAAAGGATTGACATAGTACTCTATTTTTTCGCTAATCTTTTTGATTTTCTCATCGCTGAGTCCCATTTTCTTTAAACTCTTTGTCGTGTCCGGGCCGTCAAAGAGGACGACTTTGCCGATTTTCTCCAGTTCTTCATCAGTAAGGCCAGCTACCCCTTGCGCAGAGACAATGGTTCCTAGGGAATGAGCTGTGATGTCCATCGTCGCATTTGGAGCCTTTTCGCGCATCTCTGCGATTTTCGTTTTCATTCCTACTGTTGCTAACTTGGCTTGCGGCGTATGAATATGATTGAGAGCGAACTTAGCATCGTTGTCAACCCAGTCGTTCCAATTTTCTTTACTGATGGCATCACTTCCGCGGATAGCCATATAGGTTTTCTTGGTATCATTAGTCAAGGTTGGCGTATCCGTTAAGTAGTAGGCACTGAAACCAGCTTCATCATCAGTTAAGAGTCCTTTTTGATAACGTTTGTGATGAACATCCTGCCTCATCCCATTCGCATCAGGAACTGGTGTCGATGTGACTTTATAAGTATCTCGCAACTCAGGATCTGGTTGCAAGTAGACTCTACCATTATGGGGAAGATGTTTACCTCCAGGGGTGATTTCTTCGTTATAAATTATTTCTTTTGAATAGTCAAACACTCTTGCTTCTATTGAATTATTTTTAGGTGGAAAATTATTGGGACGACCAATATAAGCCGATTGCGCTAAATCCGCATAAAAATTATCAAAGGTTTTTAAATTACTGTTAGTCATAAATCTCCCATACGTTGCCTTTCAAAACTCTTATCGGTTGCATTTCAGAAATTTTCTTAATATTGGGAATACTATTGCTATTATATTCTATAGGGAAACCAATTGTAAATTCAGTATCTTCATTGTTATTTATTTTTCCATCCAATGTTATAATATATCCCCCACCTTGAGGGGTACCATTTCCTATATTTTCTACTTTCATACTATCCCAATCAAATTGGACACTTTCGACTTTAGGATTTCTAGACTTTATAAAGTTCGCCATCTCCTCTTCATGCTCCTTCAGATAAGCCAACTGCTTAGCCCGTGGGCTCAGAGTTATTCCTCCAAATAGATTTGTTTTCTGTGCCATCCATGCGCCTCCTCCAAATACTACAAGGGCTAAAACTAGCCAAAGCAAGGTACGTTTTTTCATCTTTTTCCTCCTATATAGCGAAATCTAAGTATATTATATCATGAATGTAAAAAAACTTTTGGCAAGTATTGTAAGTCAATAGGGAATGAGTGATGATAAATTTGAGTAAAAATTATCAAAGTTTTTTAAATTACTGTTAGTCAAAAATCCTTCCTCCCATTCGTAAATAATTGGCTAAAGCCATTGAATTAGGAATAATTTTGTCATTCTCAATATCAAAAGTAACATCCCAAGAGGAGGACTCAATATGATTAAAACCACCATATACATTTACAATTTCTCCGCCTCCTTGAGGAGTCCCATTCCCAACTTTTTCCCATTTAGTTTCATCCCAAGCAATCTGAACAGATTCAATTTTTGAATTTTTAGACTTTACAAATTTTACAATTTCTTCTTCATGCTCCTTCAGATAAGCTAACTGCTTAGCTCGTGGGCTTAGAAATAAATTTGTTTCTTGTGCTAGCCATGCTCCGCCTCCAAATACTACAAGAGTTAAAACTAGCCAAAGTAAGGTACGTTTTTTCATTTCTTTCCTCCTATATAGTGGAATCTAAGTTTATTATATCATGAATGTAAAAAAACTTTTGGCAAGTATTCGAAGTCAGTGGGGAATGAAGAGAATGTTAAATTTGAGTAAAAATTATCAAACTTTTTAAGTTGCTATTACTCATAAAGATCCCATAAATTTCCTTTCAAAATTCTTATTGGCTGCATTTGAATAATAACAAGTTTCTCAGGGGTTTCATTTAAATTATGTTTTAGCGGAAACCCTAATGTAAATTGAGTATCCTTATTGTTATTGATTCTACCGTTCAATGTTATCATATAACCCCCACCTTGAGGAGTTCCATTTCCTACCTGACCAACCTTCATACTATCCCAATCAAACTGAACACTTTCGACTTTAGGATTTCTAGACTTTATAAAATTCGCCATCTCCTCTTCATGTTCCTTCAGATATGCCAACTGCTTGGCTCGCGGGCTTAGAAATAAATTTGTTTCTTGTGCTAGCCATGCGCCGCCTCCAAATACTACAAGGGACAAAACCAGCAAAATCAAGGCACGTTTTTTCATAATGATGCTCCTTCAGATATATCATCTCCCTCTTACAATCCAAAACTCCTTAATTAAAAACAAATTACGGATCTATTGTTGCATTAGAAATAGAAGTTTGTCATTAAAACTAGTATAGCATAAAAGCCTCAAACAGCCTATTTCACCAATCACTCATCTTGAAGATTTGTTAATAATTTGACCAGAAGGATTTGAGTTGAATGCAAAGAAACAATAGTGTGAATTTTGCTAAAAATCATCAAAAAAGCACCCATGAGGTAAACTCTTGAGTGCATTGAAACGTTGATAGTATCGTATTGATTAACGTTTTGAGGCAACTGACTTCGTCATGTTGCAGCCACATTTGTAAGCGACTAAAGTCGCAACAACTGTGTCAATTGCACCAATTTAGTAAGAAAGTATAAAAAAGAACACCCCGAAAGGTGCTCTTTGTAAGTATAGTAATTCTTTCGAATTAACGTTTACTAAATTGTGATGCTTTACGAGCTTTCTTAAGACCTG
>QWCR01000386.1_pt1 | contig 12109 bp, 8 predicted proteins | sample 1972581 | NCBI WGS metagenome assembly QWCR01 (sample SAMN09866703, study PRJNA288562) | Human oral metagenome isolate pre4_saliva, whole genome shotgun sequencing... | isolation source: mouth | host: Homo sapiens | place: USA: California
TTGGTTCTGTTCACCATTTTTCGATTGCCCTTTGAAAATTTTGAATATGTTCAACTCTTTGTATGCCATAATCTCTACAATTTTATTCCACCAACGGGTAAAAAACCAAAGAACTATCCCTTACAGAATAACAAGATTATTAAGTTTCTCAAGGCTTACAAGAAATTAAATTTATCGTATTGTCGCATAGATCATGGGAAGATAATAAGAGTTATTTCTAATGGCATTGACTATATAAAAATAAATAAAGACTATCATGACAAATTATACCTTTTCGATTTGCATAAGCAAGAATATGAATATATTGGCAATGATTGGTATGTAAAGAGGATGTAAATAACATAGATAAAAGAAAAATGAAACAGAGATTATTAATTTATACGGTATGGATTGCCATTTTCCTATGCATATCGATTTTGATTCTTTTCATAACTGCCATAACACAAGGCTATTTTCCATATCTAAATTTGCTGATATACGTACCAATGATTATACTTTCATCTGCCTCCTTTGCAGTCATCTTTGAAGACAAATGGTGGGTAAGTCTAATTGAAGGTATGGTCACAAGTCTGCCAGCTCTTTACCTATTCTCTTTTATTTAAATACCTTTAATTGTAGAAAAGTAAAAGAATATTCTTTCTACTTCTCTTTGTTACCCTCTACTTCACCAATTTTTCGTGTAGAATTGTCAGCTAACACGTCGTTGACTATGTTCGTAAGTTGCTCTTTCAATTCGTTAATAAATTGAGAAGCATCATACTTTTTAGCTTCAATATCACGAAGTTTCTTCTCCCAGATACCCGTCAATTCGGCTGATGTAAGAAGTTTCTCGTGAATAGTATCAATCAGTGCAATACCAGTCTCTGTTGCTTCTATATTCTTTCTTTTACGACGAATATAATGGCGTTTAAAGAGCGTTTCAATAATTCCTGCACGTGATGAAGGGCGTCCGATACCATTCTCCTTCATAGCAGCACGCAGGGTTTCGTCTTCAACAAACTTACCAGCTGTTTCCATTGCACGAAGCAAAGAGGCCTCAGTGTAATGTTTTGGAGGGGTTGTTTGTTTTTCGGTAAGAGTAGGGGTGTGCGGTCCTGATTCCCCTTTCTTAAAGGTAGGAAGTAGAGGAGAGGTTGTAGCGGTTCCTTCTTGGCTATCATCTGATGGAGTAGAGGAGGAGCCTGTAGGGGTATCAGTGCAAACTCTCCAACCCAAATCCAATATTTCTTTGCCAGAAACCTTAAACTCTATCTCGTCAACATTACCTAATACTGTTGTCGTAGAGAACTTGCAATCGGGATAAAAAGCAGCGATAAAACGACGCGCAATGAGGTCGTACACCTTTTGTTCAGCATCTGTCAGTCCTTGTGGTAGTACACCAGTTGGAGTGATGGCATGGTGATCTGTCACCTTTGAGGAATCAAAGATGCGTTTTGTCTTAGGCAATGGCTTGCCACCCAACGTCTTCACGATATCGGCATAAGGTTTTTTACCTGCAAATGTAGTCTGAAAGAGTCCGTTCATTATCTGCGGACACTTTGGATAAATATCATCAGAGAGGAACTGTGTGTCAACACGTGGATAAGTTGTAAGTTTACGTTCGTAGAGAGTTTGAATCGTATTGAGTGTCATCTCAGCAGAGAATCCAAACTTACGATTACAATCTACCTGCAGAGAGGTGAGATCATAAAGCTGTTTAGGCTGTTCTGCCCCTTTCTTTTTTGCTACACTTGTAATTGTAAAAGGCTTTCCTTCAATCGTTGAGAAGGCTTTTTCGCCTTCTTCTTTAGAGGTGAATTTACCCTTTGTTGCCGTAAACTGCGTTTCACGATAAACTGTAGCTAATACCCAATAAGGCTCTGGCTTAAAGTTATCTATCTCTTTTTGTCGCTGTACGATGAGTGCCAAGGTTGGTGTCTGTACTCGACCAATTGACAGAACCTGACCTCTGCCATAACTATTGTTACCATACTTTAATGTATAAAGGCGTGTAGCATTCATTCCTAATAGCCAGTCACCAATCGCGCGAGACAATCCTGCAAGGTAAAGTGGCTGATACTGCTCTTGTTCCTTTAAGTTGGCAAACCCCTCACGAATAGCTTCATCCGTCATCGAAGATATCCAAAGACGCTTCACAGGACACTTTACACCTGCTTTTTGCATTACCCATCGCTGAATTAATTCACCTTCCTGGCCAGCGTCACCACAGTTGATAATCATCTCTGCCGACTGGTAAAGCTGCTCAATAACAGCAAATTGCTTCTTGATACCTTCGTCCTCAATGAGCTTAATACCAAAGCGTGGAGGTATCATTGGCAATGCAGCGAGACTCCAATATTTCCAGTTCGTAAAATAATCATTTGGTTCCTTCAACTCACAAAGGTGGCCGAAGGTCCATGTTACTTGGTAATTATTGCCCTCCATATAGCCGTTACAAGCCTTGTTGGCACCAAGGATTCGAGCTATATCTTTAGCAACACTGGGTTTCTCTGCAATGCAAACTATCATACAATTTCTTCTTAGTTTTAAGCCATTTTACCTTTGCAAAGGTAAGAAAAATATTCTTTGTTAAGGATTAAACTTATTTTATTCCCTGTCTTTTTTGTGATTTTCCTATGCTATCTAAGTAATTTTATCTAAATTTGTAGCATTGAAACGAACAAGAAAAGATAAAATTATGAGAGTTGGTCTCTTTATTCCATGTTACGTCGATGCACTTTATCCACAAGTAGGCGTAGCAACTTATAAGCTTTTGAAAAAGCTAAAAATAGATGTTGTCTATCCCGAACATCAGACTTGTTGTGGTCAACCAATGGCAAATGGTGGCTTTCAGCGTATGTCAAATCACCTTGCTGGACGTTTTGAGGATAAGTTTAAAGACTTCGATTATATCGTAACACCGAGTGTATCTTGTGCTGCTTTTGTGCGGGTTAATTACCCACAAATACTCGATCATGAGTGTCAGACACCTAAGAAAACAATGGAGTTGGTAGAATTCTTACATGATGTTCTGAAGGTAAAGGAACTTCCTGGAAGTTTTCCTCATGTCGTGTCTGTTCATAACTCTTGTCATGGTGTACGTGAATTAACGCTTAGTACACCTTCTGAATTGCAAGAGAAACCTGTAAATAAGATAGTTGAATTATTGAAACTCAAGGAAGGTATCACAGTTAAAGAACCTGATCGCAAGGATGAATGTTGCGGTTTTGGTGGTATGTTTGCTGTTGAAGAACCTTATGTTAGCACTGCCATGGGTAACGATAAAGTGAAACGTCATATGGATACGGGAGCTGAGTTTATTACTGGTTCGGATAGTTCATGCTTAATGCACATGCAGGGTGTAGCAGGAAAGAACCACTATCCTATCAAGTTCATGCATGTAGCTGAGATCTTAGCTGCAGGTTTATGATATTTATATAAAGGTTATAAAAGACAAAAGAGTTATGTCAACATATCATTCTAAAAAAGCAAAAGAGTTTCTGAAAGACCCTAAGAAGGTTGAACGACATGACCGTACATTTTGGTCATTACGTCAGAAAAGAGATGCTGCAGCGGCAGAGCTACCAGAATGGGAGGATTTACGTGAACATGCAAGTCGAATAAAAGAGCATACAGCAACCCATTTAGCTGACTATTTAGAGCAATTCTCTAATAGTTTGGAACGTAATGGTGTTATTGTTCATTTTGCTAAAGATGCACAAGAATTTAATGAAATGGTCTATGGGATACTTGAATCTCATAAAGTAAAGAAACTCGTTAAATCTAAATCAATGCTGACCGAGGAATGCGAAATGAATCCTTATCTGATAAAGAGAGGAATCAATGTCGTTGAATCCGACCTTGGTGAGCGTATTCTTCAACTCATGCATTTGAAGCCAGCGCATATTGTTATGCCTGCTATTCACTTGACTCGTGATGAGATTGGAGAGATGTTTGAAGAGAAAGGAATCTCTAAAGAGAAAGGAAATCATGACCCAACTTATCTTACACGTTGTGCACGTGAAGATTTGCGTGGTGATTTTATGGATGCTGATGCAGGACTTACTGGTTGTAACTTTGGTGTTGCTGCGACAGGAGATTGCGTTGTCTGCACTAATGAAGGTAATGCTGATATGTCAACTTCAGTACCTAAATTACATATTGTTGCCATGGGTATTGAGAAAGTTATTCCTGATTATGATTCGTTGGCAGTGTTCCAACGCTTATTAGCACGCAGTGGAACAGGGCAACCATCAACTGCCTTTACCTCTCAATTCCGTAAGGCACGACCAGGAGGTGAGATGCATGTAATATTAGTAGACAATGGTCGTAGTGACATGATTGCTAATAAAGAACATTGGATGACACTGAAGTGTATTCGATGTGGTGCATGTATGAATACTTGCCCTGTCTATCGTCGTTCAGGAGGTTATTCATATAGTTACTTTATTCCAGGTCCTATTGGAGTTAATCTTGGTATGCTAAAGAATCCAAAACAGCACAGTGGTAATGTTTCTGCATGCTCTTTATGTTTGAGTTGTGATTGTGTTTGCCCTGCAAAGGTAACTCCTGGTAGTCAGATTTATCGCTGGCGTCAAAGCCTTGAGAGATATGGTACAGAGAATAAAGAAAAGAAAGTGATGGCAGAAGGAATGAAAGTTGTTTACGAAAACTATCATATTTATGATGCTTTACTTCGTAATTCATCAGTAGCCAATCACATACCAGAATCGCTAATGGATATAAAGCTTAATCCATGGAGCATTGGTCATACAATGCCAAAGTTTGCGAAAAAGCCTTTCCATGTCATATTTAAGCACGCAATGGAGGAATTGAAGCATGAATAAAGAAGATTTATTTAGTAAATTACGACGTAATACAAAAGAACAGTTTGATATGCCCGAGAAGCCTATTGAGGGTATTAAATATCAAGATGTAGTACAGCAATTTATCGAGATGAGTCATATTGTAGGCTGTGAAGTCATTGAGGCTAAGGCAGAAGATGATATCAATGTACTGATACAAAAGGCTTATCCTGATGCTAAGATATTGGCTTCAAGTGTAAAAGGAATAAAGGCAGACCTTAATCCTGACACTGTTTCAAAGGCACAAGACCTCAATGGAACAGATGTAGGAATCATTCAGGGAGAAATTGCTGTAGCAGAGAACGGATGTGTATGGGTACCACAAACAATGAAAGAAAGAGTTGTTTGTTTCATTTCAGAGAACCTTGTAATCCTCGTTCAACGTAACAATATCGTCAATAATATGCATGAAGCATATAAAAAGATTAACATGACAGACTATGGTTACGGCTGTTTTATATCCGGTCCAAGCAAAACAGCCGATATAGAACAAGCACTTGTCATGGGAGCACAAGCAGCACGTGGAGTTACAGTTATCATAATGGGATAAACGTTAATTTTGTCAAAAACATAAATATAACGTATTGTTAGGAGAGGTTTACGACTTTTTTTATTAACTTTGCAAGGAGAAAAAGAAAGTTAAAAATATAACTGATTTTTAATAAACATATAAGTTATGAAGATTGAAAAAGTACATGCTCGCGAGATTATGGACTCACGTGGCAATCCTACAGTTGAAGTAGAGGTAACTCTCGAAAATGGTGTAATGGGTCGTGCAAGCGTTCCATCTGGTGCTTCTACCGGTGAGAACGAGGCTCTGGAGCTTCGTGATGGCGACAAGAACCGTTTCTTGGGTAAGGGTGTTCTCAAGGCTGTTGAGAATGTAAACAACCTTATCGCTCCAGCTTTGAAGGGTGACTGCGTGCTGAATCAGCGTGCTATTGACTACAAGATGCTTGAACTCGATGGTACTCCTACTAAGAGTAAGCTCGGTGCTAACGCTATTCTCGGTGTTTCTTTGGCTGTAGCTCAGACTGCTGCTAAGGCATTGAACATTCCATTGTATCGTTATATCGGTGGTGCAAATACTTATGTATTGCCAGTACCTATGATGAATATTATCAATGGTGGTGCTCACTCTGATGCTCCTATCGCATTCCAGGAGTTTATGATTCGCCCAGTAGGTGCTCCTTCTGAGAAGGAAGGTATCCGTATGGGTGCTGAGGTATTCCACGCACTTGCTAAGCTTTTGAAGAAGCGCGGTCTCTCTACTGCAGTAGGTGATGAGGGTGGTTTCGCTCCTAAGTTCGATGGTATCGAGGATGCACTCGATTCAATCATTCAGGCTATCAAGGACGCAGGCTATGAGCCAGGCAAGGATGTTAAGATTGCTATGGACTGTGCTGCTTCTGAGTTCGCTGTATGCGAGGATGGTAAGTGGTTCTATGACTATCGTCAGTTGAAGAATGGTATGCCAAAGGATCCTAATGGTAAGAAGCTTAGTGCTGATGAGCAGATTGCTTACCTCGAGCACCTTATCACAAAATATCCTATCGACTCTATCGAGGATGGTCTCGATGAGAACGACTGGGAGAACTGGGTTAAGTTGACATCTGCTATCGGTGATCGTTGCCAGCTCGTTGGTGATGACTTGTTCGTAACTAACGTTAAGTTCCTCGAGAAGGGTATCAAGATGGGTGCAGCTAACTCTATCCTTATCAAGGTTAACCAGATTGGTTCTTTGACAGAGACTCTCGAGGCTATCGAGATGGCTCATCGTCATGGTTATACAACTGTAACTTCACACCGTTCTGGTGAGACTGAGGACACAACTATCGCTGACATCGCTGTTGCAACAAACTCTGGTCAGATTAAGACTGGTTCTATGTCTCGTACAGACCGTATGGCTAAGTACAACCAGCTCATCCGTATTGAGGAGGAACTTGGTGCTTGTGCTAAGTATGGTTACACAAAGTTGAAGTAATCCATTTTATCACCTTGTGTGATTAAATGAATTTTTATAGAGTAGGGGATAATTGCTTATAATAGTGATTATCTCCTATTTTTATTGTTTGTAGTTATGGTGAATGTCATTGGAATTTCCATAACATAAATGGATTTCTTCGTTATACAATAAATTATTAATGTATAAGCCAATGTCTTATAGCAATAAAATAATTAGAATTTTAGTACTTTCTTCGTGTAAAAAAACTTTACACTAATTCTTGAAAATAGTCATTTATAATGCTCAAAAATGCTATTATGGATGTTATTTGTAAGTACTTATAATTCAATAAGTTACAAAATAGCAAAAGAAAAGGTGCTTAGTTGGACTCCAAAAGGGCGTTAATAAGGTTGCTAAAGGGCGTCTTTAACAAGTCAATTAAGCCTTAATTCACATCTAATTTAGCCTCAATAAAAATGCAGTAGACGAAAATTATTTACAAAGATATCTTTAATTAGGTTAGTATGACTTGATATTTAGAAACGATTTCTTTCTTAAGTTTTAAAGTTATTCATTTTAATTTGAAGCTGTTTTTCTGTTTCTTATTTTCTCATTTTAGATTATTTGTATAGTTTCTGTTGTGCAAACAGACTTACTTTTTCTATGAATACTAATTTTATAAGTAAGAATACAACTAAAGCCTAATGACTTTTACTTCCCCATGATTTGAATAAAATATAATGAGCATTATGATAAATAGATTGCTTGTAATCCACTAAAAGAGTATAAGATAATATAAAACCTTATTTTATCGCTTGATTCTAACTTTCAAAATCAAATATAACTCTGAAAAAATTTCCCTATCCCACCCTCGTCAAATATGTTATAGTCAGCTAATGGTAATGCTATATGCAAAATGCAAAGTACACCGTACCAGTCCTTTTAGACATTATATGCTGGGAAATGCAACCTGCAAATTAATCCTCAGAAACCCCGTACTCTGATGTAATGTTGTTTTTAGCTCACACCTACAACATAATAAGACTACACCTTAAAATGTCCCTTTTATTTTCTTACATTCTTGAATAAAGATTACTCCATTAGTTCTGTTGTGAAGTTTAATGTCTGTATCTTCATATCAAGTTCGCGTAATCGCTTAGACAAGTCATCAATCTTCTTACTTAAAGGCTTGATATCTATGGTTGTTACCATTTTAATTTCAGAACGGCTATAACGCTCCTGAGATTCTGATGCTTTATTGAATATTTCTCGGAGTGACGTAATACGCATAGAAAGAATATCACGTTCTGCCATCATTTCTGTAATTGTACGCCCTTCACTAATAGTATTCATGTTAGTCTTGTTAATCTTGAAGATTAAAGCGAAAAGAGTATTCAGACAAGCATCCATCTCTTTCATCAACTCCTTGGGTTCTTCAGAAGGAGAATCTCCTTCCTGTACTCGAACATTATTCAGTATTCTACTTTTAAGCTGTTCTATTCTTTTTTGTGTATCCTTACGAATAGCTAATGCTTCTGCTAATTTCATTGTGATATGTATTTTTGTAATTATTCTGTTATATTCTGGTTATTCTTACGTGCTTCGTCAAACTTGGCTTTCATTGTAGGATTCATGTACGTTAGCCTACGTATAGTAAGATCGTCTGTGTCTTTATTAGCAAGACGAAGGTTGTTCTCACTACTTAAAAGTTCCTCACGTACCTTTTGAAGTTTTATAATTGTAGCATCAATATCCTTAATAGCATCATTAAACTTCTTAGATGCCATCTCATAATGTCGTCCAAACTTAGTTTTGAAGTCTTCTATCTTATTTTCAAAGTTGGTGACATCGACCTCTTTGCTTTGTGAAAGAATCAGTTGCTTCTTATATTCTAAACTCTTCTTTGACGTTTGTACAAGAAGATTGATAAATGGAACGAAGAACTGTGGTCGAATAACATACATCTTTGGGTACAGATGACTCTTGTTTACAATACCAGTATTATAAAGTTCATTATCAGCTTCAAGAAGACTGACTAAAACAGCAAACTCACAACCTTTCTTTTTACGGTCATCATCAAGCTTTTTTAAGAAGTCATCGTTTTTATGTTTAGTGGCAGTAGTATCCATTTCATTCTTCATTTCAAACATGATAGAGATATACTCCGTACCATCTTCTTCCGCACGAAAGATGAAGTCTCCCTTTGTACCATCGCTTGCATCATTGTCTTTCTCAAAGTAAGCAGTAGGCATCATTGGTCGAATATACTGGTCAAACTCAATACTACAATGCTGTTCAAGCGTCTCACCAACCATTTTGGTAGACATCTTGGTTTTCAAATCTTTATAGTAGTCCACTAAATCCTGCTTCATTCGAAGTTCATTCTCATGATGTTTGATGAGTGATGCCTCATGAAGTTGTGCTTCACGCTTCTCTAATTCTACTGCAGAACGAAGCTGAGAGATTTCTGTGTCCTTTGCTTGAACCTCCTTTTGAGCTTTACTACGTTCCTCCATGAGCACAAGTTGCAACTTATTATCATTCTGTTCTATGACAGAGTTAAGCTTAGATATTTGCTGTTCCTTCTCTGCCAAAGCTATCATCATCTCATTTTTCTTCTGAGTTGCAATGTTTTCTAACTGTGTTTTAAGCACCTCTATCTCTGCTGAGAATGAACTTTTTAGCCTCGTAAGTTCGCTTTCTTTCTCACTTTTCAGACGTTCAATCTCAGCATCTTTGGCACCAAGTTCAAGTTCTTTCTTAGAGAGTTGGTGCTGAAAGGTTTGTTCTGTCTTTGCAGTTGCTAAGGCTTGTTCTACCTTGTGCTGCTCATGAAGCTCAGCTATACGACGGTTAACCTCCTCGTTAAACTCTGTATTCTTTACTTGATTAACGATGGAAGCATAGTCTGCTTCATCAACAGTAAATGCCTTATGGCAGTTAGGGCATATTAATTCTTTCATAAATCTGATATCTTTAGATATTTGAAAAGTCTACTCACAGAATTCTGACCATAAATATTTCTATTGTCCTTCGTCATTCAATCTGCATCGATATTTATGTTAGCTATAAAATAAACAAGCCGAATGCGAATATACAAAATTAATTGCTCATTCTGAATGATTAAGCAAGAAAAATAATAAATAGCTTGTTAAATTATTGGATTCACTATTATTGCCAACAGAAATGACCCTATAAAGGAATGTTGATTATTGTTTAATAGAATCTAAAATTAGATTATTTGCAAATGAATAAGTCTAATAAAATGGCATAGTCTTTATCTTATTTCAATATGTCCATAGGTTTAAAAGATTCTAATATGAATAGGATGAAAGAACCCTTGATTAATTTTCTTATTACAAGAAACAATGCTCAGTAATCGTTTTTACCAATATCTGGTAAAACGTTTACTGAGCATTAAGAACATCTATATATCTTCTTTAATAGGTATCAGACAGATGTACTACTGATAAATAAGCTTTACATCTGATAATCCTTTGCCAAACCTCCAGCACTTGTTTCCTTATAAAGAGACGGAATATCATGTCCAGTCTGCTTCATAACCTCTACAACACGGTCAAATGAAACGCGATGGCTACCATCACTGAAGGATGCATAAAGCTGAGCATCTAATGCACGACAAGCTGCAAAAGCATTACGTTCAATACAAGGAATCTGTACTAAACCACACACGGGATCACATGTCATACCTAAATGGTGCTCCAAACCCATTTCTGCAGCATACTCGATCTGAGATGGACTACCACCAAACAACTGACAAGAAGCTGCTGATGCCATTGCACAAGCTACTCCAACTTCACCCTGACAACCTACTTCTGCACCTGAAATTGAAGCATTATATTTTACTATATTACCAAAAAGACCTGCTGTTGCAAGTGCATGCAATATCTTAGTTTCTGAAAAATCATGTCCCTTTGATAGGTGATACAGAACTGCAGGGACTACGCCACAGGCACCACAAGTAGGTGCGGTCACAATCGTACCACCAGAGGCATTCTCCTCACTAACTGCCAAAGCATATGAATAAACCATTCCTCGACTCTGCAAAGAAGGCTTATATCCACGTGCCTTTATATAATAATTAGGTGCTTTACGAGCAAGGTTCAATGGACCTGGTAAGGCTCCCTCACTGTCAAGACCACGCTCAACAGCAGCCTGCATTGTTTTCCAAACTTCACGCAGATAGTCCCATAAATCATCCCCCTCACAATGTTTTACATACTCCCAATAACCACGTCCATGATGTTCACACCATGTTTGGATATCTTTAAGTGTATGCAAATCATAGACAGACTCCTTATGAAAGTAGTCGTCTGTGGCCTTTCCTTCTGACAAAGCACCACCTCCAACACTGTATACGGTCCATTCGTCTAAGAGATCTTGACTGTTATTATAAGCACGAAACAACATGCCATTAGGATGATAAGGAAGGAAAACCGAAGGTTCCCATACTATTTCTACTGGTGCTATTTGCTTTAGTACGTCAATAATGGCCTTATCTGTCATGTGCCCCTTACCTGTGGCAGCCAAGCTTCCATACAATGTAACTTCAAATCTTGCTGCTTCTGGATGACGTTCTGCAAAGATTATTGCTGCACGCTGTGGTCCCATCGTATGACTACTTGATGGACCCTTACCGATTCTAAATATCTCTCTTAATGATTCCATATATGGTTGTCCCAAATACTTCTTATTTACTATTCTGCTGCAAATGTACGAAAAAAAACGTCAATTATGCAGAAATGCATCTTATAAATTGTCGAGTATAATTTTTTATTATCTAAAACCTATTCCTATAGTTTATATTTCTAATTTTCCTTTTAATTGATTATTCTGAGGATAGGGTGCTATCAAATATTTATTTGTTGAAATAGAAATACCATGTCTATCCATTACCATGACTCTCGTATTCTGCAGGTTACCCTCCTGTTAATTGTTATTTGTAAATAATTTTCGTGCAAGTCGAGTCTAAAACATGCTCTTTTCGCTTCTAAAAGACGCCTAATTGGCTTGCAATAGGTGCCCTTTTGAGGTCTTATTAACGCCCTTTTGAAGTCCAATTAAGCACCTTTTTTGTACAAGTTTATAACAACTTGATTTCCTGTTGGTTACAAATCCTCTCTTCATACGTGTTTTTACCTTTATTTATTGATATGTTATTCGAAATTATGTCATGATTTTTCATATTGTTATTAATATTGGTAGATTCAAGTACCAATTGCGAATTTACTGAATCTTTTTGTTAAAAACAAATATTGGTGATTTAAACTTTAATTTTTCCCTTGGTCTACTATTAATT
>QWCR01001036.1_pt1 | contig 12073 bp, 9 predicted proteins | sample 1972581 | NCBI WGS metagenome assembly QWCR01 (sample SAMN09866703, study PRJNA288562) | Human oral metagenome isolate pre4_saliva, whole genome shotgun sequencing... | isolation source: mouth | host: Homo sapiens | place: USA: California
CTGTGACTGTTAATGATGGTCGCGTAGCGCTACGTACTAAAGATGGAATAAAGAGGAATGTAGAAAATCTTGATGGGACTATGGCGCTTGATATGAGTGGCATGTCTAAAGGTGCCTTTACTGCTGATGTAGATGGTTCCGCAATTACCTTGAATGGCAAAATTGATATGAACAATGTATCTAATTTTGATCTCTTTGTACAAGCTGATGAAATTGATACTGCTGGTATTATGAGTTTTGTTCCACTTCGTAAGGATCTATCTGTAACGAGTGGTAAGTTACAAGATTTACATTTAAATCTTAAAAGTGAAGATGGCAAATACATTATGAGTGGTAATGTAGGCTTTAAAGGTTTAACAGGCACTTATAAACGGGGTAATACAATTTATAATATTACCGATGGCACGGGTCGCATTATGCTTAATAATGATCAAATCGTTATTAGTCGTAGTTCTTGGAGGGTAAATGATCAAGTAACAAAGATCAATGGCTTAGTTACACTAGGCAAAGATGAAGAGTATTTAAATCTTAATGTTGTGGCCGATAAAGTAGATTTAGAGGCGATAACAGACGTCGGTGTTTCTGGTATTGTAGGTGGGCGTGCACATATTGGTGGTACGACAGTAGCTCCTCGTGTAGATGCAACGATTGCTAGTGATGGTATTTCTTATAATGGTTACTATATTGATCGTTTACAAGGTGATATTGTATATGATAACGGTTTAGTTCGTACGGATGATGTGCGCCTATCAGTAGGCGAAGGTAGTGCAAAGGTTAAGGGCCAATATGTGGTTGATACAGGGGATTTTGATGCTACTATAAAGATTCAAAATTTACCTTTAGGCACTTTCACAAAAGATATGATCTCACCGGTTACAGGTAATATCGATGGTGAGATGCGTATCTTAGGAAAAAATAATCAAGTTACAGATGTTGTAGGCGCTGTTGAAGGTCGCCAAATAGGCATTCGCGGTGTTGTAGTTGATACTGCAAAAGCTAACTTTACGCATGCTGATAATAGTACAAATATGACCGTTGTAGGCACTATAGGAGATGGGGCGCTAAGCGGATATGGCTATATCCAAAATGGTAATATAGATGCCACTATTTCCGGTAATGCATTGCCATTGACCGCACTAAGTCCTATTATTGGTCAAGATGTTGATGGCACCTTGAATACCTCTTTTGCGATACAAGGTACATTGGATAATCCAAATGTAATGGGCACTGTATGGGGGCAAGAGGTACATTATAAAGGGGCTCGATTCAATAATATCCATGGAGATATTAAGCTAGATAACCATATTCTCACTATCACCAATGGACATATTGGTGATGGCGATGGGGGCTATGATGTTAATGGTTGGTATAATCTTAATACAGATGTGTTAGATCTAAATGCCAAGGCTCGGGCTGCTCGTATTGAAAATGTGATTCGTACTGTTACAGATGTTCCTATTACAGGTTGGTTTGAAACAGACAATCATATTACAGGGACGGCTGCAAATCCGATTATAGAAGGTCGTGCTCATTTGTGGGATGGTTCTGCTTATGGCAAACTCGTGACCAATGCGTTTGCAAAATATAACTATCAGAATGATACATTAGAGCTTTATAGATTTGATATTGAAGGTTATGGTGCAACTATCACAGGTGGCGGTACAGTATCTAAAGAAGCAATTAATATTGATTTTGAAGGCAAAAAAATTGATATGGGCAGATTGCTCATTAATACGGATTACAAAGTTGATGGTTTGCTATCTGGTCGAGGACAAATTACTGGATCTGTGGATAACCCTCAATTCAATGGCTATATTTCATCCGATGCCTTATCAGTTAATGGGGAATTATTGAACGATATTCATGGTCGTGTTTATGCAGATAAATCGGTTGTAAATGTGCAAGATTTCACCTTTGCTGAAGCCGATGGTGGTCGCTACACTGCTAAAGGTGGTATGAAGTTTGATGATAGTAGACAACTATTTGGTGTATTAGATGTTACTAATGGTAGCGTAAAGAATTTGCTAACCTTGCTAGACCGGTCCAATGAACACATTGATGGCAAATTAAATGGTTCTGTTGAAATCGGAGGTACACGCGACAATCCAAGCGTTAATGTAACAGGCAAGATTAATGATGTAAGTATTGATGAAAAGATTGTTGGTGATGCAACTATCGATGCAAGTCTTGCTAATCGTAAATTCAAAGTTACAACTTTGAAACTGCCTGTTGATGAAGGTCTCATTGCAATAGGCGGTACGATGGATCTTGATGGTCAAGCGGACTTACAGGTTGCATTAAAGGATGTTGATATAGTACCGTTCTTGCCACTTATGGGTAAGGATATTCAAGCTACTGGTTGGGTGACTGGCGTTGTAAATATCACTGGGGAAACTAAGAATCCTAAAGTAGAATTATCCGGTGCTGTAGAGTCGGGGTCCTTTAATGGTGTTGGTATTGATGAAGGTTTTGTATTGGCTACAATGCAAGATCAAGTTATTCAGATTCAACGAATTCAAGGTGCCAAAAGTGGGTATAAGCTAAGTGTCTATGGTAAGATTCCATTAGCGGCAATCTTTACGTCTGGGTATATTCCAGCAAATGATAGCAAATCTATGGATGTAACTATTGATTTTAACGAAGCAGATATGGCTGTTATTCCTCTTCTTACAACTAGTGTTAAGGAGGCAACAGGTCCGTTAAAAGGCACGGTTCACATTACAGGCACTATTGATCAGCCTGAAGCATATGGTACTGTATCGGTACGTAATGGTACGATGAAATTGGCAAGTGTAGAAAATCAAATTACTGGTATTGATGGTGATTTAATTTTCTCTGGTCAACAAGGTGATTTCCAATCCCGTATTAATATGGGCAAAGGCTCAGCTGGTTTGGCTGCTAAAGTAAATTGGTCCGGACATACTCTTACTAATTACAAGGCGGCAGTTCAGCTAGAAGATTTAGAGGTTCGCAGTGAATATGTAAGAGGACCGTTGAATGGTGAACTTTATATTGCTGACCGAGATGGATTGCCGACCCTTATTGGTACTTTAAATCTTGAAAAGATTCAATTCAAAATTCCTCTTTCCTTACAATCTAGTGAAAGTACCAAAGATATGGGGGTGGATGTTACTGTTCATGCGGGTAAAGGTGTACGTTTATATGATCGCACCTTATACAACATGTTTATCAGTGGCGATGTTCATTTTGGTGGATCCTTACAAAATCCAACTGCTAGTGGTCAATTCGATGTTAGAAATGGCACGTTTAAGTATTTGAGCCATGTATTTAATATTACAAAAGGGAATGCCCATTTCGTAGGTGGCTCTTATTTACCAAACTTACAATTAGAGGCTGAAACAAATGTAAGTAATTACACTATTATGCTTGGCGTAAAAGGGACAGTGGATCATATGGACTTATCATTGTCCTCTAATCCTACATTGTCTAGAAAGCAAATCATTTCCATGTTGACCTTCGGCCGCGGTGCAGATTCAAATAGTAGTACTTTGACAAATGAAGATGTGAATGCTGTGGCTACAGCAGGGCTTCAAATGTTTGCTTTTGGCTATGTACAAGATGCATTACAAAATACACTTGGGTTAGACCGCATCAATATTACAACAGGGTCAATTGATCCCGATGAGCCAACTAATAGAGATACGGCAAGTAATTATAATATTGAAATCGGTAAATATGTATTACCGAGAGTCATGTTGACTTATTCTCAAGGTATTAATAACAAACAAAATAAATATGGTATAGAATATTCTGTTAAACGAAACCTTAAGTTCACGGGATGGCATACATCAAAAGGGAACAATTATATAGGTGGTCGTTGGACACGTAGCTTTTAAGAGTATGACTAGAATGTGTAAACCCCTTAGGTATGCACATTCTAGTCATATTAATTTCATAAAATTTGTTTAATATAGTACTCATTCCAAGCAATTTATGCTATAATGATAAAGATTTATTAGTCTTTATAAATAAGATGTAAACTCTTTATGGGGATGAGTTCTAGGAGGAATTTATGTTTAAACCAAAAGCTTATAAAAGTATGCTTGCAGCGTCCGTGTTGACCGCTGTCATGGGGACAGGCAGTGTATTTGCTGCTGAGGTACAAGCTGGCTATACTCCAGATTTAAATAGCACAACGACGACTAATGCTGCTACAACAAATGATGCAGCTACTACACAAGCTGTTTATAATGCTGATGCAACTACTACAACTATACAAGATGAAACTGATGCAGCTATCTTAGCTGCTCGTGGTGATACGACTATATCTAGTGACGGCACTGTAGTAAAAGGTTCTGATGGAACTGTTACAGTCAATAATGCTGCTTTAAAAACTGATGATAAACAAGTAAAAATGGTATCTAAAACTACTGGTGGTACTGATCTTGATAAGGCTGCTGAAAATGGCCAAACTCAAGCTGTTACAACAGTAGAAGCACAATATGTTACATCTGCTAGTGCAGAATCTGTTAATCCTTACGTAGGTAAATTGATTACCGGTTTGTCTATATCTGGGGTTACAGCTGAACAACAAGCAAATTTATTGCCAATTTTAACTGAAAAAGTTGGCGATGCCGTATCTGTTGATGGTGTATTTAAAGATGTAACTAATCTTGGTAATACTGGGTACTTCTCTGAAGTAAATCCTGTATTCACTTCCGTGCCTGAAGGCGTAAAATTGGACTTTGCTGTAACCGTAAATCCAGTTACCACTGGCGTTTCCTTTGAAGGTAATACTGTATATTCCTCCGAAGTATTGACTAAGTTCATGGACATTCAACCAGGTCAAGTTCTTAACTCTGTATCCGTAGGGCAAAAAGTTCAAGGTATTAATGCTGCATATGCTCGTGATGGCTATATGTTAGCACACGTTGATGGTGTCCGTGTAGATGACCAAGGCGTACTTCATATACACATTGTTGAAGGTATCGTAGAAGATATCATTCCAGCAGGTAACAAGAAAACCCGCAATAAAGTTATTACTCGTGAATTTGTTCAAAAGAAAGGAAAACCTTTTAATAAATTCTTGGTACGTCGTTCTGTAGAACGCGTATATAACTTAGGTTTCTTTGATGACGTAAACGTTCGTATGTTGCCAGGTGAACAAGATCCAAATAATGTAATTATTGAAATCGATGTATTGGAACATAAGACTGGTACCATCACATTAGGTGCTGGTTACTCTAAATCTGATGGGTTGATGGGTATTGTTGAATTCGGTGAAGATAACTTCCGTGGTACTGGCGATAAATTTAAAGTTCACTGGGAAATCGGTGGTAAGAAAAAATATAAGAACTACCAAATCTCCTACTTGAAACCTTGGATCGATAGCAAAGGTACATCCCTTGGCTTCTCCTTCTTCAACCGCGAAGATGAATACACAGATTACAATGAAGATGGTAATGAAGTAGCAGAATACAATAAGAAATCTCGTGGTTTCAATATTTCCTTCGGTCGTCAAACTGGGGAATATACTCGTGATTACTTGACATTAGAATCTCGTAAAGATACTTATAAATGGGATGATGATGATAGCTCTGGTTTCCGTTATGATAAAAATGCGGGTAAAGGTACAAACTGGGATAATGGTTCCTATAACTTCGCATCTGACAACTATGTAAAAAATAACTTCGGTCGCATTAACTCTGTAACATGGCAAAAAGTATACGATTCTCGCGATAATATCTATGAACCAACTCGTGGTCGTCGTATTTCCTATACTACACAATGGGCTGGTCATGGTTTGGGCGGTGACTTCGACTTCTACAAATTCACAGCTGAAACTCGTATGTACAAGAAATTGGGTGCTAAAAATGTATTGGCATTCCGTGCACGTGCTGGTTTCATCCAAGGTGATGCTCCTTATAGCCAATTGTTCACATTGGGCGGTGCTGATTCCTTACGTGGTTATGAAGATGATCAATTCCGTGGTAAGAAGATGTACAATGCTACATTGGAATTCCGTTTCCCAATTGTTAAGAAAGTTAGCGGTGTGTTATTCGGTGATATTGGTGATGCATGGGATGCACCAAATGTTACATGGTATAACAGCAAAAAATCCTTTAACTATGGCGTTGGTGCTGGTGTTCGTATTACAACTCCAATTGGTCCTGTTAAACTTGACTATGGCGTGGGTAAACACAAAAATAAATTCCACTTCAGCTTCGGTACACAATTCTAATATAGTAAATGTATATGGTGAAGGCCTCTTAGTAATAGTGGGACTAGTACTATTGGGGTTATCGATACATCTCGTATGTTGTCTCAAGATAATCCAATTTATATCTCTGCAGCTCAAGAGTATATGAGCTATCAAAGCCAATTACAACAAGAAACGCAAGCTAAAATTGATGCAGCACAAGATGATGCTACTAAACAAAAAATCGCTGAAGAAGCGCGTCAAAACCTAGCTAAAAAAGATCAAGAAATTGCTAAATCCGTTCAAGATAAAGCTATGGAGGCTGCAAAAGCAGTTGGTGATGCTAAGGGTCTTAGCGTTGTTATGACTAAAGATACTGTACTATATGGCGGTGTTGACATTACAGATCAAGTATTGAAAAAACTAGCTACTGATGCAAAAAAATAAACTGTAGTTCTATGTAAGGGAGAACGACAATGAACGGGAAACAACGATATATAGGACTAGTCATATTTCTCGTTGCTGCAATAAGTGCTATGGTTTGGGCCTATGGTTTTGTAACAAATCGCCAACAGGGTCCTGATGGCATGTCAATAGGTGTTGTACGCATTGATGATGTACTAGAGTTTAATCCATCCTATGCGGATTATAAACAAGCCAAGAATGAACTGGAACTTTTACAACGTCAATATGAACTTGAACAACAAGCCTTAAATGCCAAGTCAGAGACACAAGATGAACAGTTGAAAACACTTGCACTGGATTCAACCTTGTCAGATGCTCTTACGGTAGAATTGCAAACTCGTATTGCAACAAAAGAAAATGAACTAAATCAGCAATTAAATTCGAAGCGCAATGAATTGACTCAAAAGTATTTAGCTGAGTTAAAGGTTAGTACTAATGAATATGATCTGGAAATCGTAAACCTTCAATTAGACTTATATGCCTATGATGCACGTGTATATATAGATGATGCACAAAGGGCGGCGGCTATGGCTGAAAAGGCTAAAAAAGAAGAAAGATTAAAAGAATTATTAGCTAAGAGAAAACCGTCGGATTTCGATGTGGATTCAATTAAAGCAAAGGTACAGGCTGAGCTTGCTCCAATGCAACAAAAAGGGCAGGAAGAGCTCAATCAATACGCTGCATCCCTACAGAAGGAATTAGCTGAGAAACGTGACTCCATGATGCAACAACAAGCACAAGCCATCATTGCTAATAATAATCTGCCTGTGGCGCAAGATTGGAATGATACATGGGCAAAAAAACTTTCAGATAAAGAAGCTGAAGTGAGTGCACTTCATGAGGCTATTTTAGAAGATGTTCGTATGCGTGTAACAATTATTGCTGAGGAACAACATTTAGATTTAGTCATCATCGATGATGGTGGTAATATTAAAGGGCTTGATATTACTGATGCAGTGAAGGCGTCCTATCGAGTTCAATAAGGAGTTATATTATGAATAAACGTATTAAATCTTTAGTATTAAGTGCAGCTTTAGTAGCTTCTATGGCTATCTTAGGTGGTTGTGGTTCTAACAATGTTGGCTATGTGGATAGCGTGAAAGTAGCAAATAGTACTGAAAAAGGTATTGAAATTACTAAAGAGATTAACGCTAAAAAAGCGGAATTAGATGCTAAAATTGCTGCTGCTGATGAAGCATCTAAACAAAATGTATTTAACCAAGCGAATCAAGAATTAAATGCCTTTGCAAATGCAAAAGCACAAGAATACCGTCAATATCAAGAACAAAAAATCAATGAACTTGTGAAAGAAAAAAAACTTGATGTTATTATTGAAAAAGGCGCTGTTGTTGGTGGTGGCTCTGATGTAACCGATGATTTGATCACAAAAATGGGTAAGGCTTCTGACGATCAAATCAAAGAAGTTGAAAACGCAGCTAAAGCTCAAGAGCAACAAGATGCTCAGCAAAATGCACAGCAAGCAGATCAAGCTACAACAAGTACAACTGAAGCTGCACAATAATTGAGGATTACCACAGGGGGAGGAGTTTGCCTTGGAAAAAACTTTACAGGAACTCGCAAATTTAGTAGGCGGTCAACTTATAGGGGATGAGTCTATTGTCATTACTGAGACACGTAGCTTTGAACAAGCGGTAAAACAATCCATAACTTTTGCAATTGGTGAATATGTTGAACATATTGCGTTATGCCAAGCGGGTGCTGTTATCGTTGAATCAGAAGTAAAAAATGCACCGATGGCGCAAATCGTAGTTGATAATGCAAAATCTGCATTTGCCCAAGTGCTAGAAGTATTCCATCCACCTGTTGTAGTTCCCCGTGAAGTGCATAGTACTGCTATTATTGGCAAGAATGTTACACTTGGTAAAAATGTAGCTATTGGTGCCTATTGTGTTATTAATGATAATGCTGTTATCGGTGATAATGTAACGATTCGACCTTATGTATATATTGGTCATAATGTACGAATTGGGGAAGATTCTGACATCTATGCGGGTGCTATCGTACATGAGAACTGTATTTTGGGTAAACGCGTTGTATTGCGTGCTAAAGCAGTTATCGGTGGTGAAGGTTTTGGTTTTGCCACAGAAAATGGTATTCATACGCATATTCCTCAAGTAGGCAATGTTATTCTTGAAGATGATGTAGAAATTGGCTCTTGCACTACTATCGACAATGCTACAATGGGATCTACCTTGGTACGCCGCGGTACCAAAATTGACAATCTTGTTCACCTTGGCCACAATGTTGAGATTGGAGAAGATTGTTTCTTAATCGCACAGGTTGGGATTGCAGGTAGTACAAAATGTGGTAACCATGTAATCTTTGCAGGACAAACAGGCTGTACAGGTCATATTACAATTGGAGATAATGTACAATTTGCAGGTAAAACAGGAATTACTGGCAATGTGCCTTCTAATTCTGTTATGGCTGGGTATCCAATGAGACCTCATAAAGAGTGGCTAAAATTGGCTGCTTACGAGAATCGTTTGCCAGAAATGGTGAAAACTGTAAAACAATTACAAAAAGAAATTGACGCTTTGAAAGCACAGCTTAAGGAGAGCTAATAATCCATGTATAGGTTTATGAAAATCTTTAGTGCCTTTATTTGCTTATTACCTAAAGGTTTGCAATATGCTATTGGTACATTGCTTAAATTTTATTCTGTAATATTACAGATGATCCTAAAGAAGCTCGACGTATTGCGAAAGCTAGTACTACACGCTTTGGCCGTATGATTATTGATGTATTGCGCTATCCTGAAATTAAAGATGGCGCATACAAAGATATGGTGGAGTTTATTAATCGAGAGTACTTAGATGATGCCTTAGAAAATGGTCGAGGTGCAATTTTAGCTGCTGTTCATAGTGGTAACTGGGAACTTTTAGGTGGCGTTCTTGCTTCTGAAGGATATCCATTGATTTCTGTGGCTATGAAACAGAATGGTGATGCCGATAAGTTTATCAATGAATATCGTCGGATTATGCATCAACATGTGACCTATAAAACAGGTGTTCGTGAAATGATTAATGAACTAAAAAAAGGTGCATTTTTAGGCCTTATTATGGATCAGGACCCTGGTGATGATGGCGTTCTTGTACCATTCTTTGGCTATGAAACATTGACGGCTGCTGGGCCAGCTGTACTGGCTCGTATGCAAGATGTGCCTATTATTTTTGTAACCATACATTATAGCCCGTTTTCTGAGAAATATGAGATTGAAGCACATCCACCAATTTATGTGGAACGTACAGATGATAAAAAGCGTGATATAGCGGTAACAACAACTCGTCTAAATGAGTTTATTGAAGATTATATTCGACGATATCCTGAAGATTGGTTCTGGCTTCATAACCGTTGGAAATGGACTCGTCGTTTTTATGGTGAACAAATAGATACACCACCTGATGTTTTTCAATAGTTAATAATTTTAAAGAGATTTTGTTTATGCAATTGTGGAATCTTCAAGATGAAACTGATTCCTACTAGCATGGATGAAATCTCTTTTTATTTTATAACTTATAACTTAGTGTTTAAAAATAATCTATTAAAATTTTAAAGACTAAGAATAGTCTTTCCAATTAGCGTAATATATGGTAAATTTCTTGTAACGCCTATGCAAATAGGGTATAATACATATTGGTGTATAGTAAACGTGAATTCGGATTATGAAAGGACATTCTTATGAGTAAGCCACAACAAACAATAAAAAAGGCTGTTTCATATCAAGGGATTGGCCTTCATAGCGGTGAACCAGTAGATATGGTTTTTAAGCCTGCACCTGAAGATACAGGAATTGTGTTTGTCCGCACGGACATTGAAGGGCATCCTTCTGTGCGAGCACACATTGATAATGTGACGAACACTATGCGCGCTACCACGCTGGAAAATGGTGAAGCAAAGGTATTTACTGTTGAACATGTGATGGCAGCGTTCAGTGCTATGAATATTGATAACTGTTATATTGAAATGGATTCTCCAGAACCTCCTGTAGGTGATGGTAGTAGTGCTATTTTTGTCAATCTTATTGAAGAGGCTGGCATTGAAGAACAAATAGCGTCGCGTCATATATACAAAGTGACTCGATCTCATGCTGTTTATGATGGGGATCGTTTTATTGTGATTTTGCCATATGATGGCTATCGCATGACTTTTACATCAATTAACAGCCATCCGTTGCTTGGTACGCAACAATGTGATTTTGAAGTATCGCCTGAGTATTTCAAAGCACACATTGGATCGGCTAGGACTATCGGATTTATGAAGGAATTGGAACAATTACAGGCCATGGGGCTTGCAAAAGGCGGTAGCCTAGATAATGCATTAGTCTATGATGATGAGAAATGTCTATCTATACCACGCTTTGAGGATGAATTAGTTCGCCATAAAGCATTAGATGTTATAGGGGATTTATTCTTGTTAGGACCGATTGAAGGCCATGTAATTGCTTTGAAATCGAGTCATGAATTAAATTCAAGATTGGCTCGCAGTATAATGGAAGAAATAAGGGAGACACAGCCATGATTCTTAATCACGAAGATATTTTAGAAATTTTACCTCATCGTTACCCAATGCTTTTGGTTGATCGCATTGTTGAGTTAGAACCTATGAAACGTGCTGTGGGTATTAAAAATGCTACATTCAACGAATTGTTCTTCCAAGGTCACTTTCCAGGGAACCCAGTTATGCCAGGTGTATTATTGACTGAAGCTATTGCTCAAGTCGGTGGTATTGCATTATTGTACCCTGAGGAAAATCGTGGTCTTACTCCTATGTTTACAGGTATTGATAAAGTGCGTTTCCGCCATCCTGTAAAACCTGGCGATCAAGTTCGCATGGAGGTAGATATTGTTAAAATTAAAGGTAAAATGGGCAAGGTTGAAGGCCGTGCCTATGTTGGCGACAAATTGTGCGCTAGCGGTGAATACATGTTTGCCCTTGTATAATAGAATGAGGAGTGATTGTAGTGATAGTTGTAGGCATGGAAAATGCGAAATCCAACATCCATAGTACAGCCATAGTCCATCCAAATGCTAAATTGGGCAAAGATGTAATCGTAGGTCCTGGCGCTGTTATCGGCGAACATGTCGAGATTGGCGATGGCACACAAATCGGTGCACATGTTGTAATTGGTGGTTGGACAACCATTGGTAAGCGTTGTGAAATTTATCCTAACGCATCTATTGGGTTGGAACCGCAAGATTTAAAATTTAAAGGCGAAAAAAGCTATTGTAATATTGGCGATGAAACGGTTATTCGTGAATTCGTAACTATTAGCCGCGCTACTGGTGAAGGTGAAGAAACACGTGTAGGCAATAATTGTTTACTTCAAGCCTGTACACATGTGGCTCATAACTGTATCGTTGGTAATAATGTAATAATGAGTAATTGTGCTGGTCTTGCAGGGCACGCTATCGTTGAAGATCGCGT
>QWCR01000404.1_pt1 | contig 12050 bp, 7 predicted proteins | sample 1972581 | NCBI WGS metagenome assembly QWCR01 (sample SAMN09866703, study PRJNA288562) | Human oral metagenome isolate pre4_saliva, whole genome shotgun sequencing... | isolation source: mouth | host: Homo sapiens | place: USA: California
CACGCCTGCTTTGTTCAGATTCTTCTTAGTTGGTTTAACAGTAGGAACATTATTTACAACTGTTTCCGTGATATAAGCTGAACCAAAATCAAGCTGATAGGCTGTATTCTCATACTTACCACCTGTTTGACCCAATTCCTTCTTAACAGTCATTGGATTAGTAATCGTCAGAACTTCTCCAGTTTGAACGTAGGTCTTGTAGAACTCCTCTGGATTCTCCGCCTCGAATACTTGAATCGCTCCTTTCGGAGTGAAATTGCTAGACTTCAGAGCTTCTTGTACGCCTGATAGTGCCTTATCTAGACTCTCATAAAGAGCCTTTTTCAAACCTTTAACTACTTGACCCTTAGAATCGGTTACTTGAACACCGTCTTGATTGATCGTAACAGCTTCTTCTGGGTAATCATCAACGATATAGAACCCTTTGGCAATACGGTCTTTATCTACTTCAATGCCCTTGTATTGGCTATAATCTGCCGTTACCTTGTAGTAGTTGACAGAACCTGCCAAGACTTGTTTCCCATCGATGTCTACACCTGCCTTGTTCAGATTCTTTTTGCTTGGTTTAACAGTAGGAACATTATTTACAACTGTATCAGTTTGATATCCGTTACCGAAATCAACTTGGTAAGCCGTATTCTCAAATGATTTTCCTGTATTTCGCAATTCTTCCTTAGTTACCATTGGATCAATAATTGTAACAGATTTGCCTGCTTTGATATATTGGTTAAAATAAGCTTCTGGATCATCCACTAAAAATACTTGGAAAGCTCCCTTAGGCTTAATTTCAGAACTATCTAGAAAGGCTTTAACCTTATCATTATCAACAGATTCAATAGAATTGTACTGATACACTGAAATACCAGAAACTTCTTTTCCTTCGCTATCAATATAACGAATATCTGATTGATTAATAGTCACTGCCTCTTCTGGATAATCATCAATCGCACCAAAGCCTTTTAGAATAGCAGATGGATCTGCCTTTATCCCTTTATACTGATCATAATCCAAGGTTATATGATAGTAATTCGTTGAACCAGCTAGAACTGTTTTACCATCAATAATAACACCATCCTTGTTATGATTGTGTTTGAGAGGTTTGATCAAATTGTTATTCGGATTGTCTGGATCGTTCGGTTTACCTGGGGTTGTTACCTTAACAATATTTGAATAAGACTCAAACTCATTGTTTAAGTTCAAATGGAAATTATTCTTATAGGTTGCACCATCATTTGTTACTGTACCATAAACCTTAAGAACTGGGGCTTTATAGGCTTTACTTAAATCAGTATTTACTTTCGCTAAACCTTCAGCTTTAAGTAAACCTTTCAACTGATGCTTATCTTTATCGTAGGTTACAGTAAAGTCTTGGTTTTGATCTACAGTTTTTGCTAAATCAAGTAGATAGCCTTGAGGTAAGTTGTCCGTTAACTCATAGATTGTGGTTTCTTTTCTGTCTGCTGCAAGAGGCTTAGTTTCCAGTTCCCAAACAACTTCGGATAGCTTAGGTACTGATGAATTATTTACATTTGTACCTGCAGAGTTCTTAACTAATTTTTCTACAGTAGGCGTAGTTCTCAAGCGAGTGTAAGTAACTTCAACTTCTCTTGGTGCGACCTCATTTGGCACAGGTTTCAAATCTGGTTTAGGAGGTTCACTCGGAGTAGGAACGTGAGGTGTATCTGGTTCATCTTTTGGTGAGGCTAATAAAGGTTTCTCCGTAGGAGGTGTCAATGGAGTCTTATTCTTCTCCTTATATTCAGGTTCTAAAGGTCTTGGTTTTGTAGATTCACTTGGTTTAAGCGGCGGTTTCGGCTCCTCTAGTTGATTAATGACAGAGCGACCACCCCAAAGTTGAAAGGCGTATTCTGCTGCATAAATCTCCAAATCAGAGGAGATTTTTCTACCCGCTGTTCTGTCATTATCTTGAACATAAGCTCTATATGCACGTGACTGTGCCTCCGTGTAAGGAGCTAAAGACCGTTTACCATTTGCTAAGTAAGTTAAGTGGTGAGTAGTACCTTTACCTACACTTAGGATAGTTCCTTCAGGAGTACCTCGGAAATCGTCTACACCAACAAGCCAAGGTTCACCTGCTCTCCACTGGTTAAGACCGCTAGGATCATCACTATCATGAATACCATCTGTTTTGACACCTTGCCAGTATGTCTCTCCTCTGACTACATTAGCCTCTACCTTAGATCCCCAAGGATTTACTACAATACCAACATTGTTGTCCCCATAAGTATGTCTAACCGCTTGACCATAATCAAGATCAGAATAAATAGCAATTGTACCCAAGTTAATTGGTTCATTAGTGGCTTCATCGAAATAAGCGATATCCCACTCAACGTTTAAGTAATTAAATGGATTGAAACCCACTGGAGATACAGGTCCAGTAGAACCATCTTTGTACCACCATACAGCCAATCGTGTATAAGTCTCTGCACTACCTTCTATCCTATGTTCAGGGACTGGGGTAGAGCGAGAAGTCAATTTAGCAGAAATCGTTTTTCCTGACTTAGTACGACCAACATTATGTAGCGTAAACTCAGATCCCTGTTCGATACCTGTAATAAGCGCACCTCCATATCTTGAGTCATTTATCCAATTATGGAGAGGGGTTGAACTATTTGGGTCTAGTCTAAGGTTCTTATCTAAGGTAATAGTAGTGTTTTTGTTAGCTCCAAGCGCACCATCAACTACCTCAAGAGTAGGGTCTTCATCAAATACTGCAGTGAGCTTAGAATAGTAATCTAATGAACCACGCTTAGACTCGTCAAACTCACCGTAGATTGTAACCCCATTTGTACGTCCTTGGACTTGTTGTGTTTGTAACTCTGCCAATTTTCGTTTATATTCTGCTGAGTCCTTTTCATACTTAGCTAATTGTTCTTTGTATTTCGTTAAACCTGCCTCAGACTGATTTTGGTTATTGGTCCAAGTTTTTAGAGCTTCTTCGTAAGCTTTCTTAGCTTCTGCATTTCCCTTATCAATATCATCATCTTGCTTAGCTTTATCTGCTAAAGCTTTCTCATAATTAGTTTTAGCTAAAGCATTTTCTTGTTTGATACGCTCATTTTCTTTTGCTACACGATCTTTCTCCGCTTTCAAACGCTCATTCTTTTCTTGATTGTCTTTATCAATCTGTGCGTTTTTAGCAGTAGCATCTGCCAAGTCTTTATCATATTGAGCTTTAGCTTTGTCATAAGAATCTTTCTTTTCCTTGTTCTCAGTAGTAATCGTTTTAATTTCTTCTGTACGAGTTTCTACTTCCTCTTTGTACTTCTTAGACTCTTCTACAATAGTAGTCGCTTGCTTGTTGTAACTAGATTCAATCTCAGCAGTTTTCTTAGCTAACTCATCAGAGTTAGTAACTAAACCACCATCAACCTCAGTTGCCTTAACCGTCAAACCCGCTTCTTTAGCAGCAGATACCGCTGACTCTACTTTTTCTCGGTTAACAGTGACTTCAACAGAACCTGTTGATTTTTCTGCACTACCTTGGTCGTTTGTAGAATCCACCGTTGGATTCGTCTGTGCATATGGAGCATTTGTGGCTGGATTTTCAGTTCGTTCATCTGCTCTAACTGGACTAGTCATCAAACCTAAGGCAGCTAGACCAAGAATTACTCCACACGTTCCCCATCGTCTTGTTTTTCGGATTGAACCGAAAGCTCGTGTCTCATTATTAAATTTCATTCATTCTCCTTTTTTATTACCCATTCAATACATCCTTTACAGCACTAGTTTTAGGAAGTTTTTTAGGCTCTTCCTTCTTTGGTTCAACAGCTTTTTCTTCCGTTTTCTTTGGTTCAACCGGTTTCTCTTTTTCTTTATAAACAAACTTAAGTGTCTGTTTATCCGAAGAAACCTTCCCTTCCAATTCTTCCGGAACTGCCTTCAAAACATAAGTTGTATCTTTAACTGTAATTTCTGTTTCAACATCACGATCAAATTTCCAGTCTTTACCTACAAGCTCTCCAGTTTTAGAAATAACTTCAGAATTCTTGAGTTCCTCACCCTTTTCGTTTACAAAGATAGCTTTAACTTCCTCGCCCTTTTCATGTGCCAAGTAAGTCAGCAAAAGGTCATTTTCAGCAAACTTCCCTTTCTCTTCTCCTTCTTTAAGGGTAACTTCAAATCCATCAACAGTCGGAGCTTTGATATCATAATCATCCCCAGAGAATCCCTTAGCTACAAGAATATCCTGATCAATCTGCTCATTCGTTAAAGCATTCAGAACCTTGACTGTTAAAGAATAAACCTTTTTATCTGCTGGTTTCTTTTCATACAGATAATGTAGTTTAACAGTATCCTTAGTAACTTTTCCAGAAGATTCTTTAGGTTCTCCAGTCAATACATAGGTTTCACCATCAACAGTCAGTTCCTTCTTAACTTCAGTTGCCTTCCATTCACTACCAATCTCCTTACCAGCTTCGATAATTGTGATATCGCTTTGCCCAGGAATTTCTTTTCCGTCCGCTGTTCGGAAATCAGCAGTAACAGCTCCACCTTCGTTTTTGATAGAGTCAGATTTCTTAGCTACTTCTTTTCCATCTAATGACACTGTACCTGTTGCAGTACCTTCTCCAGTAAAGCTATAAACAATTGAGTAATCACCATCAGGTAGTTTTTCTGAAAAATCAACCTTCCCATCTTTGACCGGTAATTCTTTATTGACTTTACCACCTTTTAACAAAGCCTTAGTGATTTTTATTCCATCTCCACCGATGGCAACTTGAGCTGTTTGATCTGCGCCCTTAGAGGTTTGTACTTTGACAGTAGCAGTTTCCATAAACTGTTTAACCACTTCAGCATCTAAAATTGACTTGTCTTTACCAGTCATATCGTAGATATTAGGATGACCCAATTCTTTCATTTGCTCAATTGAACGCATGGAGTTAGTGTCGTTATCCGTAACTTGGTTACGGTTGACAACTGACATAAATGTTTTAGCACGTTTCTTAGCCCACTCAGCGAAAGATTTGTCCATTTCTTCTGGTTTACCTTTATCCATCCAACCGTCAGTGTATTGGATAACAGATACAGTATCAGAAGGTTTTGTAATTTTTTCAACAATCTCTTCAAATGGAACAACAACATCTACAGACTCATCTAGGTAACGGTGTGAACCTAGAGCATTTGCCAAACCTTGGAAGTATTGACCATAGTTTTGGTAAGTAGGATCTTTTTCTGATGGTGCGTTAATTTTCAACAAGTTATCAATAATTTCAAGTGCTTCTTGTTTTGTTAGAAGAGTTGAAGAAATTCCTTTAGTGTCGTTCATAACCTTTTTAGTACTTGCATGATATGAAGTTTGACCGTAATTATCTGGGTAAAGCTGAATGATATGACGACTTTGAGGGTTCTTATTGGCCTCGATAATCTTCTTACTCAAACGAAGTGAATCTTTTACTTTACCGGCATAAGAACTAGAGTAGTCATATACATGGACAGTCGTAAGAGGAGCAATTTCATTTGTTGTACTAGTATTTGTAGGAGCTTTTGTCTTAAACTGAAGCTCATTAGATCCTGCTTTATCTTCACCAGTTACTACTGTATTTTCAATAGTTTTTAGTTCTGGAGAAAAATCAGGTTGTTTAGGATCAACTGGTTCTGGATTAGGATTTTTAACCTTAGGCGCATCTTTCTTGACCTTTTCAATTTCGATTTTGGTCTTTTCCAAATCCTTGAATTTGTCGGATTTATTATTGTTAACCTGTTTTTCGTCCACCCCAGAAGATTCTGGATCCTTCTGCTCTGTTTTTTCAGTCACAGCTGATTTAGCTGAAGAATCATTTTTAGATTCATCTGCTTGAGCCATTGCCGAACCGACAATCCCAACTGCAACGAGTCCTAATGCTACAGAACATAAACGTTTCCCATATTTTCTATAGCTAAATGTTTTTTTCATAGTATCACCTTTCTAATTGTTCATTGGAATATTTTCTTTCGGATATAGTTGATGGATCCCTTGCTCTAAAATATACAATTATCATTTTTCCTCCAATCAAAAAGTCACCAAGAAACCTTGATGACTTTAATAAATTTAATTTTCCTTAGATTCTCGTTTGATTTTCAACAAACTTAAAAGTGAAATAGTTACCATCCCCAAGAGCCAATGACTAGAAGATTTTTCCCCCGTCTTAGGTAATTCATATCTTGCAGCAGGTGCTTGATAGACTGGATCTTTGACTTTTGCAACTTGATCGTGCACATACTTCGCAGTCTTACCATTTTGAACTGTTGGAGTAGAATGAGTTCCATCTTGTTCAATGCTTGCTTTTTGAATAGTCAACTCTTTTTGATGCTCAATTTCTTGTTGTGCTTCCAGATAATCACGATAAGCCGACAACAACTCTTTATGAGCCTCTAATACCTTTCTTTGTTCTGCTTTTGCAGTTTCTAGTTTTGCTAGTGCTAACTCTAGAATTGATTTCTTTTCTTTCAAAACTTCTTGAGCAGCTTCAAGATTAACTTTTGCCTTTTCTAATAGCTGAGGGGCATTCTTCAAAACTTCCACTCGCTCTTTTGATGCTTTCAGGGCTTCCGTTGATGCTGAAAGTAAGGCTTGGCGATTGAGGATTAGTTCTTTAATTCGAGTAAGTTCACCTTGTTTAGTAATCAATGCCTCTTTCTCAGCAGTCAAAGCTTCATTCAGTGATTTCCATTCAGTTTGTTTTTCAGCTAGTTTATCTTTAACTAACGCAAGTACTTCACGTTTGTTTTGTACGTCTGCATTCAACTGTTCCAGAGCCTCTTGCGCTTGTTTGTTTTCTAAACCAGCTTTTTCAAGGTTTGCCTCCGCCTTCTTTAACTTAGCTTCTGCTTCAGGAGTTTTTAAAGCAATATTCTGAATATCATTACGATTAGTCACTGCATTTTGCGCAGTAACTTCTGCTTGAGTATATTCTGTCTGTGCTTGTTCTTTTCTAGCTTGAGCATCCTTATGATTCGTTTTTGCAGTATCATAAGTATCCTGAACCTGTGCCACAGAATTTCTAGCTTCTTGAATTCTTTCCTGAAGACTAGCTAGATTGTTCTTAGTATCAACTTTAACATTTTGATGGAAACCATTTTTCAGCAAATCAATTGTTTTAGAATCTGTTCCAACATAGTGCATCGCAATCAAACCAAGATCTGTCTTTCGAGTTGCTACACCGATATATTGTAGCGTGACTGACTTACGATCTAGTCCTGCAAAGTTTAAAGCATGGCCCCAATCAGCGTGCTTATCATAAAACAGCATCATAACCACGTTGTTGTATGCCTGTTGTTTCAGATCAGCTAATGTGACTACATCATTTGCATTTTGGAAGCCTATATTTTCAGCAAGCAGACCTTGATTGCCTTGATTCAAACCAACTTCTTTCGCAACAGTATTCAAAGCATCTAGGTCATGGCCGTACTGATTAGTAGATAGTTGAGTTGCTTTCTGTGCCACTTTCTGCATATCTCGATTCACTAAGACTGGAATATCATCTGTTCCCATCAATCGACGGAAATCATTAATCAAATGTGCATTGAAAATGGCAAGTTCATCTTGAACTTCAGCAGACAAATGATTGACATCAGCAATCACAGTCTTTTTATCTGCTTCACTCTGCTTAAATGGAGAAGTTGGATTGCCGTAATAAGTCTCACCACCATCTGGAGAGCTAAATCCAGCAGCAGTCATTCCTTTCTTGGCAATTTCTTGTAACTTATTTGAATTTTCTTCAGTGGGGTTATTGAAGTAAGCCTTTAAAGCTTCTACATAGCCAGCAGGATAAGTGATAGAGGTTGTTGTCAAACTATTCAGGATGCTTTGAGCCTTAGATAGATTATATTTAGCTACTCGATACTGATTTTCAGCGTTAGTAGCTTGAGTGGTTGCTTGATCTAGCTCCTTCGCTTTCAACAACCTAGTTCCTTCAGTACTCATTACCTCTGCTTCTGCCTGTTTCAGTTTAGAAGCACGTTGGTCATCCGCTTTTTTAGCAGTCACCAAATCTTTTCGAGCTTGTGATTCAGCTTCTTCGCTCATTTCTAAGTTTCGCTTAGCTGCTTCAGCATTGGCAACAATGCCTGAAACTCCAGTGCCGTCTAAAACAGCTTGTTTTTCAACTACAATTTGTTTTGCATCTGTAACTTCTTTTGTTTTGTCAACAAGTTTTCTAGTAGCTTCTTTGACATTTGCTTCCTGATCAGTAACATTCTTTTCAGCTAGCTTTTGTTGCTCTTCAGCAGAGGACAGTTCTTTTTGAGCCTTCTTCTCAGCAACCTCTTTTTCAGAAACATCTTCTTTTGCATCCTGGATATTTTTAGGAGTAGCTTCCTGGACAAGTTTCTCCGCTTGAGTAACAGCTTCTGTAGCTTCTTCAACTACTTTCTCAGCATCGTTCACCTCATTTTGAGCTGTGTTTACAATATCCTCATGTTTTTTTACAACTGTGTTTGCCTGATCCACATTTGCTTGGGAGATAGCAACATCAGTTTCTGTAACTGTTTTTTTAGTTGCTTTCTTCTGTTGGCTCCCTGAAATTGGCTCTGTAGGCTTTAATTCTTCAGCGGAAGCTTGAGTCGTTGCTCCAACTGCTGCTGTTACGATTGCGCCAGCCAATAAAACTTTCTTAACTTCATTCATCATTTCCATTTGATTTCTCCTTTTTGATACTATTTAAAACAATGCTTATTTGAATAGTCTTTTAGTTTTCGTAAGATTTTATCAGACAATTTATTTGGTATAAAAGTCATAGATACAAGAATCCCTGATGATAAAAGAATAGCTGTAACTATGATCTGTATAATACTCATTTCTTCACCTTTTCATAACATCACCTATCTGCTTTCAGAAACAAAGAAACAGTTCCTTGCTCCCCAAAACAGATAGATGAGGACTCTATCTGTTAAATTTTACCGCTAGGTCGGTGATAACCTTTACCGGTTAGTTGTAAGATAGTTTTATTACCTTGCTTAATTCGTCTGGCAACTAAAATATCTCCACGTTTAATGGTGCGTATATCTCTATAGATTTTAGAGTATTCTGCAATCATTTCAACGGTTTGAAGTTTTCCTGCCACATATCCTTTTTTTGGAATAAGACCATACTTACTAGTTAATTTCATTTCTTCACCACTTGCAAGCCGTGCGGTTACATCACCTTGCAAACCTAGTCGTCTTAAGTCAGTGAGTGTAACCTCACTAGTTGATTTTATTTGATTCATATTGTCCTCCTTTTTGAATCAAAGGCTGATTTACAGCCATGCCGAGTTGATGCCGTAGCATCTCTACTGTGTTTTTTACGCACGATTTATAGTTTAGAAATCGCAAACTCTTTCGTCTTACGGGACAAGTCAACCGTGACTTTACATAATGCAGTCAGCACTAGATATACTTTCTAGATACACACCGCCCCTATTCTTCTTTTTATGCCTAGACTGCGCTAATCGGGACAGTGGGGATATTCAATTTTCAAAGAACAAGAGTAGTTTTAGGACTTGCTCAGGTCAGATATCACATATAAAAATTACTTTCTGAATAATTTTTTTAATGATTTTCAATACACTTTCGAGCGTTACTATTGTAAATCGCAAGTAACCCATTAAAAACATATTCAGCAATTACTTCTGATGAACGGGCAAATCGCATATTTTCTAAAGCATATCGATAGCGTTCTTCAAATGGCATCATGATATAGGCTGCCATCGTATCTGAGTAATTTTCTTCTAAAAGTTGAGAATAAACTAAATCATAAATATAATCCTTATCATACTTGCTAGCTTTATCAACTTTTCTGGAAAGTCTGTCTTGTTTATTATTTTGGGAATTTCTAGGGAACCTCTCCTCGTCCTCCTCATAAATAACTAATTCAGTGTCTTTATTATTAGTCTCACTATATTCAGTATCGTTAGGGTCTAAATTTGACACCAGGCCCGTATAAATCTGACACCCCCCTGGTGTTTTTTTGACACCCCCCTGGTCTAAATCTGACACCCCCCTAGTATCAGATTTGGAGTCACCTGATTTATCAACCATTCTAGCAACGGTGTCATCTTGCAAGAGACCAAGGTAAATTCGGTTAGCTAGATTTCCTGATTTACTTGTAGATTGTTGAACCTCATGAATTAATCCATACTCTGTGAGTTGCTTTTTAATTCTTAATAGGGTAGATTTCGAGCAACTTAGTATCTTCATCAAATTAGAGTTGGAATAAACCAGATAAATATTTCCATTCTCATCAATCCAATTATTCTTGAAAGAAAGATCTAGTCTATCTTTAAGCATGGCATAAGCGACTTTTGCATCTAACCTCATATCCTCATAAATAGGATTTTCAAACAAAACCTTTGGTAAGGCATAAAAGCGATCTGATGTCTGGTAATGGCTAGCACTAATAAACTGAATTTGTTTCATAAATTACACCTCTTTCAGTCTAAAGTCACCATTCATGGTAAATCCTATCAACCCAAAGGCCTCAAGTTCTCCTATACTTGCTATTATTTCTTTTCGTGTTGAACCTGTTTCCTTCATCAAAAACTGGATTATCATCTCTCTTGAAATTCTCTCCTTACTTTTTCGTCTCATAATTTTTCCTCCCAAAATACAAAAAAGAACTAACGGATTTTCCGTTAGTTCAATATTTTCTATTTATCTCAAAACACTAGACACTTACATAGCAGAATTCCTAAAAAAATCGCAACTAAACCACCTAAATAGGTCAAAGTCAAGTAAGAATAAAATACCTTCTTATCACTTAACAGTCTTTGAAGTTCGTCATTCAAGGTCGAAAAAGTTGTCAAACCTCCACAAAATCCTGTTGCCAGAATAGCATAAACTTCCTTAGACTCAACACGATTATAGAATAACCCAATCAAAAAACAACCTAAAAGATTGGCTATAAGCGTTCCGAGGGGCAATTTAGAAGCTTGATTATATCGAGAAAAGAAATACCGTACTAAAGCCCCGAAACCACAAGCAATTGCAAGATAAATGATTACCATTTTTTCCTCCCTAGACAGTAAGCCAAAAGCAAACCTCCACCGATGCTCAAAAGCAAATACAGGACCAAACTAAGATAACGCCCTGTATCAAGCAGTTTCACAGCATCAAGCATTAGACTAGAAAAGGTTGTTAAACCTCCGCAAAAACCCGTCCCCAGTGCTAAAATCAAGCCCTTACTAGTCCCCTTATAGACCAGATAGCCCTTGACAAGATAAACCAAGCAGAAAATTCCCAGATAGTTGACAAAGAGAGTGCCCCAAGGAAAATCTGGACTGGATGGTAAGCAAGTAGAAACTAGATAGCGGACAAGTCCGCCCAACATAGCAGCAAGAAAAATTCCTAGCGAATAAAATTGTTCTTTTTTCATTTGATGTTTTGATCCTGATAATCACGCGAACGTTTGAGTATGTCAGAAAAAGTCGCGACAATAGTCTCCTGATAGCGCTTGTCCTCTACACGACTTCTAACCTTTTCAAAAATAACTTCTTCTCTCTTAGTATCTAAAATCGGCTTACCTGATGCCTTCTTATAAGCAACTACACCCTCAACCAAATGCATTCGTTCTTCTAAGAGCTTTACGATTTGGTCGTCGATTTGATCAATTTCTTGACGAATAATATCTAAATCCATACAGTCTCCTCCTTTATTTGAATTATTGTATCAAAAAGCCACCAAATAGGCACTCTTATGCTTATCCTACTTTAGCAGCCAATTCTTCTGCGAATTGTTCCAAGCGTTCAATATCTTCTTCCTCGGCAGATAAGTCAACTTTAACACACTCTGAACCTTTTTCTGCTCCTGTTGACACAAAGACACGATCAAAGTCATCAACAGCCTTACAGAATTCATCGTAGAAGGTATCTCCTGAGCCAACCACTCCGTAGATTTTACCATTCAAATTGAGATCAGCTAAATCTTCGTAGAAGTCCATCATCTCATCAGGCAATTCTCCATCACCGTAAGTATAGGTCGCAACGATAGCGATGTCTGCTTCCAAGAAGTCTGAAGCGTCAACAGTTGTACATTCATCAACATCAACATCCAAGCCCAAGTCACGTAATTTG
>QWCR01000396.1_pt1 | contig 11949 bp, 10 predicted proteins | sample 1972581 | NCBI WGS metagenome assembly QWCR01 (sample SAMN09866703, study PRJNA288562) | Human oral metagenome isolate pre4_saliva, whole genome shotgun sequencing... | isolation source: mouth | host: Homo sapiens | place: USA: California
AATACTACTGATGCTTTAGTCATAAGGCTTATTTTTTTTGAAAAACGACCAAAACATCAATATGTTCATTGATATTTTGGTCGTTTTGTCAACAATCTGTAAAATCACTGGTTTAATTCAGTGATTTTTTTATTTTGTCAAATAAAGTTAGCTTTCTCATAAAAAAACACCTTGTATTTTAAATGATACAGCCTTTAAAAAGATTTTTAGGGTTATTACTCCAAAAGATAAAGAAACCTTTCAGAAGCCGTTTAAATGGCTAATATAAGAATGTAGTTTACATAACTATATAAATTTGTGTTTATATGCTATTTTTTCTTAAATAAAGTAGCAAAACACAAGAATACCGCTTCTTTCTCCAGTTAAGTAACTCATTTACTAAAAATTTAAGTGGTTGTAAAATATTAGTTGATAACCTTTAGAGATATTGATAATGGAAAAAACAGCTTATTTTTCCATTTTGAACTGTAAGCTATTGATTGACTGTTCAAACTCAATTTTAACAATCTATCATACTAATGTATTTTTCAAGTTCTTCAACTTCATAATTCGCTATTAAGTCAGTTAAGTAATCAGCATTATTATTAATATGATATTCATCAAAGCTATTGTAGTACTTTTCCCTATCTGTAAATTTAATATTTACTGGTAGCAATCCATGTTTTATTAATTCAAAATTAAGAAGCAGTCTTCCTGTTCTTCCGTTTCCGTCTATAAAAGGATGAATACTTTCAAATTCTAAGTGTAATAGAGCTATTGCCTTTAATATATGATGTTGTTGTTTCCACTCCTCATATTTAACTAGCAATTCATCAATATTACTTTCTATTTCTTGCGGTTCGCTAGTCTTATGGCTTGAACCTAATATTTGAACGTTAACACGTCTAAATACTCCTTTATTCTCTCTATCATGCATTAAAACCAAGCTATGTATATCTTTTATAACTTGTTTTGTCAATGGCTCGTTAACAATATCTAGAATGTAATAAAAAGCGTCCTTATATCCTATTACCTCTAAATGCTCACGTACCTTTTTACCTTGAATGGTAATTCCTTGTTGCAATATTAAAGCCGTTTCCCTTAAAGTAAGAGTGTTCCCCTCAATAGCGTTAGAGTTATACGTATTCTCTATAATAAAATTTTCTCTTAGCTTTTCAAGTTCAGTCTTGTTTAAAGGTCGAAGCTTTGCTATTTTCTCTTGTAACTTATCAATCTTATCAAACATTGTTTCACTTCCTTTACGTCTTAATGGTTGATTAAATAATCAATGAACACCGTTTTTTGCTACTCCATTTTACCTAATATTGGGGCTAGATACTTACAATCAGGCTTTTCAGTTATCTTAGATATAAAGTAAGAATTATCATGGTTCAATATGAAGTATTGTGCTTCTGTATTTAGTGGAACTCTCACAATACTTTTATAATGAGCCAAATAATACAAAGTATCTTCACTTTCTATATACAATCCTGTAATATTTTTAAAATCATCTATCTTATATTTATTAGCTTTAAGCTCCACCGTTGTATAATCTGTACCATGTGCAAAATTAATATAACCGTGCAAAGTTTCTCCATATTCAGTATTTACAGCAAGTAACCTATTTAACGAAAAAGTATTTAATGTAGTTTTGATAGTTAAAAAGTAGCCTTGAAGTTCTTTCTTTATTAATCTTTCTATTTTATTAATATGTGATAAAAATTTTATTTTATCTCCAATATTGTTATTGTTTAAAAAACCAATAAAATTATCTATTGTATCAATATATATCATAAATACTGTTTTTTGTTCATAAATCTCATTGTTAAATATATCTGATTTATCATAAAGATAATTAAACAGCACTTTTTGAGTTATTTCCTTATTGTTATTTACAATATCTGTAACACGTTCATAATAATCTATTATAGTCTTAATAATTCCTTCTAAAACTTCATTAAATGATTTTTCTATCTTATCTATTTCATTAATTGTAATTTTCTCTTTATTCACGGTATTTAGATTATCAATATAAATCAATACTGCTTCTTTTAAATCATAGTTTTCTAAAAGTTCACTATAAGGGTATTTACTATTCATTAATAGCATTTCAATATTATTTTCTAAAAACTCATCAATAGAACCGTATAATAGTTCGTTAACTGTAATATTTCCATATTGTGCAATAACACCTAATCTAGTAATATTAGGTATACTTGAGCCACGTTCCCAAGTTGAAACATTACTTTTACCTGCTTCTATTCCTTTTAAGTTGCCAAATTCTTCTAAAGTGTAAAAAAGTGTTGTTCTTATATTTTTTATTCTAAGCCCCACTAATTTTTTATTTATCTTTATTTTCATGTGACATCTCCTTTCTAATGGTAATTATAGCACTAATTTTTGTTAAAATCCACTAAAAGTTACAAAATAGTGCAAAATTTTTCCCAATTATTATTGACAAATAAAAAAAAATCATATATAATCAAATTAATCAGTAGGTTAATTATAATCTTCTAGATATAAAGATAAGTAAAAAAATTTTTTATTTCATCTTTATTTTTTATAAAACAAAGTTCAAAGTTGTGCAAAATAAGAACGCAACAAATTTTTAAGTTTAAAAGTTCAAAGTTGTGCAAAGTATGAAAGGTGGTGAGGGAATGAAACTTACTGTAAATGTTGAGAAACTACAAGAGTTATTAGCTTTAAAAGGATATAATAAATATTCTTTTTCTCGTGCTAGTGGTATTAGTGATGAAACACTAAGAAAAATATTAAAAGATGAAGTATCTAGCCCGAAAATGGCAAAACGTATTTCAGAAGCTCTTGAAATTGACTTAACAGAAGTATTTTCGTTAGCATGAAAACAAGATACTATAAATAAAAAAGCTTTGCATTAAATTAAAATGCGAGTCAATCTAAATAAAAAATTCTTATCTAAAACTATTTGTTAAATCAAACAAATGGAGTGTTCAAAATGAGCAAATGGAAATGTTCAAAATAAGCAATTCTGAATTGTTCAAAATGAGCCAACCAATACATAAGAATAAAAAAGAGAATAAATAAAGATATATATAACATCATTCATCATCATAATATATATTATATATAGGGTGGACAAAATAGGAACATCGAAGTAGACAAAATGACCACTTCACAAGTGGACAAAATGACCATATCTGAAATGGACAAAATGACCACACCTATACCAAATAATAAAAAATAATAACAATGATTTATATTATATCATCATTCATCATTAATATATATTATATATAGGGGGTGATTTGACTGAATGAGAGATAAAAAAAGAACCTTTATACCGTTATCAGTTCGCCAAAACAATCTAACGTTATAAGGTTTAAAGAAAGCTATTTATTAATAATAACTTACTTTTATTATATCGTAAGAACCCTTATTAGTAAATAGCAAAGCCCAAAATAAATATAGCTATCTAAATTTGTTGAACAGATTTTCTAATGTGTTTTTAACCTACTCTATAGATTTAAAGAACACTTTAGAACCTTTGTAAACATTTATTTAGTGAGCAGTATTCATTTTGAAAGAATAGAACTACTATACTCTATTCATCTATTTATTTTAATAAGGGCTTTTTGTCACGCCCTAGAAATGAGGTAAAAGAAAATGACAAACACAAATATAATAAAAATTGATGGCAATACAGTAGAGGTAATAAGTGAAACATTACATATTACTGATATTAATAATAAAACAGAGTGGACTAGCGTTGAACTAGTAGACGTGATAAACCATTTTAGAACTCTAGACGGGAAGAAAACTCAATTAAGACACGATACACTTTTAAATATCTTACGTGATGAATTTAGCGAAGAAATCTCACTCCAAAATATTTTGGAACGAACTTACACTAACTCACGTGGTCAAACATATCCAATGTATAAACTATCAAACTCACAAGCCAAACAAATATTAGTAAGAGAAAGTAAGGCGGTAAGGCGTGCGGTTATCAAACTACTAGAGTACCTAGAGCAACATAACAATCACAATCTTAAAGTTTTAAACGAGCGTGAAGCTTATCTATATGAGCAAGGCTTAATTATTGATACTGTTGATAAAATGGCGGATTTGATAAAGAAAACTAAAGAACTTAGCAATAAAAAAGATATTTGCCAAAGAATTATCAATCTTATCAATGCTAGTCAAAGTAGTGTACCGTTGCCAACTAGAACAGCTTACACTACTACTTACAATTAAGAGGCGGTAAAGTATTATGAAACAAAATAGATTAAATAACGAGTACAAGGAAATGTACATTAATACTTTATGTTTAGCATTAGTAGGGTTTCCGTTAGTGTATGCTTTCACCTACATTATAGCCCGATTTATGGACGTATTTTATTAAAGAAAGGTAATAATAGATTATGGAAGTTGTTTTAACTGAAAATCAAAGTTTGAAGATTAAAGAGCAAATTGCTAATTTAATCAATGAAGTTATACAGGAAAAAATGAACACTATAAACCCCGAAAAAAGATACTTTACACGAACCGAACTACAAAAGTACCTTAGTATAGGGGCTAGTAGTATGGAGCAACTGCAAGTGTTAGGGCTTCATTATGTAAAGGTTGGTAATAGACATTTATTTGATATTCAAGAAGTATATGATATTTTTGAAAATCATAAAGTAAGATAGTTAGGAGATAATGATAATGGAAATGGAAATGCAACTAAAAGAACTTATAGGAGATAAAAAAGAAGTAACCGAAGTTATAGAAGATATTGAGGAAATAGCCCAAAGATTAGCAAGTTTACAGATTTCAATGCGAATATTAGCTACACATTGCTTGGCTATTAACACACTCTCAACAGATGAGTTTAAAACCTTAAAAATAACGGAAGAAGAATTGCGGAAGTATTGGGACAAAGTGCAAAACGGTAGAAACTTACATACGTTAACAGAAGAAACCGCTTTTCATTTATCAGAAGAATTAGACTTCTTAATATGTGTAGCTCTCGAAGATGTGAAAGAAGCACTACAAAATATTAATAAAGTATCAAACGATATTATTTAATAGATATAGAGCATTTACAAAATAGAACAATTTTAAAAAATATAAATCTAGTGCCAGTAGTTTTATAAGTGAATGAGAATGTAGCTGTTTAAAGCACGTATGAGCCTTTTAAAGTATTTCTTAGGTGAAATCATATCAAAGGAAACTAACGGCTTTTACGTGCCTTTATTTTAATCTACACAAGAATTTATTTACTAAAAATACTATTGTTAATCATAGTACTAGTTATTTTATATAAAACCAAAGAAACCAATTTTAAACAGGAGATGAAACCATGGAATTAAAAGACTTCAAAGAATATGCTATTAAAACATTGTCAGAGTATGAACAGCTAAATAATGAGTTACGTACTCTTAGAGAAACGTATATTGAAGCTGTAAACAATTTTTACAAAGATAATAGGGTATTTTTTTGTACAGATAAAGAGGAACTTGTAAAAGAATTTTTTAATAGTGATATTTTTAATCAAGCCCACTATTTAACAATTCATAAATCTCTAATTAATGAAGTTGAAACAAAAGTGAAAATGAAACATTCTGAACTTGTAGAAGCGTTCAACATGCTAGATAAGTTATGGGAAAGAAAAGAAAAATAGCTTATATTAGCTAATATTTTGCTTGCTAGAGTTCGAGAATAGATAAAAAGGTAAATTATACCAAAAAAGAAAATAAACAGCTTATAAGCCGTTTAAATAGTTCTGAATTTTACGTACAGGAAATTTATTTCTTGTGTACAAGTTGAGATTAGATAACTTAAACGATATTGTAAGCTAGAAAGGAACAAATACAATGTATTATGTAGAACCGTTAAAGAACAAGGAAGACATAAAAATCCTTGATAGTTATTTTAAACAGCAAAATTCTAGAAATCACTTGTTATTCAACTTAGGTATTAATACACCTATGCGAGTAAATCAATTAGTAAAATTAAAAGTACGTGATGTGCTAGATAAGGAAGAAATAACAGTAATAGTTGGTAGAAAGGTTATATCATTTCCGTTAGGTAAAAAACTACAGAAATTGATAAAAGATTATTGTATAGATAAGGAAACTAATGACTTTCTTTTTAAATCTTTTAGACTAAAAAGAGGTTATAAACCACTAACAGAAAACTATGTTAACAAAATTATAAAAAATGCAAGTCGAGAATGTAATATAAATAATATTGGTGCAAGTTCATTGCGAAAAACATTCGCATATTTCTATTATGAGCGAACTAAAGATATTCGTAGTTTAATGAAACTACTAAACCACCATGACCAATATTTTACTTTACAATACATAGGAAAAAACGAGCGTTTCTATAATGATAATTTCATAGAATGGGAAGAACTTTAATTATGAAAATAAAAAATATTTTTGTTCATTCCTCTTGTAGGTGATATATGGAATAAAAATAAGTAAAAGTTGTTGAATATCTTGAAGAGAAAAGAAAAAACTCTATATATAGATACGTAACAAACTATAAGATATGATACATAGTCAATGACTAAGATATATATTTTTAATATTTGTCAGTCAGTCAATCAACAGTCAGTCAATCAATAATAATGTTAGCTAAACTTTGTTACATTGAATGCTTTAACTAGACTTACATTTCTATATAGAACAAATAAAATAAACTTAGAAAGGAGTTGTTAGTTTGATTTATAAACAAATTGGAACAACTACAAATAAACTTACTAAAGTACACCATAAACTATCACCTTTTGAAACCATAGCAATAACGCCGATAGACATCATAGAAGATACGGAAAACAAAGAGAATTATAAACGTTATAAAGCTATTCAATTCGTAAGTGGTGAATTTAGCGAGGAAGAGAAAAAGCCAATCATTAGGAATAACGAGAATTTATATTATAGAGATTTAATTATAATTGATATTGATGAAATAGAACTCAACAGTAATCAAGCAATTAATTTAATTAAATGTGAACTACAGGAATTTAAATATTTATTGTATGCTACTCTTAACCATACGGAAGATAAACCACGTTTTAGGCTTGTTTTAGAGCCAACAAAGAAAATGAATGAGAATGAGTATAAAGCTACTATAATTCATGTTATGGCTTTGTTAAATATGAATTTTGATGAACATAGCTTCACATGGTCACAACCTCAAGGAGCACCAATAACCACTAAAAGTAATAGTAATAACTATGTTTTCATCAAAAAATTACAAGGAAATAAATTTCCAGTACAAAAACAAGAACAGGTTTATATGAATGACAATGAAAATATATTAATCTCTCATGATATAGCAATTAAAGGAGTAAGTGAGTATGTAGCAAAGAATAACTCTAATTTACAAAGTAGAACTAATTTTCTTTCTTGTATTATGGTACTTTGTAAAGCCGTTTTAAACAAAGAAATAGAATATAGTACAGGGCTTGAATGTAGTAGACTGTTAGCAACTATTCCTAATAGTTTTCCAAAATGGGAGCAAGAAAACCAACAAATTTTCATTGATGAATTGAAAAGGTCAAAAGGTAATGTTAATTATTTTAAAACGCCATACAACTTTACTGATAGATTTTTATATAAATTCGATAAGAAGCAAAATAACAAAAGTAACGAAAAAAAGAAAGGAGACTTTACATTGTTTGATTTAATGAATACAATAGAAAATTTAAGAGAAATTAAATTTAATGAGGTGAAAGATTTAATAGAAATCAAGAGAGAGGGAAAATTTGAAACACTAAACAATAAAGATATAAACTTATTAAGGCTAGATTTATCAAAACTGAAAAAAGTTAATTTTTCATCAGAGGATATTAAAACCGCATTATATGGAGTAAGTGATAAAAATAAATATCACCCTATAAAGCAACTTATAGAGCCTGTACAATGGGATGGAATAGAACGAGCGGAAACATTTTTTATAGACTGTTTAGGAGTTGAAGATAACGCAGTTAATAGAGAGGTTTCTCGAAAATGGCTGTTAGCTTGTATTACTAGACTGTACAAAAAAGGGTGTAAATTTGATGAAATGTTAATATTATTCGGTGGACAAGGTATTGGGAAAAGTACTACTCTTGAACGTTTAGCACTAGATACATTCTATACAAAAGTTACAGGTAAATTAAACGATAATACCATTTTACAAACTTCACAAAGTTGGCTGGTTGAATTAGACGAGTTAAGCACCTTATTAAGAACACCTACACAAGAGTTTAAATCGTGGTTATCTTCAAGAAAAGATACTACTAGAGCACCATACGAAGCCCAACCAACAGATTTTTATAGAGGGTTTGTAGTCTTAGGTACTACTAATGATAACAAGATATTAAAAGACCATACAGGTAACAGAAGATTTTGGATATTAGAGTGCAATGAAGATAAAATTAAAAAATCAATTTTCAACGTAGAAGAAAAAGAAATACTTCAAATATGGGCGGAAGTCAAAACATGGTATAATAAAAATGAAAGTCTTTTATTAAGTGAAGAAACTAAAAAGCTAATGGAAGAAAAAACAGAAAACTATGTTATACCTATTCCATATACTGATGAAATAAAGAATATTACTAATATAAAATTTCCTCGTAACTGGAAAGAAATTGTACATGGTAAACACAAGTTTAGGTTACATAGATACGTTTCAGATATGTTAAACGCTGGAACAAGTACAGAAGATATTTCTCAAGATGTATTACTAGATGATATTACTACACAAGAACTTTTCTTCTTACTAACTGGAAACTACAAAACAACTTTAAATGGTGTACAAGCTACTAAAGATTTTAGTAATGTTTTTAGTAAACTGGAAAATTGGAGATATTCTAAAAATATTGCAAGAGGAGAAAAAAGTAATTTAAGAGGTTATAAGAGAACACCTTAATAATGGCAATTAAAGACATTAAAAAATAAGCTAACGCCATTGATAAAATGTTGTTATATCAACGATAAATGACATTAGGGCGTTAAAAGCATTATTCCTATATATATAATATAAATAATAAATATATATATTATATAGTATATATTCCCTCTAAGTAGAAACAAGATAACGCCAGTTAATGCTACAATGTCCTAAGCCTTTTATATCAACGATTAATAGAAAGCGTTAGAATAAAACTCAAACGGTATTTTTAACGCCCACTATAAATATCTTGAAAATTAATATGTAGTAACTAGTAAATATTACACATTAATCCTCTTGAATAAAGAAAGATATTACACAATTAATAAAAATAGCTCTTCAAGAGTATTTTTCAAAAATTTACAATGATATATTTTAGAAAGAAAGCTAATCAAGTTAAGATAACAAGATTAGTTTTCTTTATTTTGCTATTATTTTAAATGCTAACAGCTTTTAAGAGGTAGAAAGGTATAATTCACCAAAATAAAAATAGAATGCTTATACACCTTTTAAACGGCTCTTGATTTTAAGAAAAGAACTTGAAACAACTTAATACCTATATTTTCAAGATATAAACCATAAACACCATGAAGAACACAAAAATATATATTTTATTCTAAACTGGTCGAATTCGACTACTTTAGATATTTTCTAACCGTATCGAATTATACACGGTTAAAACCTACTTTAAGTAGATACTACTTAGATACTTAAATCATTTACTACATTTAAGTAAAAATTCCTTGTAATTACACAAAATATTATCTACAATAAAGGTATAAGATAACATTTTTAAAAGGGAGTAGATTTATATGTTAGAATTAAAAATATTTTATAGAACTGGTGTAGAAAGATTTTATTGTACAAATTACAATGCTATGTTAGATACAATATCAGATGAAGTTAGTAAAGATATTATAAATGACTTGCTAATATACATTGAAGATATTGTTTTACTTGAGAATAAGGGAGTTATGAACGAGAAACTTTATAATAAATATTTACGTAGACTAAAAGAACAGCAATACAAAGAAATAATATTACTACATCTTGAGAAATTAGGGTTAGATTATGAGATTAATAAATTAAAACGTTCTGAAAGTAAATAACAGAAATTAGTAATAGCTATTTGAAATAATTTTAAATTATTAGAAATGAAATCAGATGAAGATTAAAAAAATTCTAGTAATTAAGATTAAGTCAAATAGCCCTTTTTTTATCATCTTTAAATACGGTATTTAATTTTTAAGTACTCTAGAGCCTTGATATACTTGACTTTTTAAAAATACTCTCCGAAAACTCTCCGAAGTTAGACGAAAAAACCTATTTTTTAGTGAAAATCATCTTAGAAACTGAAAAGCAAAATAGAAATATTTTAAGATGAAAAATTAATATAGTTAGTAAAAAATATACACCTACATAAGCAAGTTATTTTAAATACTGGTTGGTGCATTTTTTACACATACCATACTACATTATTTATTTAAGTGAAGTAATAGAGATTAATATAAATAGCATAGAGCTAAGTTAATATGGGTTGGTGCATTTTGCACTAATTCTATTATTTAAGTTGGTGCATTTTGCACTAACTTTATTTTTTTAGTTTGTATATTTTTCATAAAGAAATTAAATATTAAACCCTCTGTATATCTTTTGTATGCTCTCTACTCTAGATACAAACCTAGTAATTATACAAGGTACATTGATTATACTGGAGTATACAAGAGCTTGCTTATTTTATATAGTTCTCTATAAAAGGTATTTATCTTAAAAGAATATCTAACAAAGAATTACAAGAGTATTGATATTCAAGAGAAGTAATATTATATGGTAATAAATGCATTCGCTACATTAATGCAAGAGGTAGCTAAGAACATGTACTAATCATACACAAGCAATTAAGATTATGTATAGATATCTAAATTGAGTTGATTAATGGTATCAGATACTAGAGGATAAGCAACACTAATATATATTCATTCGGTTATATCATCATATATTCATAGATAGCTAACTAATGTAGATTGATATGTACTACATCTGTTGGACTTATTCCAGTTACCTAATCACCTTATACCATATGGCTATATACTTGATACAAGTATCATGATTGAATAAGTTTGTTGTTAGTGATAGATAGATACATCAAGTAATTAGTAATAATGAACTAAGATGTAAAGATAGTATGAAAGTAGATTAGATTAATATGTTAACAATGAATGTAATATAATTATGAAAAGAATAAATAAAAGATTAAATAAAAGATTAAATGATTTAAACAAAAGAATAAATATTAATTAGTTTAATTGTATTTAACATTAAAGATGAAAGATTGAAAGATACAAAGGTATGAGCCAAGCCAAGGGCTAAGAATAGCATAAGGATATATTACTATAAAAGGTATGAGGTATACTTCCCTTAATTGAGAAGACCGCCCCCCCTATTAAAAATCTCAAAAAATAAAAAAACTTAAAGACCAACCTGCCCTCATTCATTCACAATGGCACAACCTCGCTAACCATTATTGGAAAAATAAAGACAAAAAAAAGAACCTCTCATTTAATTTTGAGAAGTCTTCTAATATTTGCTAAACTCTTTTACTACAGTAATTATAAACTATTAAAAATAAAAAATCAATAGTTATTATCTCTTAAAATTCATCATGAAAAAATATAGAAAAAAGTGTAGTTAAAAATACTTACTATAAATTTAATAAAAAAAAGAAAAACGCTAAGGGCGGCAACCCAAAGCGTAAAAAATAAAATGCATTTCCGCAAAGATGGGCGTCCTGTACCGTCCATCTTCCTTAAAATTATTATAACATATACTTCTAAAGAATAAAAGTTATAATGTAGTTACAAAAAATAAAAGAGTTTAGTGGTGGTAACACTAAACCTTTTAAATAGCAATTTAATTTTAACAGGAAAATTTTATTGTCTCAACTTTTTTTATTAAAAAATGATGCTAATGGAAATTTCTTCCATCAACACCATTTATTATACAACCATAATTTTTAGGTTAAAAAAATAATAAATATTATATATAATATTAGTAGAATTTTTA
>QWCR01000794.1_pt1 | contig 11919 bp, 9 predicted proteins | sample 1972581 | NCBI WGS metagenome assembly QWCR01 (sample SAMN09866703, study PRJNA288562) | Human oral metagenome isolate pre4_saliva, whole genome shotgun sequencing... | isolation source: mouth | host: Homo sapiens | place: USA: California
TTTGGCACCAGCTAGTGCAACTCTTATGAGTTTGTATGCGGAGCATGGGTATACCTATCGAGCATACCATTTGAAGGAAGCTTGGGAATTGTATAAGAGTAATTTTGTCAAGAGCAACCTGGCTTTCTATAGTTTTGTGTTTGTGGATCTTGTCCTAGTTTATGGTTTGTATCTTCTAGTTCAATTGCCCCATCAGACAATTCTCCACCTCTTGGCGACCTTTCTCAATGTCCTTGTAGTTGCTCTTGTCTTTCTAGCCTATACTGTTTCCTTGAAACTTCAGGTGTACTTTGATTTATCCTACCAAAATACCTTGAAACTGTCCCTTATAGGGATTTTTATGAGCTTACCTGCGATTGCCAAGGTTTTACTCGGATCCGCTCTCCTTGTAGGAGTTGGTTATTATATGCCTGCCTTGCTCTTTTTTGTAGGAATTGGAATGTGGCATTTCTTTATCAGTGATATGTTGGAACCTATTTATGAAAGTATCCATGAAAAATTGGCGACAAAATAGAATGAAGCAGTTTTGGCTTCACTCTCTTTTACGGATTTATAGTTTGGTTATGATCGTGGTCATTGCCAGTTTTGCGATTATGCTATCGTATGCTGACTGGGATTCACGTGAGAAAGAAGCCCAACGGGTTGCAGAACGTGTGACCACTCGGACAGTGAGTGAAGTGGAATATTATCACAGAGAGTCAACCCGACTTGCTCAGTCTTTGGTTGAAAATCAGGCCCGCATCGAAGGAATTTACAAGTATTTTAGTCTCAGCACACCAGACTATTTCTATTGGCAATTAGAACGTAAAACTTCGCCTTATATCTCGGTTTCCCTGTATGAAAATATTGATGATCTCTATGTTCGGAATGATTTTGTGACTGGAGTGGCTATTGTTCTTCAGGACTATAAGGAAGTGTATGTTTCGACTAGAGAAAAACGCAGTGGGGAGAAAGTTCCTGCGGAGGGTTTTAAGCCGACAGCCAATAGTTTTGCCATTCCTGTTTCTGATCCTGTGTCTGACAAGGATTTAGGAGTGATCTATATCTCCCTATCCCCGGATGTTTTACATGGAGCTATTGACAATACAAGGGGCCATATCCCAATGGCTGTAACAGTAACTTCGCCTTTTGAGACTGAGATGTTCCATATTGGGGAGAAGGTATCAGCTGAGCGAGAAAACTGGTTTGTAGGTGTCACCTCTCACGGTTATCAGGTTCGAGTTGCTGTTCCTAAAAATTTTGTTCTTACAGGAACTTTGACGAGTTCAGCTGTCATTATTGGGCTAAGTATTCTCTTTATCATCATTTTGTACGTGACTCTTAGACAGACTTTTTCAAATTACCAAAAGCAGGTCGTAGACCTAGTAGATTCGATCGAGGTGATTGCTCAAGGAGAAGAAGGCCTTCGAATCGATACCTCTGAAAAAGGCCAAGAGTTGCTTCTCATTGCAGAAACAACCAATGATATGTTGGATCGCCTGGAAAAAAATATTCACGATATCTATCAGCTAGAGCTCAGTCAAAAAGATGCCAATATGCGAGCCCTGCAGGCTCAAATCAATCCTCACTTTATGTACAATACTCTGGAGTTTTTACGGATGTATGCCGTCATGCAAAGTCAGGATGAACTGGCAGATATTATCTATGAATTTAGTAGCTTGTTACGCAACAATATCTCCGACGAGCGGGAAACGACGTTAAAGCAAGAGTTGGAATTTTGCCGAAAATATAGCTATCTCTGTATGGTGCGTTATCCTAAATCCATTGCCTATGGTTTCAAGATTGCACCAGAATTGGAAGAAATGAGGATTCCAAAATTTACACTCCAACCATTAGTAGAAAACTACTTTGCCCATGGTGTTGACCATCGCAGAACGGATAATGTCATCAGTATCAAAGCCTTGAAGGGCCAAGGCTTCGTTGAAATCTTAGTGGAAGACAATGGTCGAGGAATGCCTGCTGAGAAACTAGCTAGCTTGCAAGAAAAATTAGCTCAGCGAAGTTTTGAACACGAGGCAAGCTATAGTGGGGAGCGACAATCAATTGGAATAGTAAATGTACACGAACGCTTTGTTCTCTACTTTGGGGATCGCTACCAAATCAGTGTAGAGTCAGCTGAGCAAGAAGGTGTTCGTTACCATATCACTATCCAGGATGAATAGAAAGGGTAGAAATGTATAAAGTTTTATTAGTAGACGATGAGTACATGGTGACAGAGGGGCTCAAGCGATTAATCCCCTTTGAAAAATGGGATATGCAAGTCGTCGCAACAGCTAATCACGCAGATGATGCTTTGGACTATATTAAGAAAAATACAGTAGATGTGGTCATTTCCGATGTCAACATGCCAGATAAGACCGGACTTGAGATGATTAGGGAAATGAAAGAGTTACTTCCAGATACCTATTATATCTTGCTGTCTGGTTATCAGGAGTTTGAGTACGTTAAAAAAGCCATGAACCTTAGTGTCGTGGATTATCTGGTCAAGCCAGTAGACAAGGTGGAGTTGGGCAATTTATTAGAAAAGATTGCGCAGCAGCTTCAGGAAAAGGTGGAGAAAAGTCAGACCCTCAGTCAAGAATTGGATGAGACAGGATTTACGAACTACCTGTCAGGTAAAGACAGCTGGTGGATTGGTCTATCCAAGGAAAAGCAGGGTTCTTTTACCATTCCTTACTATGTTTTGGGACAAGACTGGCAGATTTTCATCTCTGATCAACCGCTCGATGGCATCATCGTGACACCATTTGAAGCACCCTACCAGCAGTCCTTTGAGAATTGGAAGATCAACGCTGAAAAAGCCCTCTTCTACGGTTCAGTTAATCTAGAAAAATCCGAGAGTTTGTTTGCTTATTACGAGCCGATTTATCGGGTGATTATCCAAGGGAATATCAATCAAATCATCGAAGAATTAACCCTGCTAGAGAAGGTCGTCTTGGAAAATACCCCGCGCGTGGCCATCACGAAGCAGCTCTTCACTCAGTTTGTCATGGATGTCTTTCATTTGTTTGAACACCTAAAAGCAGATGATATGACCGAGATAGTCAAAGCTATCCATGCCATTAACACCTTTGAAGAATTGGTTGCCTATATCAAAGAAACCTTGACCAAGTTCTTTGGCCAGTACCGCATGAATGAAAATGTGGTGAGCGTGCTGGAGGTGATTGGGCGTGATTATCAGAAAGAGCTCTCACTTAAGGACATCAGCAAGGATCTCTTTATCAATCCTGTCTATCTCGGTCAGTTGATTAAGAGGGAAACCAACTCGACTTTTGCGGAATTGCTCAATAAACAGCGAATTAAGGCAGCGCAGCAACTCTTACTGTCGACCAGTGATAGCATCGAAGATATTTGCTATGCAGTTGGCTATAGTAATGTTGGATATTTCTACAAGGTTTTCCGTAAATTGTGCGGAAAATCACCGAAAGCTTATCGGAAACAAGTTGAAACCAGCTTGTAAAAGTTGTATTCCTGTACGAAAAATGTTATAATGTCCAAAAGGTTTTATAGGAGGATAATATGAAAAAGAAACCAATTTATCTCTGGATTTTGTTAGTCCTATCAGCACTCATTTCTGCTTTGTCATTATTTGGCATCTTGGGCCCAGTCCCAAGCAAAGAAGCTCTTCGTACTGGCCTATCTAATAGTGGGTCCCTTACTGCTCAGCAAATAGAAGACACGGTTAACTATACCTACCAAGTAACAGCGACATCGCACTCGATTTTTAATGTAGTTTTGATTGTTTTATCTGCTATTTTAGTTGTGGTAGCCTTTGTGTTCTTAGTTCGTAAAAACGTCCAATTTGCCAACTATGCTTATATTGGCTATGTTCTACTAGCGATTGTTGGTTTGGTTTATAGCTATATGAACGTTCAAGATGCGGTTCAATTAATCAAAGATTCTACCCTCGGCCTAGGAATGGGAGCATTAGCACAAGGAACGAACATTTTGTTCATCATTATCAATGTTCTCTTTTTAGCCTTAGTCTTTTACAAGATGTGGCGCCAACAAAAAGATTTGGTCGAAGAAGTTGAAGCAGAAGAAGTTGCCTAAGTATTGACAAAAGAGAACTATCAAGTTACAATCTTGGTAGTTCTTTTAATATCCAAAAATAAAAATCGAGGTCAATATGAAAAAAATATCTTTAGTTTATATCAGTTTGAGTGGGAATACAGAGAGTTTTGTAACCCGACTTAAGGACTATCTCTTGTCTGAGCACGAAGGGATTGAGGTCCAAAAGATCCATATCAAGGATTTGGTCAAGGAAGGGAAAGATTTCTTTGAGATGGACCATCCCTATGTCGCTTTCTTACCGACCTATCTGGAAGGTGGAAATGGTGTCGACAACGGCGATGTTGAGATTTTAACGACTCCAGTGGGTGATTTTATTGCCTATGGAGATAATGCCAGTAAGTGTTTTGGCGTAGTGGGATCTGGCAATCGCAATTTTAATAACCAATACTGTTTGACTGCCAAGCAGTACAGTCAGCGCTTTGGTTTCCCTGTTCTAGCAGATTTTGAAATGCGTGGTATGCTGGGAGATATTAAAAAAGTCGCAGCAATCATTGCAGACTTGTATGAGTTAGAGACAGAAAAATAAAGTAGTACTGAGGGGCAGTTGAGATTTTCAACTGCTTTTCGTGTATGCAAAAAGCACCCCGTAAGGGTGCCATTTTATAAACTATCCTGCTTTCCCTATGGCGAGTGCATAGATAAAGAAAATAGCAAAGCCAAAGAGGAAAATCAATCCTGCGATAGCGAGGAGTTTTAGCCAAGAAGGAAGATTTTTATTCTCACGTGTCACCAAAACATAGTTCAAGAGAGCGAAGAATGGTGTTGTCAGGAAAGAACCGATCATGGCAAAGCGAAGCATGGTGGAAACTTGACCAGCAAAGAATTTAATAATTACGATACCAATGATAGCGGTAATGGTCATCCAGATGTTCAAAGATTTGCGAGAATCCTCTTTTTGACGAATCAAGAGTCGCAGCGATTCCTGATTGACACGAGAGTAGCCATCGATAACGGTGATGACCGTTCCAAAGATACAAAGAAAGGCGATAAAGGTAATCAAATAACGAGACCATTCTCCAAGAACAGAGGCATACATACCCACAAACTGAGAGATGTATTTGGCTGAAGCGGCTTCAACTGCCTGTCCTGTAGGATACTGAATAAGCGCTCCTAGTGCCACGAAGAATACAGCTAGGATAGCAGTTCCAATGTAACCAACGTTAAAGTCGAAAAGAGCGTCCGCTGTATTAAAGTTGACGGTCTTTTTCTTTTCAGCAGACCAGAGTGAATTGATGGCTGAAATTTCAATAGGGGCAGGCATCCATCCTAAGAGGGAAACGATAAAAGGGAGTGCCGCCATTTGCCAAGGTGTCTTCTCGACAAAATCAGAGCTGTATTCAGGATGCTTAATTGCTGCAATGATAACTGCAAGAACTGTTGCAATGGTCAAAGCAGACATGATCCATTTTGCCATACCATCCAATAGTTTATAGCCACCAAAGAGTAGCATGGCCCAAATGACTGCAACAAGGATAAGGGACCATTGAGTGATGCTAAGACCAATCATTGGAAAAGCGCTAGCGATGATGGCTGAGCAAAGGATAGCGACTCCAGCTGTATTGACCATAGCAGAGAAAACATTGAGGACAAAGAAAATCCAGAGATAGAGTTTTCCTTTTTCAGCATAGCCTTCCACCAAGGTTTTGCCAGTGTCGGCAGTATATTCGGCACCAAAACGGAAAAATGGATATTTAAAAACATTGGCCAAGATAACCAAGAGGAGTAGTGACCAACCATAAGAACCACCAGCTTGAGTAGAGGATACAATGTGAGAACCTCCAACGGCAGCAGAAGCCATGAGGATTCCTGGTCCCATTGCCTTTAGTTTGCTTGCCCAGGTTGACTGGTTTGATAACGTAACTTGTGACATAATAAACGCTCCTATTTTTGAATTTTCAGAATAATCTGAATAGATAGCTACTATTCTACAAAAAACTTAAAAGAAATGCAAGAATATTTTGAAAAAATACAGAAAATTACAGAAAACTTTACATGCATTAATGAAATTTCTCCAAGGAGAATATGGTAAGTCTAAAAAATCCGAGAAGAAAGCTTCTCGGATTTTGATTATTTCAATTGATCTGTGACGTCTTTTGAGAGCAACATTCCCAGATGGTAAGTTTTATTGATATGTGCAATGACATCATTGATATTTTCAGTCGTGTGAATTTTCTCTTTGATGTCAGACCTAAATGTCTCGTCCTTCAAGAGTTGCTCTTGGTAGAGTCTTTGAAGTCTTTCCTTCTCGTACTTATTGAGCAGAAAAAGGAAAACCAAGCTAAGTACAACGAGGATATAAGCATATTGGCTCATAAGGAATCTCCCAGTGTGATAAATAGTAAAAGTGAATAAATTGTTTCATTGAAATGCTACAATGCCGAACAAAATATAAATGTTATTTTGCTCAATCGTTCGGATTGCTTTCAAGTAATTTAAAAGATTACGACATGAGCCTAACCAAATCGATATTATTTGGTTAGGTGAATTAGTGAAGCGCCTAGCCAAAGTCCGAATAGGATTTGGCGTTAGTTACTTAGATTGCTCCGCAATCAAGTAACTTTGGCGATTTACATCTTCTCCGGCGCTTCTACTCCGAGCAAACGAAGAGCTTCTTTGAGGACGACTGCGGTTGCGTAGCTGAGGGCCAGACGACTGTCGCGCTCAGGACTTTCATCTAGGATACGTGTATGTGCATAATATTTGTTAAATGCTTGAGCCAAACTAATCGCAAATTTCGCAATGATAGAAGGTTCAAAGTTATCTGCTGCACGATTGATAATACGTGGAAAGTCCTGGAGTAGCTTAATGATTTCCCAGCTTTCAGCATCGTTCAAGCTGTAGTTGCCAGCTGCATCTGGTTTGAAATCGGCTTTGCGCAAGATGGATTGGATACGAGCGTAGGCGTATTGAACGTAAGGTCCAGTTTCTCCTTCAAAGGATACCATAGCTTCAAGGTCGAAGTCATATCCATTTGTACGGTCGGTCTTAAGATCATAGAACTTGATAGCCCCAACTCCAACAGCGTGGGCAACCTGGTCTTTATTTTCTAACTCAGGATTTTTCGCCTCGATTTGGGCCTTGGCACGACTAACAGCCTCAGCGATAGTCGGCTCTAGCAAGATGACATTTCCTTTACGAGTAGAGAGTTTTTTCCCTTCTTTTGTTACCAATCCAAACGGAACATGGACAATGTCTTGGCTCCAATCGTAGCCCATCTCTTGTAGTACTGCCTTGAGTTGTTTGAAGTGGGCAGATTGCTCTTGACCAACAACATAGATGGATTTTGCAAATTGGTATTCGTTTTTACGGTAAAGGGCTGCAGCCAAGTCACGTGTGATATAGAGAGTTGCACCATCAGATTTTTTGATAAGGGCTGGATGTTCAAGAAGTCCTTTTTCAGCGAGAATGTCTACAACAGCATCCATCTTATCATTGTAAAAGGCTTCCCCGTTGTAGCTATCAAATTCGACTTGCAATTCATTGTAAAGGCGGTTGAATTCCACTAAACTTTCATCACGGAACCATTGCCAGAGAGCGAGGGCTTCCTCATCTCCATTTTCCAGTTTGCGGAACCATTCGCGTGCTTCTTCATCCAAGCTAGGGTCTTTTTCAGCTTCAGCATTGATGCGAACGTAGAGTTTAAGAAGTTCATCGATTGGATGCGCTTTAACAGCTTTCTCATTTCCCCATTTCTTGTAGGCAACGATCAACATTCCAAACTGTTTGCCCCAGTCTCCTAGGTGGTTAACCTTGACCGTTTGATAGCCGATTTTTTGGAAAATATGTGATAAGCTATCTCCGATAACCGTTGAGCGCAAGTGCCCAATAGAGAATGGTTTTGCGATGTTGGGACTAGACATATCAATAACGACATTTTCTTGCTTGCCAATGGTTTGGTCAGCATAGTGCTCTTTCTCAGTAATAACATCCTGTAATACTTGAGCCGAAATAGCAGATTTATCAAGGAAAAAGTTGACGTAAGGTCCAGTAGCAACAACCTTTTCAAAGGCTTGACTATTGATTTTTTCAGCAATATCTGTTGCAATCATTTGAGGAGCTTTACGCTCGACCTTTGCTAGAGAAAAGGCAGGGAAGGCGATGTCTCCCATTTCTGAGTTTTTAGGTGTTTCCAGTAAATTTAAAATAGCCTCTTGGTCCAGACTATCAATGACGCTAGCCAACTCGCTAGCAATCAATTCTTTTGTATTCATAAGGGCTCCTTTTGGGCTTTTTTACTATTTTAACACAATTTACTACATTTTTTGAGAAAGAAAAGAATTTTTTTGAATTATCTATTTTTTTTGGTATAATATAGTTATAAAATAAATGTAAAATTTGTTATAAATATTCGCTTAAGAGGATAATATGAGAAAAAGAGAACGGCATCAGTTGATTAAAAAGATGATCGCTGAAGAAAAACTTGGGACACAAAAAGAGATTCAAGATCGTTTAGAAGCTCGTAATGTTTATGTGACACAAACGACTTTGTCGCGTGATTTGCGTGAAATCGGCTTGACCAAGGTTAAGAAAAATGATATGGTGTATTATGTACTAGCAAATGAGACAGATAAGATTGATTTAGTTGAGTTTTTGTCTCATCATTTAGAAGGTGTTGCAAGAGCAGAGTTCACCTTGGTACTGCATACCAAACTTGGGGAAGCTGCAGTCTTAGCAAACATTGTAGATGCAAACAAGGATGAATGGATTTTAGGAACGGTTGCTGGTGCTAATACCTTATTGGTTATTTGTCGAGACCAGCACGTTGCCAAGCTGATGGAAGATCGTTTGCTAGATTTGATGAAAGATAAATAAGGTCTTGGGAGTTGCTCTCAAGACTTATTTTTAGCAAGGAGAGACGAAAAATGGCAACAGAAAAGCTATCACCCGGCATGCAACAGTATGTGGATATTAAGAAACAATACCCAGATGCTTTTTTGCTTTTTCGAATGGGTGATTTTTACGAGTTGTTCTATGAAGATGCAATTAATGCAGCACAAATTTTAGAAATTTCCTTAACGAGTCGGAATAAAAATGCAGAAAATCCGATACCAATGGCGGGCGTCCCCTATCATTCTGCCCAGCAGTACATCGATGTTCTGATTGAGCAGGGCTATAAAGTTGCCATTGCAGAACAGATGGAAGATCCCAAACAAGCAGTGGGGGTTGTCAAGCGAGAGGTGGTCCAGGTCATCACACCTGGAACGGTCGTTGATAGCAGTAAGTCGGATAGTCAGAATAATTTCTTGGTTTCCTTAGATCGTGATGGCAATCAGTTTGGTCTGGCTTATATGGATTTGGTGACGGGTGATTTCTATGTGACAGGTCTACTAGATTTCACGTTGGTTTGTGGGGAAATTCGCAATCTCAAGGCTCGTGAAGTGGTGCTGGGTTATGACTTGCCTGAGGAAGAAGAACAAATTCTAAGTCGTCAGATGAATCTGGTGATTTCCTATGAGAAAGAAGGTTTTGAGGACATCCATTTATTGGGTTCACGACTGGCAGCTGTGGAGCAAGCGGCAGCTAGTAAGCTACTCCAGTATGTTCACCGAACCCAGATGCGGGAATTGAACCACCTCAAACCAGTTATCCGCTATGAAATCAAAGATTTCTTGCAGATGGATTATGCGACCAAGGCTAGTTTGGATTTGCTTGAGAATGCCCGTTCAGGCAAGAAGCAAGGGAGTCTTTTCTGGCTTTTGGATGAAACCAAAACAGCTATGGGCATGCGGCTCTTGCGTTCTTGGATCCATCGTCCTTTGATTGATAAGGAGCGAATCATCCAACGTCAAGACGTGGTGCAGGTCTTTCTTGACCACTTCTTTGAGCGCAGCGATTTAACGGATAGCCTCAAGGGTGTTTATGACATCGAACGTTTGGCTAGTCGGGTTTCTTTTGGTAAGACCAATCCAAAGGATCTCTTGCAATTGGCGACCACCTTATCTAGTGTACCACGGATTCGAGCGATTTTAGAGGGAATGGAGCAGCCTGCTCTGGCCTACCTCATCGCACAGTTAGATGCCATTCCTGAGTTGGAGAGCTTGATTAGTGCTGCCATTGCTCCTGAAGCTCCTCACGTGATTACGGAAGGTGGCATTATCCGTACGGGATTTGATGAGACCTTAGACAAGTACCGTCGTGTGCTCAGAGAAGGGACTAGCTGGATTGCTGAGATTGAGGCTAAGGAGAGAGAAAACTCTGGCATCAGCACGCTTAAGATTGACTACAATAAAAAAGATGGCTATTATTTCCATGTGACCAATTCGCAACTGGGAAATGTGCCATCCCACTTTTTCCGCAAGGCAACACTGAAAAACTCGGAACGCTTTGGGACAGAGGAGTTAGCCCGTATCGAGGGGGATATGCTGGAGGCGCGTGAGAAGTCAGCCAACCTAGAATATGAAATCTTTATGCGTATCCGTGAGGAAGTCAGCAAGTACATCCAGCGTTTGCAGGCTCTAGCCCAAGGAATTGCAACGGTTGATGTCTTGCAAAGTCTAGCAGTTGTGGCTGAAACTCAGCATTTGATTCGACCAGAGTTTGGGGATGATTCACAAATCAATATCCAGAAAGGGCGCCATGCTGTCGTCGAAAAGGTCATGGGAGCTCAGACCTATATTCCAAATAGTATCCAGATGGCAGAAGATACGAGTATTCAGCTAATTACAGGGCCCAACATGAGTGGGAAGTCAACCTACATGCGCCAGTTAGCCATGACTGCGGTTATGGCCCAGCTGGGCTCGTATGTGCCGGCGGAGAGCGCCCATTTGCCGATCTTTGATGCTATCTTTACCCGTATCGGAGCAGCAGATGACTTGGTTTCAGGTCAATCAACCTTCATGGTAGAGATGATGGAGGCCAACAATGCCATTTCGCATGCGACCAAGAACTCTCTCATTCTCTTCGATGAATTGGGACGGGGAACGGCAACATATGATGGGATGGCTCTTGCCCAGTCCATCATCGAATACATTCATGAACATATCGGAGCCAAAACCCTCTTTGCGACCCACTACCATGAGTTGACCAGTCTGGAGTCCAGCTTGAAAAACTTGGTCAATGTCCATGTGGCGACCTTGGAGCAGGATGGGCAGGTTACCTTCCTTCACAAGATCGAACCAGGACCAGCTGACAAATCCTACGGTATCCACGTTGCTAAGATTGCTGGCTTACCAGCAGAACTTTTATCAAGAGCGGATAAGATATTGACTCAACTGGAGAATCAAGAGACGGAAAGTCCTGCTCCAATGAGAGAAACAAGTGCTGTTACTGAACAGATGTCACTCTTTGATACCCCTGCAGAGCATCCTATCCTAGCAGAATTAGCTAAACTGGATGTTTACAATATGACACCGATGCAGGCTATGAATGTCTTGGTTGAGCTCAAACAAAAGTTATAAAAAAATCCCACTCACATTTTTGTGAGTGGGATTTTTCTCTATTACTTTTTATGGGCCAAAAGTTGATTGATGTGGTCTACTTTTTTAGCTTCTCTTTTATAGAGAATAGCCCAGATGATGAGGTAGACAATCGCAAACTCTGGAATGAGCTGGAGATAGAAGGTCCAGTGGAAGGGGAACCAACCAGCCAGAGTTGCTAGTGGAACAAAGCCAATCAGCATGAGGAAGAAATGGGAAAGTGTGGCACGGAGCAGGCTCCAGTCACGGCTGAATAAGCGGCTGCCAAAGCTAAAGAGAACACCGATAGCTGACCAGATGACCATACAGTAGAGCAAGACTAGAGCACCGTGAACCTGATGTTGAGCCATCGCTTGGCCGATAAGAGACTCGGGACTTAGTGGGGCATAGGTATTTGGTGCATAAATGAGTGAAAAGAGGATAGAGAGGA
>QWCR01000733.1_pt1 | contig 11893 bp, 9 predicted proteins | sample 1972581 | NCBI WGS metagenome assembly QWCR01 (sample SAMN09866703, study PRJNA288562) | Human oral metagenome isolate pre4_saliva, whole genome shotgun sequencing... | isolation source: mouth | host: Homo sapiens | place: USA: California
TATGGAAGTCGAAGTGGAACTCAAACAAGGTGGATACCTACCTGTTGAGAACCATCCAGCTTTGGCGCGTGAACTGATGGATTTCTTTGAAGAAAAAGACGGAATCGAGCTGATTGATATCGAGCCTGCTATGACAGGTGAAGACTTTGGTTATCTCCTTTCAAAAGTTGATGGCGTTATGTTCTGGCTAGGTATTGATAGTCCCTACGCTCTTCATCACCCTCAGATGAGTCCTAAGGAAGAAGCATTAGCTATTGGGGTGGCTGCGGTCTCTAGTTTCCTGAAAAAGAAGGCAGCAGAGTAGAGGGGTTGTCTATGAAATCGGAATTACGTAAGCAAGTTTTGCAAGAAATGAAGGCTTTACCTCGAGAGCAAAAACAGTTTATAGACCAAGCTTTAACTGAGCGACTTTTAAAACACCCCTTTTACCAAGAAGCTAAGGTCATCGCAAGCTACCTCTCTTTTCCTCATGAGTTTCAAACGCAGGAACTGATTGAGCAGGCGCAGAAGGATGGCAAGAAGGTTCTGATACCCAAAACTTATCCCAAGGGGCGCATGGACTTTGTAGTCTATAATCCGCAACAACTGGTCAAAACTTCCTTTGGATTACTGGAACCACAGGGAGATTTGGAAGTGGTGGATTCCTCTCAGATTGATTTGATTCATGTTCCTGGCCTGGCTTTTACGACGGAAGGCTATCGGATTGGATATGGTGGAGGTTATTATGATCGCTATCTAGAACATTTTCCTGGTCATACTTTGAGTACGATATATCCTTGTCAAGTTCAGGACTTTATACCTGAAAAGCATGATATTCCTGTTCAGGAGGTTTTAATTGATGAAGGAAATCTTTGATAGGCGTTACCCTGTGACGAGTTTCTTTCTCTTAGTGACGGCCTTGGTGTTTCTACTAATGTTGGCGACCACAGGTGGAAACTTTGATAGGGCAGATACCCTATTTCGATTTGGAGCCATGTACGGGCCTGCCATTCGCCTCTTTCCTGAGCAGATTTGGCGTCTCTTCTCTGCCATTTTTGTTCATATTGGGTGGGAGCATTTCATTGTCAATATGCTTTCGCTCTATTATCTTGGTAGGCAAGTAGAGGAAATTTTCGGATCCAAGAAGTTTTTCTTTCTCTATCTATTATCTGGAATGATGGGCAATCTCTTTGTTTTTGTATTTAGTCCCAAATCCTTAGCAGCAGGAGCCTCTACCTCTCTTTATGGGCTATTTGCTGCGATTATTGTTCTTCGCTATGCTACTCGGAACCCCTATATCCAGCAGCTAGGCCAATCTTATCTGACACTTTTTGTGGTTAACATTATTGGAAGTGTTCTGATTCCAGGAATCAGCCTAGCAGGCCATATCGGTGGTGCAGTCGGCGGAGCATTTCTAGCAGTTATCTTTCCAGTTCGAGGAGAAAGAAGGATGTATGGTACCAGCCAGAGGTTAGGAGCGGTAGTGTTATTCGTAGGACTCGCAGTTTTGCTTTTCTACAAGGGAATGGGGTTGTGACGACTAATATGTAAACTTGAATAAGAAAAAAGCTACTTAAAAAATGAGTAGCTTTTAATGGTTTTGGAACTATTCGTGGTTTTGGAACCATTCGAAACAACACAGCTCTAAAACAGTAGACGGTGCTAACTATGTTAAGAAACTGTTTTGGAACCATTCGAAACAACACAGCTCTAAAACTGTTAGCAGTAAGCTATCAATTAAGTGAATGTTTTGGAACCATTCGAAACAACACAGCTCTAAAACACACGATTACGCTTCGTAATCTTAACTAAGTTTTGGAACCATTCGAAACAACACAGCTCTAAAACCTCGTAGAAAAATTTTTCTCACGAAATTTCGTAATCGCGCCATTCGTCCCAGCCAGACTTCAGCTCGTTAGGTTCCAATTGTTACTCTTATTATATCATATTTTCAGGGTTCAAAAAATAGTCTTGATCCAGCACATACTGCGGAAAATCATAGACTTTTCGAGGTTCGATAAATAAAACCCTTAGTTGATTGAGTTGGATATACTCTATCAGATTTACTAACTCATCCTTTGATAGATAGGCGGATGCATTGATGAAAACAAGGAGTTTCTTTTTCGAAAGATATTTAAAAACCTGGACAATCTCTAGCATCTTTTCAAAAGGTGTATCACTCAGGGTTTCGACTTTGACACCAAGTGCACCGATTAACTCTAGAATGGTAATTTCATCATACTCCAAGTCCAATTCGTTTTCCAAACATTCAAATGCCAGTAATTCTGTAATCGTAGCAACCAACTTTTCAATCATGGATGTGACTTCGGGTTTGTCATTGAGTTGATTTTCTAAATCAGCATGTATCAATTTAAGCATGGTAGGTGAGTTGAGATTGTATCCTAAGACATCCGTTATCAGTAGTAACTCGGCCTCTTTCAGAGCTTTTAGATTTCTATCAAATAACTTCAACTCCCCTTCATCAGTGTATTGATAGAATTGCTTGACGATAGTTGAAAAGGTAATTTGGTCTTCCAACACTAAAAAGGTTGCATTTTCAATAGCTAATGGTTCATCCAATAGTGGGAAATTAATCTTCATCTCGCGGCTCCTCTCCTAGAAAGATCAAGCGTGCGTCGGAGTTTGCTACGCTGGTATTTCGCTCACCATTTAAGTAAATCATACGAGAAAACTGCTTTTCTGTAATGGTTAAGAGAGTAATGTTCCCCTTTTTAGGGTTATGGGTCTTGAGTCGCTCAATCATGGCGTTATTAGCAGAGTTGTTGAGCAAGAGCTTGCTATAGATGGAGAATTGGTGCATGATAAATCCCTCATCTATGAGGAACTTCCGAAATTTCCGATAGGCCTTGCGTTCCTCTACGGTATCAACTGGTATATCAAACATTAAAATCATACGCATATATCGATAATTCATATCCTAAACTCAGGAACTCCTTTCTCAGGTTGATTGAGAGCTTGAATGACTTTCTTAGTATAGTCACTGACGATATTGGACAGGTACATATCTTTACCATTGTAGTGAAAGGTATCTGAGAAAATAGTAAAAAGTTCTCGCTTGATTTTGACAAAAGAACTGTTTCGATTTTCATAGACAATTCGATCAATAATCGGACGGAAAGGCTCCATAATATCGCTGGCTAGGTTGAATTGATTGAACTGGTTGGCATGTTTCAATCCAAACTGAGTCATACAGCCAGACAAAACAATCTCACGCGCAAACATACTCAAAATCAAGGTGTAACCGTAGTCCAAGGCAGCATTGATATCACTATCTTGCTCACGACTGAAATCATTTCCAAACAAGGTGTTGAAATAAATACGAGCTGCGTGGCCCTCACGGTTACTAGGATCAAACAAATCCAACCCATGATAGAGATCAATGACTGACTGGCTCTTTTCCATAAAACCACAACTCCCCAGATAAAAAGCCTGATTGAGAATTTTTTGTGCAATAATGGTGGTCCAGATTTCCGCCTTTACATCTTCATTCCAAGCAATTTGACGAGAGAGTTGCAAACTGGAATCGTGTCGACCATAGTAAGGCATTAAGTAGGCCGTTGGCAAGCGTTTATCATCACAAAAGATGACCAGAATATTTTCATCCACCAAGCGCTTTATCAGCATAGTGGAGAGAACAATATCTGTCGTCTCCAAAAGCAGGATGTCCACCTCGGACAGGTGAATTAACTCTGTCCGAGAGGCATCTTTAAAAATCAAGTGGTTATTCTTGTAGGAGAGTTTAGAGTGCGTATTGACTACAACAGTTCTCCATCCCATTAGTCTTCTCCTAGTTTGCTTAAGTCAATCCGAGTCTCGTAGAGACCAGTGATGGATTGGTGGATGAGGGTGGCGTTGAGCAATTTCTTGTCTGGTTTAGGACGCATTCTTGCGACTGTATACTTATTATTAAAGAAATCATTTATATCTTTTGGAGCACCACTTTTGACAAAGCTAAACATTTTAATGAAATTATCATAAAAATATTTGATGGTTTCCTCGCTACTATCAATTTCTTTAATCTTTCTCTCATTATATCCTTTTATAAGATTTTTTAACGATGTAGTGTCGCCCAACATTTTTTGTGAGAAAGCCGATAACTGGTTCGAAATATTATCAAATTCTTCCTTGTGTTTGAGTATGAAATTTTGGCTTTCCTTTATTGCACTTTCAGATTTTAAATCCATCAAATTTGATTTAGTCAAAAGTCGTCTCATATGGAAAAACAATTCATTCTGAGTTTTTGTTAATTTAAATTGGGTAGCTTTATGAAGGTTTGACTTGCTTTCAAATAGCATCCTTGTTCCATCAATTTTCTGCATTAGTGAATATTTTGGAACTCTATAGAAAGCTAGAACACGATTTATATTATTCTTCTTAAGAAAACCATTTTCTGAGGTATCATTTAAGAATTGAAATGGATCATTATTAAATTTTTTATAATCTATGATAAAAATGTCATGGAATTCTTTTACAGTCTCTATCTTACATTTCTTTTCATTAAATCGCTCTGCAATTATAATAATAGATAAGGCAGAATTCATTGGTCCATAACCTCCATATATGGAAGTATCTAAAGATGAAACTTTTGTTTTTAGTGGATATCGATTATTGGCAGCGATTTGTTTATTAAATTTTCCGACAGGATTTTGATTATAAAATGCTCCTTTTTTAATTATTGTACGTTTGACAAAGTTGACTTGAGAGTTGTAGATGATATCTTTTATGATTGGCAAATCCCTATTACAATCCCAAATATCTTTACTGACTTTAGAATTTGGATTATTAAAGAATCTCATGATGTTAGAATAGAGATGCTTTCTTATCGTTGCTTTATTTTCCTCATGCCGATTAAAGTGAGCATGGTGGCCATATATCAACTCAGGAGCTAATTTTGGATAGGCTTTAAGAAGGGTTAGTCCTACAACAACAGCTAGATAAGCATCATGAGCGTGGTGATAATCATTCAGTTCACGTATTTTGGCAATATGAAAGGTATTTCTAAAATTGGTAATTAGTTGAGATTTTAAAGTAATGATTTTGGTGTCTAAAAAACGATTATCTAGTATGCGAGCAACGTGTTTTATAATTTGTCGTGTTTCGACTAATTGACGTTCAATAAAGCCAGCTTTCATGCTTTCGGTCAGAACACCATCAGGAGTTCGTTCGCTAGTAGTTAATCTTTGATATTTCGTTTGAGAAATTAACTTGGCATTATATAATTTCTCCCAGAAAGGTTTCATATTAGCAACCGTCTCTTTGTCTGGTATATTATTCAACTTTCTTTGATTATTTTCTCTATGCGTTAATACTTTATTATCAATCGAATCAATTGGTAAAAAACTATAGGGGATAATATGATCGACTTCGTATTGATCAAGCCGGTCTCGGTATAAGGAGGTGGGGCTTCCTGTTTTATCTAGGGAATACATGTCCTTTCCATTTTGAAGATAATATAAATATAATTTCTCAGATTGTAGTTGTTCGTCTGAATGAGGAACCTTCCCATTTTCTAATACACTATTTTCAATATTTTTTAGTGTAGATTCTAATTTAGTTTTACGAGTTTTTGCCTTTTTTTGCCCCTCTTCGGTAGTCATATTTTCACGAGCCATTTCAATAACGATATTTTGGGGTGGATATCCTATAATTTGAACCAGTTCATCAACAATTTTAATACTATTTAAAATTCCTCGTTTGATAGCTGGACTACCAGCCAATTTTTTAATTTCGTCAAATACATCATCTTCAACAGTTGATTTAGATTGAATGGCTTTAATAGTAGAATCAAAGGATAAGGTGCTATCAGATATGAGCTGAGGTAAATTACGATTTTCATCATCGTTTCGAAGGAACTGCATTAAATTAAAACCTGTATCCTCGTCGCGAATGTCTAATAATAACTTAGCTGAATAACGTCCCCAGCCAGTATAGCGTAATTTTGAGAGTTGATTAATTCTTTCTTCATTTAAAAATTCAAGATGTCCAAAATATTTTGTAAGGTAGTTTTTAATAGATTTTTTATCATCAAACACAGTAATAACTTTGACAATGTCTTCTAACTCTTTTTGATAGATTTCAGAATCAAGTAGCTCCTCTGAAAAAATAGTTTTTAAATCATTATATGTTTTTAAAGTCGAATTAAGGGATTTGCCTTTTTCAATTCCTGAAACAATTTCAACCGCTTGTAAATTTGTGTAATTCTCCAAGTAATCAAGGAGCATTGCAGAACTAACACGTTTACTATTCGTTTTAAATAAGTTATTGATTATTTCTTGTCGAAGCTCAGAATCGAAAAAGTGGGTTTTCCCATATTTGTCCTTATACTTGACCCGAGTTAATTCATTTTGGAGCATGACTTCTTCATAGATCAAACTACGTTTCGGTAAAACTTTTTCATTTAAGAGAATAATATCATTTCCTATTAGATTGGTGATGAATGCATCTCTAGTTTCATCCATATTTATCAGTTTGTGATAGTTCCAAGGACGTATTTTACCATTTCTAGTATCTTCATCATTATCATCTAAAACATCTTGGTTAGTCGTTCGTTTAATCCAAGCAAATCTACTATTATTTCCTTGTGCCAGAGGACCAACATAATAAGGGATTTTAAATGTCAAGATAGATAGTAATTTATCTTTGTTTTCTAGTAGAAAAGGATAATCTCTTCCTTGTCTTTCTATAATCTTTTTTAGTTCATAAGCGTGAATTTGATTAGGAATGGCTCCATTATCAGATGTACGGAGTTTTCTTAAAAATGTTCCGTCTGATATTTTATTAAGAAAATATTCTGCCCCTTCAATACCAGTTATTTTCCCACTGATATAGTCATAAAAATTTTGTTGTATCGTTCTTTGTTTCTGCGAATTAGTTAATACCATTTTGTTAGATATATATCCAACATATCCCTTTGTTTCTTTATCTACATCAAATCCATTTGGTGTTTTTCTTCCGAAAATATCTAAGTAATCTTGTTCAGATAGATTTTGTTTAACAAAAGATTTGAAACGTTGCAAATCTTTGCGGTGTTCCTCATATCGCTCGACCATAGTAGCAGAAAAGCGAGCATGAGTTGTTCCAGTGTATGTTAGCATACCAGATAGAAGTATAGTATCACGTAAAACTTTTAGTTTAGCAAATACATCAGAAAAGTCTTCTTCTAATGAGCCAAGAAAATTTTCTAGATTTTCATCATAGCTTTCTTTGGAGAAATTAAGATCTGGTTCTTCTTCTAATTCAAAACAATCTTTAAATTTCGTTTTTAAACCAAATAATAGCTGTAATAGTTGTTTGAAAATACTTTTGTCTTTTTTAAGAATCTCTTGTTGAAAATAGGGTAGTATTTTTTTAACTTTTTCTTGTCTGTTATCACTGGATTTAAATATAGCTGTTATGGTTTTAGATTCTTCAGAGACTTCCAAATCGAAAACTTCTTGACAAGATTCAATGAAATCAATCCAAGAGTTTTGCATATTGATATTATTAGGATTAATCTTATCTAACGTTAAAAAATGCCCCCTATACTTTAAAATATGTGATAAGGCCATGTAAACTTCGCGAATATCGGCCACAGGAGAGTTTTTATCTGCATCAGCTAAGTGTTTTCGTAAATGGTAAATCGTAGGGTATTTCTTGTGATAGGCAGTCTCTAGTTCTTTATCACCAAAAAATGGCTGTTTTATCTGTAGGTCCTCACTTTTATCACCAAGTACCCTAAAACTTTCGTCTAATCTACGATAAAAATTTTTATCAACTTTTTCAATTTCTTTTTGAAAAATATCCCGTAAATAGGAGATTCGATGATTTCTTCTATCAATTCTGCGGCGATTGACACGAAATATCCGAGTTCCTTGAGCTGATTGAGCGGGTACAAAGGTGGTAGATCCGATTAAATTCTTCTTTATTTTTTCTTTTTCTGTATTACCTAAAACTTTAAATCTAAAAGCAGGTACTCGATAATCTTCAGTTATAACGGCATAACCGACGGATGATACACCTATATCTAAGCCGATTGAATAATTCTTATTAAATTTTGCCATAAAACTACTCCTTGTCTTGATTTTCGATTTTATTTTTTGTATAATATCTGTGTTGGAACTATTCGAAACAACACAGCCAAAAGATTTTTCTTTTGAGTTAAAATATGGTTATCCATAATCAGTAATGCGCACCGATTCGGTGCTTTTTTGTTTTACTATACTAATTTATTCTACTCTTATTTTAATGAAAAAACAAATACAAGTATAGCGTTTTCATTAGTTTTTATGAAATAGGTAGATTCAAGTAGAGAATTTACTTAATTTATGTGTGGCTAATCTTGATATATAAAGAAGAACTAGGATAATTAAGCATCCTAGTTCTTCTTTATATAAATGATTTTGTTATTCCTTCTCAGCCAATTCTTTTCCTAGCTGGATGAGGTAATCTTTCAAGTCATCTTTGACTTGTGGGTGCTTGAGGGCGTAGTCAATAGATGTTTTCATAAAGCCGAATTTATCCCCCACGTCGTAACGAGCTCCTGTAAATTCACGAGCGAAAACACGCTGTGTTTTATTGAGCGTATCAATAGCATCAGTAAGCTGAATCTCATTTCCAGCACCGGGAGCTTGATTTTCGAGGATCTCAAAAATTTCTGGTGTGAGCAGATAACGACCGATGATTGCCAAATCACTTGGAGCCTCCTCTGGCGCTGGTTTTTCAACAAAAGTTTCGACACTATAGAGACCATTAATCCCCTCACCTTGAGGCGCTATAACCCCATATGATGAAACGTCTTCGTGTGGCACGGGCATGACAGCAATGGTTGATGCGTGTGTCTTTTCGTAATCATTCATCAGTTGTTTTGTCAAAGGAACGGCATTCTCGTCTGTGATGTCCATAAGGTCATCACCCAGCATAACAACGAAGGGTTCATTCCCCACAAAAGCTTTTGCTTGTAAGACAGCGTCTCCAAGACCACGAGGGTGAGTTTGGCGGATGAAATGAAGGCGCATACCAGTTGCTTCATCTACCAATTTCAATAGATCTGTTTTGCCTTTTTCTTTGAGATTGTACTCAAGCTCAAAGTTTGAGTCAAAGTGGTCTTCAATAGAACGTTTTGATTTACCAGTGACAACCAGAATATCTTCAATACCTGATTTGAGAGCTATAGTTGGTTTGTCTACAATTGGCAACATTTCTTTGGCAAGGGCCTTGGTTGCTGGTAAGAAACGAGTTCCTAGTCCAGCGGCAGGGATGACAGCTTTTCTAACTTTTGATGTCATAAGAATCCTTTCTTTAGAGGGTTAAGACCACTCATTTTCTGCTTTAAATTCATTGTTCATGATGTCATAAATAGCATCTTTGATGTTGGTTCCGTGGTAAATAACTTGGTAAATGGCTTGTGTAATTGGCATATAGACTCCAAGTTCTTGCGCTAGTTCATAGGCTGCTCGAGTTGTTGAGATTCCTTCAATCACCATGCCCATATTGGCTTCGATATCAGCTAGGGATTCTCCACGACCAAGGGCGTCTCCAGCTCTCCAGTTACGAGAGTGGACGGAGGTTCCAGTTACGATCAAATCTCCCACACCAGATAAGCCACTATAGGTTAATGGACTGGCACCAAGTGCTACTCCTAAGCGGGTAATTTCTGCCAAGCCTCGTGCGATGATGGCTGCCTTGGCATTGTCACCAAATCCTAGACCATGTAAAGCTCCTGCCCCGACAGCGATAATGTTTTTAAGAGCACCAGCAGTTTCAACCCCGATAACATCCGTATTGGTATAAAGTCGGAAGTAGTGATTGCTAAAGAGTTCCTGAACGTATTGAGCTGTTTGCAAATCTTTAGAAGCAGCTGTGATTAAAGTCAGGTCACGCACAATGGTCTCTTCTGCATGGCTAGGCCCTGAGACAACGACAATATCACTGCGGAGCTCTTCAGGAATCTCTTCTTCAAGGATGGTTGATAATCGTTTATGGCTATCAGGCTCCAATCCTTTTGATGCGTGCATGATGATAGCCTTATGATCCAAGGTTTGTGCAACTTGTTGGGCAACAAGTCGTGTCACTTTTGTTGGGACAACAAACAAAATCGCATCCACATCTTTCAGTGCTTCAGCTAAGTCAGTGTAGGCGATAATATTTTCATCTAGAACGACATCTTTAAAGTAGTGCTTGTTAGTATGATAGGTATTAATTTCATTGATTTGCTCGGGAATATTTCCCCAGATACGTACCTCGTGTCCATTGTCATTTAAGACTTGTGAAAGGGCAGTTCCCCAAGAACCAGGCCCCAAGACGGCGATAGTTTGTTTTTCCATGATTTCCTCCTTAATAGAGTCCTTTTCATTATTCTATCATATTCTAGAGGATTTTGCACTTGCATTGCTGGGGGAGTGGTAGCTTTGTTACTTGAAAAATACATAAAAACCGAGACGAAGTATTAAACTCTTAGTCTCGGTTTTGATATTTCTTAAAGAATAGCTAGGTTTATTTCAATTGATCTGTAATGTCTTTTGATAGCAACATTCCCAGATGATAAGTTTTATTGATGTAAGCAATGACATCATTGATATTTTCAGTTGTGTGAATTTTCTCTTTGATGTCATCCCTAAATGTTTCATCCTTTAAAAGTTGTTCTTGGTAGAGTCTTTGAAGTCTCTCCTTCTCGTACTTATTGAGTAGAAAAAGGAATACCAAGCTAATCACAACGAGGATATAAGCATATTGGCTCATAGAAAATCTCCCTGTATGATAAAGAAGTAGTAGTGAGTAGATTGAATTAGTTAATTCACAGATCAAGTCAGCAAAATTTTGATAGGCCTCTAAACCTAATTACGTATAGGATTTGGTCTTAGTTACTTAAACTGCTTTACAATCAAGTAATTAAAAGCTTACGACATGAGTCTAACCAAATCAATATTATTTGGATTGGTGAATTAGTAAAGCGTTTAGGCAAATATCTCTGGTTACGACGTTCTGGGACATAAATCGATAATATTTATGTCCCAGAACTAGTGAAGCGCCTAGCCAAATCTCTGATAGGATTTGGCGTTAGTTACTTAGATTGCTCCGCAATCAAGTAACTTTGGCGATTTACATTTTCTCTGGCGCTTCTACTCCAAGCAAGCGAAGGGCTTCTTTGAGAACAACTGCAGTTGCGTAGCTGAGAGCTAGACGGCTGTCGCGCTCAGGACTTTCATCTAGGATACGTGTATGTGCATAGTACTTGTTGAAGGCTTGAGCCAGATTAATCGAAAATTTAGCAATGATAGAAGGTTCAAAGTTATCTGCCGCACGGTTGATAATACGTGGGAAGTCTTGGATGAGTTTAATGATTTCCCAGCTTTCAGTATCATTCAAGCTATAGTTGCCAGTTGTTTCTGGTTTGAAATCGGCTTTGCGTAAGATAGATTGGATACGAGCGTAGGCGTATTGAACGTAAGGTCCAGTTTCACCCTCGAAGGATACCATGGCCTCTAGGTCAAAGTCATATCCGTTTGTACGGTCAGTCTTGAGGTCATAGAATTTAATGGCTCCAACCCCAACAGCATGCGCCACCTGGTCTTTATTTTCAAGTTCAGGATTTTTAGCCTCGATTTGGGCTTTGGCACGACTAACAGCCTCTGCAACTGTAGGTTCTAGCAAGATGACATTCCCTTTACGAGTAGAGAGTTTTTTCCCTTCTTTTGTAACCAAACCAAAAGGAACGTGAGTAATGTCTTCACTCCAGTCGTAGCCCATTTCTTGCAAGACAGCTTTGAGCTGTTTAAAGTGGGCAGATTGTTCTTGACCAACTACGTAGATAGATTTAGCAAATTGGTATTCGTTTTTACGGTAAAGGGCTGCAGCCAAGTCACGTGTGATATAGAGAGTTGCACCATCAGATTTTTTGATAAGGGCTGGATGTTCA
>QWCR01000399.1_pt1 | contig 11892 bp, 8 predicted proteins | sample 1972581 | NCBI WGS metagenome assembly QWCR01 (sample SAMN09866703, study PRJNA288562) | Human oral metagenome isolate pre4_saliva, whole genome shotgun sequencing... | isolation source: mouth | host: Homo sapiens | place: USA: California
AGCACGGTACCGCCGACGGATTCGGCACGCAGAATGTCGGCTACGCGGCGTGAGTTGCTATAGGAGCCGCGGCTGAGGGTATCTGGGTTGGTGTGAGTCATTCTCTCCTCTTTCTGCCGCGGTATTATGCGGCATCTAAGGCTTTTAAGTTTACTCTGCGCTGTATGAGTATTCGAGTACCCGCTGGCGGCTTTTAGCTCCTGGACGGTGCACTGTGGTGAGTTTTCAGATGTTAAATGCATAAACGTTCCGCCCTCACCGCGGTGTGCGGTGAGAGCGGAACGTTAAATATTCTGCAGCTATTCTGCGGGTTCGACTAGTGCTCTAGTCGCGCAAATGCGAGATTATGCGCCTGCGATAGCGGGTGCGCCGGACTCCTGGCCGTGGTCGTGTGCCAGCTCGCGTGCAACGTAGTTCTCCAGGTCGAAGAGGTTGCCGTTTGCGCGCTTTACAACGGTCACGAGGGTCTCCATGGTTGCAACTTCCTCAACCTGCTCCTTCAGGAACCAGAGGATGAACTGCTCGCCCAGTGCGTAGTTCTCAGCGCGTGCTGCGGAGAACAGAGCCTCGATCTGACCGGTGACAGCCTTCTCCTGTGCCAGGGACAGGTCAACGATTTCCTGGACGTTCTCGAAGTCGTTCTTCACGGCGGGAACAGCGGGGATCTCGACCTTGTGGCCGCGGTCCAGCTTGTACTGAACCATCATGAGTGCGTGCTCGCGCTCTTCGAGGGACTGGCGGTAGAAGAACTTAGCCAGCTGGGGCAGGTCTTCGCCGTCGAGCCAGATAGCCATGGACAGGTACTGGTGAGATGCTGCGAACTCGTGACCAATCTGTTCGCTCAGCAGGTCGTAGAAAGACTTAGACATATGGTTTCTCCTTATATGGTGATTGCTTCGTAGGCGCCGGATGGCGCGGTGCAACCTGTTGGTATTTATCGTACGGCGTGCAGTGGGTCGTGTACAGAGAGAAAAGGCTAATCGGTGGGGCAGATGAGGTATCCCTGACATATTGTCACCACTACCCTTAGTGTGGGTGACCTGAATATACCCTTTGGTTTGGGTGGTATTGAGTGTGTTCCCTTGATATTTCGCGGTTTAAGGCGGCATGAAGCACCTAGATTTCCCACGCACATGCACGATGCATTTGTGTCCGGTAGCTGATAATCCGGCGTTTCTGGGCGGTGCGTTACGGCGTAAAAAATTTTTAAAAATTCTTCGCAGATGACGGTGCGTGGGACTACTTTGAGGCTGCTTTAGGGGTTTTAAGGTTCGCGCGTGCCGTAGCGCTCGCGGCTATACGAGCCTGATCAAGAGATTTGTTAAAGAGATAAGGCACGTTCCCGGTGGGAATGTGCCTTATCTCTGGTTCTCTCAACTCTCACCCGCAGGGCAGGTGGAGGAGGTTATTGTGTGGGGTAGTCCCCACGCTTCAGTGCATCAATGGAGATGACGTTTGAGGGGGTGTTGCCGAGGACTGCCTCGCCGATTTCTGCGAGGTGCTCAACCTGTTCGGTGGTGAGGTGGTCGAAAATCTGGCGGCGTACTTCACTCACGTGGCCGGGTGCGACCTCCTGCACCTTTTGGTCGCCTGCGGGGAGCAGGTGACAGATGCTGACGCGGCGGTCTTCTGCACTGAGGGAGCGGCGGACGTATCCGTCCTTCTCCAAGCGTGCCACGACGCGGGAGAGACGTGCAGGCAGGGTGTTGGTGGTAATTGCCAGTTCGGTCATGGTCAAGGAATTGTCCTTGGACTCGGAGAGCATCGCGAGCACCATGTATTCAACGAAGCTAATGCCGGCTTCGGTCTGCAGCTGGTTTTCCAGCTTGCGGGTGAGGTTGAAAATGATGGAGCTGATAAAGAGCCAGCCTTCTCGCTCCTGGGGGGAGAGCCACTGGATGGAATCGCTGTGTGCGGTATTGTCAGACCGCTGCGCAGACGTGGTTGGTGTGGACACGGGATTGGTTCCTCTTTTATCGGATATGGAGCTCCCTTATTAAGGGGAGTTGCGGTGTGTTGGCACCCATTGTAGCGAAAGGTCTTACTCGCAACCTGAAATTGGTACGGTCAAGTAATGGTTGACACTTTGGTGCTAATTTTTTAGAGGGTGCTAGGGTCATCTTTTTGCACGCAGTGACTGCAAAAACCTTGGGTAGGTAGGTGATACACGACATATTTAAAAAGATTTCCGGTACAAGTATAGATGAGAACGTACCAAGAAGCACACTCGTGCATCGAGCCGAATTCCGCGGAATATCAAGGGTTTTAGGGGTGTGAATGAAAATTCTGAGGGGTGCAAAGAGGTTGCCAGGGGTGAAAAATAACGAAACGATAACAAAAATTTTAAGAAAATCACGGTTTTGGCTTTGCAACCGTAATGAAACCGTGTACACTAATTACATAACGGGGTCGAAGGAAGCCTCCGAGGCGAGACCGGAAGCTCGCTTCGATAGGTTCGACTCTCTATTTATCGGTGATTGTCGTCGGTGTACGAGTAACTCGTATTTCTACCGACGGATGTGCGGTGCGGGTGCAGTTCGTGGTTGGGCTGCATTCCGTACCGTATCTTTTTAACTGAAATATCTATCAACTCACTCTAAGAGCATCCAATGGTCGGATGCTCTTTTTCTTTGCCCTCATGTAGGTGCCAGCAAGGGTGCTGTGCGAGCTAGGGGAGGGCTGTATGAGGCAGTGTGCACATCTGTACCGTGCGGCTGCAGTTCTACTGTGCCGTATCGTGCCGAATGGTTATCCACAGAGGTTTTCCACAGTGTGGAGAACTTACACGCGTGTGATTTTATGGAGGCGGTATCGAGCTCGCTGAGTGTTAAAAATGAGGGTGCAGCAGGGAAATTCTTGTAATTACAGGCTTCTACGGGTGTTAAAACCGAGGGTAAATTCTTAAACAGAAGGGCTTTTCACCTTTAAATCCGCGGAACTCAAGAATTTCCACACCTGTGGATAACCCTGTGCACTTAATCCACCGCCTCCGGCTAGAAGAAGCGTATAAGGCTGTTCAGAGCCTCTTTTGGGGGTCAATATTTTGGCTAGTAGAGGGAAAAACGCCCCGAACGGAAGTAAAAATTCTGCGGTTTATCCCCCGCGCATCCCCAAAAAGAGGTGTTATCCACAGGGGTTATCCACAGTGTGGAGAACTTACAGCACTGTTATTCACACGAGTGTATACCCCGGTATTTCAAGGCAGAACGGGGCACCGAGCTTGAAAAACCTGTTGATACACAGGGTTATCCACAGGTTTGGGGAAAAGTTCCCGGCTAAAATCCACAGGCCCGTGCGGGTTGGTACGCAAATGTGACGCTCCCCAATTCGTGAAAAGTAAAGTAAACGCTACGCTGGTAATCTTTAATACGAGCCAAGTTTTCTAATGAAAGGCATCATCATGGCTGAAAAGTACACTCTCCCCGAGCTCCCCTACGACTACGCGGCGCTCGAGCCCCACATCTCCGCAAAGATCATGGAGCTGCACCACGACAAGCACCACGCAGCATACGTTGCAGGCGCTAACGCAGCTCTCGAGCAGCTCGAAGAGGCACGCGAGAACGGTGCATACGGCAACGTCTCCAAGCTCTCCAAGGACCTGGCATTCAACCTGGGTGGCCACACCAACCACTCCATCTTCTGGAACAACCTGTCCCCCGAGGGTGGCGACAAGCCCACCGGCGAGCTGGCAGCAGCAATCGACGAGTTCTTCGGCTCCTTCGATAAGTTCCGCGAGCACTTCACCAACGTTGCACTGACCATTCAGGGCTCCGGCTGGGCAATCCTCGCATGGGACACCGTTGGCAAGCGCCTCATCATTGAGCAGCTTTACGATCAGCAGGGCAACATCTCCGTTGCACTGATCCCCGTTCTGCAGCTGGACATGTGGGAGCACGCATTCTATCTGGACTACCAGAACGTCAAGGGCGACTACGTCAAGGCATTCTGGAACATTGTGAACTGGGCTGACGTTCAGGCTCGCTTCGAGCGCGCAGTGTCCCAGACCAAGGGCCTGGTCCTCTAATCTAAGTTTCCGCCAGCGCGGTGACGTAGCCGCGATGAGATAACTGAAACGGGTGCCCGGCGCCTCCATATTCGGAGGTACCGGGCACCCGTTTGTTGTATTCAGAAGTTGCCCCGCGGGGTTTGGTGCGGAACCCTAGAGCGCCAGCGTGCGGTACACCAAACCGCGGCGTCCCGAACGCGCTTTTTGCTCTACCAAACCTCGCTGAATTAGCTTGGGTAGCGCGTAACGTACCTGCCGTGTACTCAACTCGGTGTTTTCCGCGATATCAGCGACGGTAGCGGGCCCTCGGGTCAAAGCAACGTACACCTGGGATTCCGTAGGGGATAGATTTTCCGGTATCTCAGCACGTTGAGGAGGCGAGGATACCTCCATTATGCTCGTAGGCTGCGTGTTATCGGCAGGGCGGTAGATAATGACGCGTACCTGGATACCCTCGTCGATAATATGCGCCTTACGCAACCCGGCATCAACCAGGGCCTGTTGCGCAGCTAGGATACCGCCGCCTTCACCTTCGATTAGTCGGTGACCGTCACTGAGACGAATGTTCTGGCAGATAGCATAGAGCGCCTCGTTTACAGCCGCGGGGCGATGCACGAGGCCTACCTGACTCGGCAGGATACCCCAAAAACCGCCGGGGCTGATGATTTCAATACGGCCGCGTTTGATAAAAATCTGTATAAATTTTCCGGATGCATCCCGTTCATAGCTCCGGTGGACGAGTGCGTTAGCCACGAACTCACGGAGAGCTACCAGGGGGATTTCTGGCTGATCGATGAGCCCCGCACCATTGGGAGCTGTGACGGTGCGGTTCTTGATGTTGCGCATAAGCCATGCAAGGGTATCTTCAAGCATGGCGGGAATAGGGCCTTCACTTCGAAAACGGTCATCATTGCGGGCGTTGCCGCTTACAGAAACTATGCCGATAATGCTTGCCCCAGCATAGAATTGTTGCGGGTAATCACCCAGGGCGCATAGCCCGGCTAAGGTCAACTCGTCATGGGCATCAATGACGTTGCGTTTGCGCAGGATCTCCGCGTCGGAGTCATTACGTAGACGCGCTGAGGAAAGACGCACCTGGTGTAGGAAATCCTCGGTGTAGGATTTGTCCAAATCTTCACTGGATGTGTTGGGAATTGATTGTAGGTCATTGTGTGGTTTGTGGCGCTGCGCGTACATTAGACTGAGCGCGTAGCCATCCATTGGGTAGTCGCCGTCTCCGAGTCGCTGGTAGGCTATATTACCTTTGAAGCAGGGACGTTCCTGCACCGGCAGACCCGGAACGGTTACGATGAGTAGCTGATGGCCATCCAAAGTTATATCGTCGGTTTCTACTACGATTTTTGGCTTAAGATTTTGAGCAGCATCAATAATCTTTGCCCGCAAATCTTCAACATCATAAACACCTACAGGTGCAAACTCCTGAGATTCGTCGACACCGCATATGATTGTGCCTCCGTCGGGAAGGTTAGCAAAGCTACAGATAGTTTCCGCCACGGAAGAGGGGTAACCCATGTGGGCTGATTTAACCTCTACGGTCAGGCTGTCTCTGCCTAGAAGCCGTAGCTCGTTGAGTGTTTGTGTTAGTTCTTCAGGCGTATACATGTACATATTGTAATTCCTGGAGTGACATTTTGAGCCTCATGCGGGACATTAATTACAAATAAGATGGGTTTTAGTGACAAATATGTAACTATCGAGGATGATTTGTTACATAAATAGTAGGCGGTCTGCGAAGTTGGGTGAATGTGTCCCGACTGCTGCCATGGTGAGTGCCCGGCGCCTCCATATTCGGAGGTGCCGGGCACCCGTTTGTTGTATTCAGGTGTTGCCCCGCGGGGTTTGGTGCGGAATTCTAGAGCGCCAGCGTGCGGTCAATGCGGATGCGGTGACAGAAATCCTCATCATGGCTCACCACAATGAGCGCGCCGGTGTAAGCTTCGAGCGCCTGCACCAGCCAATCCACCGAAGAAATATCGAGGTTATTCGTCGGCTCGTCCAACATGAGCAGCTGCGGCACCGGGTCAGCCAGAAGCACCTGCGCCACCGCAGCACGGAACCGCTCACCACCGGAGAGCTCACCGGTCTTATGGTGCACACTCTCGCGACGGAACAGCAGCCGCGCCAGCTGGTCACGCAGATGCTGTTCACTCACGCCCGGGTTAGCACGCTGCACGCACTGCAGAAGAGTGAGCTCCGGGTCGAGGGTGATGCGCTGAGGAATATACGCCCCCTCGATGGAGTACTCGACGCGGTAGGCGGGCTGCACGGGGGAGCGGTACTCCGGGTCGCCGGCGTGGGCAATTGCCTCAAGGAGGGTGGTCTTGCCGCTACCGTTTGCGCCGGTGATGCGCAGGTGCTCGGGGCCGCTGAGAATCAGGTGCTCGGGGCGCTCCGCCGGGGTTCCCTGCTGGTTCTCGCTATCAGCCTCGGCGGGTGAAATATGCAGAGAATCAACCTTGGTGGGTTGCTGAATGGCAAATGTTTCACGTGAAACCCGAGAGTCAACACAGCGAGAATCAACCCTGCTCAGCTCCAGCACCTTACGTCCCGCGGGTAGGGGTTGTTGGCTCAGCTCGGCATAGATTTTCTCCTGCACGCGCACCTCGTCTTGAGCGCTCTGGTACTCCTCCTGAGCCTGCTCCTGCTTGCCGACACGCAGAACTCGAAGCTTCGCCGCCGCCTGCCGTGAGGCGTCCTTCGCGAGGGCAAGAATCGTATCCGGCTGGTCGTCCTTCCACACCTGCGCCATGTTCTTCGAAATAATCTCTTGCGCATGCACCCACTCACGGTGCGCAGAACGTACCCGGTTTTTCGCCTCGGTTACCCGACGCTGAGCTGCCTGCTGTTCGGTGTCCAGCGCCTGGCGGTAGGTGCTGTAGTTACCCTCGAAGAGGCGCAGATGAGCCACCCCCTGCCGGTTGGCGTGAAGCTCGGCAATCACATTCACGCGCTCCAGCAGATCGCGGTCGTGGCTAATAATGAGCGCCGGGCAGGGCAGCGCATCCAGCGCCGTGAAGAGCTGAGCCTTCGCCGCGGAATCCAGGTTATTGGTCGGCTCATCCAGCAGGATGAACTCGGGGTCAGAAATCATCAGCGAGGCAAGTGCGGCGATGACCGCCTCGCCACCGGAGAAGCTGCGCATACTGCGAGCAAAGAGCGCGCGAACCGCCTCCGGACTATCGCGATCAACTAGGGTCGCCGGGGTGAAACCGTAGGTCGCAAGAGCCGCCAGGGTGCGCTCCTCAACGTCCCAGTTATCGCCAATAGTGTCGTAGAGTTCGGGGGAGTATTCGCCGGATTCCACTGCCTGTAGTGCCCGCAGAATCTCGGAGATTCCGCAGAGCTCGGCTAGGGTCTGCTCCCGATCCAGACCCAAATCCTGAGGTAGATACGCCATGCGTTCCGGTGCTGCCAAAGAACCGGAATCCGGGGTCAAATCGCCCAGAATCAACCTCATGAGGGTTGTTTTTCCGCAACCATTGTCGCCAATGAGCCCGGTCAGAGGTGCCGAAAATACCGCCGACAGATCCGCAAAAAGCGGAGGCTGGCTCGGGTGCGCAAAGTGTAGATGGGCGATACTAACGTGCGCCGCCGCGTGGGAAATGGCGTGCGAGCGGGCATCGCGGGAAGAAGCGGAACGGGGAAAGGTCGCCTGCGGCTGAAGTACGTGTGTCATACGAGCTCCTTGAGGTATGGATGCTCGGGTGCTCTCAAACTCCGACGGTGGTGCGTTGCAGTAGTGTGCCGGCGGTTTGGGTGCCTATGCTGAGCGCGTGGCGGTAAGAGGATCGCCCCAAAAAGGGCGCGAAAAAACCCGAGCGTAACGGTGGATGTACCTGTGCCCGGGTGCGTGCGCGCTGATTGGAACACGTAGGAAACGTGTCCGTAGAGCTGCTGCGTGAGCGCACGAAAAATTCTTCTGAGTCCGGGCTTATGCTCGGTGGGTCATTTCTTTGATGCCTCCTAGATTCCGAAGGGCACCCCGGTCGCGCCTTGGGTGGCTTCGGTCAAACGATACATTCAGCTCCGCCAGCTACCCCCGTGGTGGGGTAGCGCGGATAGAGAGCTGATGGCTCAAGCATAGAAACTATGTGGGTGCTGAGTCAAACACCTTCCCATGTAGGAGAAGATTCAGCATGCTGATTCCCCGAATGGTTCCTTCCCGAGAGTTTTTGTTGAAAGGTTGAGTGTGCGGTCAATGCGGATGCGGCGGCAAAAATCCTCATCATGGCTCACTACAATGAGTGCGCCGGTGTACGCTTCGAGCGCCTGCACCAGCCAATCCACCGAAGAAATATCGAGGTTATTCGTCGGCTCATCCAATATGAGTAGCTGCGGCACCGGGTTGGCCAGAAGCACCTGCGCCACCGCGGCACGGAAGCGCTCACCTCCGGATAAATCCCCAATGCGCTGATGTACGCTTTCGCGACGGAAGAGCAGGCGCGCCAGCTGGTCACGCAGATGCTGTTCGCTCGCACCGGGATTCGCCCTCTGTACGGTTTCAAGGAGGGTGAGCTCCGGGTCGAGGATGATGCGCTGCGGTAGGTATGCGGTGTTGTCCAGGCGGTAGAGCACTTGGTATGCAGGCGGCACTGGGGAACGGTAATCAGGGTCATTCGCGTGCGCTATCGCATTGAGAAGCACAGTCTTGCCACTGCCGTTTGCTCCCGTGATGTGCAGGTGTTCGGGTCCGGTCAGGATAAGAACCTCGGGAAAATCTTGGATTTGAAGCAGATAATCAACTTTATATGGTTGTGTTTCACGTGAAACGGTGTTTTGGGTGTACGCATTCTTAAGGTCGGTGCTCTGTGGTGTAGATGCGCAAGAGTCGTTCTTCACCCGATGTAATTCCAGTACTTTCCGCCCCAATGGGAGCGCATCCTGAGCAAGTTCCAGATAGATACGCTCCTGCACGCGCAGGTTCTTTTGGGCTTCTCCGACTGCTGCACGTGCATCCGCCACCATGCTTTCGTGGGCTGTGTGAAGTTTTCCGGCAGAGCGCTCTGAACTGTTTTTATCCAGGCCCATAGCCATGCCAGGTTTCCGCTTTGACTGCTCAAATTCGCGGCCTCGGCGGGCGTTGCGATCGAGCTTAATCTGGTTCTCGGCACGCTCACGCTCAGCCTTACGCGCCTCATTCTTCGCCTCGGTCACGCGACGCTGAGCTGCCTGCTGTTCGGTGTCCAGTGCCTGCCGGTAGGTGCTGTAGTTACCCTCGAAGAGGCGCAGATGAGCCAACCCCTGACGGTCGGCGTGAAGCTCGGCAATCACGTGCACGCGCTCCAGTAGGTCGCGGTCGTGGCTAATGATGAGTGCCGGGCAGGGTAGCGCCTCCAGTGTCGTGAAGAGCTGGGCTTTCGCCGCGGAGTCCAGGTTGTTCGTCGGCTCGTCGAGCAGAATGAACTCTGGGTCTGAATACAGAAGCGCGGTGAGTGCGGCTGTGACCGTCTGACCACCTGAAAAAGTGCTAAGGGGACGCATCAGAAGGTTGCGACGGGCCTGTGTATCGGTCGTAGTGAGGGCAGGACCAAAACCATGTTCGGCAAGGGCTGCGAGGGTGCGTTCTTCAATATCCCAGGCGTCGCCTATGGTGTCGTAAAGGCTGGGGGAATAGTCGCCCGATTCCAGCGCATCAAGCGCCTGCAGTATTTTTGTAATTCCAAAAATATCGGCAAGATGCTGATGCCCACTCAACCCTAAATCTTGCGGTAGGTACGCTATGCGCTGTGGGGTGCTGATTATGCCTTGACTAGGGTTTATGTCGCCAAGAATAAGTCTGAAGAGGGTAGTTTTTCCGGCGCCGTTATCGCCGATAAGTCCGGTGAGTGGCGCAGAAAATACCGCGGAAAGGTCGGTGAAAAGTGGGGGCTCACCCGGATGCGCATACGAAATATGGTCGAGTGTAATGTGGTGTGGCATGGGCCGAGTTCCTTCGAATGGGTGCTCGGATTTCCGCCAGCGCACGTGAAGGCGTGAAGGCATGAAAAACCCGAGCGCGGTCTGTAGGTACACGTAAGCCCGGGTAGTGGGGTGGACGCATAAAAGCGCATTGACCTGGTGTTGTTGGATCCGGGCTTATGCTCGGTGGGTCATTTCTTTGATGCCTCCTAGATTCCGAAGACCGCCCCGGTCATGCCTTGGGTGGCTTCGGTCAAACATGATATTCAGTCCCTTGGGCTATACCCCCTCGATGGGGTAGCGCGGATAGAGAGCTGATGGCTCAAGCATAGGAACTATATGGGCGGCGGGTCAAGCACCATCCCGCAAAACCTTCTGACAAGTGCCGACACCCCCTAGAGAATGCAAAAGGAGGGGCGACACCACGCGGTGCCGCCCCTCCTTTTAGGTACTAAATCTGCGCGCGTGAACCGCGTAAACCGTGTAAACCGCGCGAAACGCTATTACGCCTCGTGGCGCTCGCGGTACATGCCCAGCGGGCCCGCATCCGCGTACGCCTGAGCGTCGTTGTAACGGTACAGGCGCGGCGGGCGGTGACGGGTACCCTCCACGCGGCGGCCGGTGTCAATAATCGACTTCGACGCCGCAATCTGGCGGCGGAAGTTCGCCGGATCCAGGGTGCGACCCAGAATCGCCTCGTACACCTCACGCAGCTGCGCCAGGGTGAACTCCTCACCCAGGAACGAGTGCGCAATACGCGAGTACTCGACCTTGTTCTGCAGGCGGTAGAGTGCGTACTCAATGATTTCGTTGTGGTCGAAGGCAAGCTCGGGCAGCTCATCCACCGGGAACCAGCGGATGTTCTCGTGCACGCGAGTGTTCGCGACCTCGGTGGCGGGAATCGACGCCCAGTACACCACGGAAACCACGCGCTCGTGATCAGTACCGGGTGCCGGTTCGGGCTCGCCCACAACGCGGGCGGCACGCGCCTCGGGGGTGCGCAGAACGTCACCGAATGCGTAGAGCTGCTCCAGGTAGCCGGGCTGCAGGTTGGTTGCGCGCTTCAGGGTCGAAGCGGCTGCCTCTTCGAGGGAAAGATTCGGGTTAAGCGGACCGCCAGGAAGCGCCCACTGGCCTTTATAAGGCTCGCGGAGGCGGCGAACCAGCGGCAGCCACAGGGTCGGGTGGGTTTCGTTTTCCTTGGGGCGCAGTGCCAGAATAACGGTCGAGACGGCGAGGGATACAGAGGTGTGGTCCACGTCGTTGTGCTCTTCAACGGCGACTGCGCCGGGAAGAGGCTGGGATGCGATGCTCATTCAGACCTCCTGTGCGAATGGGTATCGATAGGTGTGCATACCCTACCCATTTTAAGGGGTTAATAGGGTAAAAATGCACGCAAGGCACCCGCTGAGTCGAAAACCGGTACCATCCGCGTCGTGTCAAGGGGAAAAGTTCAGGTACCGGACACACCAAAGCGCCTCTCCTGTCTGTCCAATAGGACAGACAGGAGAGGCGCTTTGGTGTCTACTTATGCAACGTCTAACTATGCAGTTTTAGGTGCAGAGTAGGGGTGCAGACTAGTCGATCTGCAGCTCGCCCATAGCGTCCCAGCCATCGCCGTCAACCAGGCGAGAAACAATCTTCGGGGTTGCAGTCAGCATCGGACGCATGTCCTTCATAGCCTGCTGGAAGTGCTCGGAGTTTACATGCGGGCCGGCTGCGTCGTCGTTGAAAGCCTCGAGCAGAACGAACTCGTTCGGGTCCTCAATGCTGCGGGACCACTCGAAGAACTTGTTGCCTTCCTCGGCGCGGGTTGCCTCGGTGAAAGCGCGGGTCTTCTCAATCCACTGGTCAGCGTATTCGGGCTTGACGGGGAACTTTACAGCAATGAAAATCATAGGAACTCCTTAGGTAAAGAGCGGTTACGTACCCTTCCAGTTTAAGTCGCGGGTGCTCGCCGGAGCTGA
>QWCR01000401.1_pt1 | contig 11768 bp, 10 predicted proteins | sample 1972581 | NCBI WGS metagenome assembly QWCR01 (sample SAMN09866703, study PRJNA288562) | Human oral metagenome isolate pre4_saliva, whole genome shotgun sequencing... | isolation source: mouth | host: Homo sapiens | place: USA: California
CCGATTCCACCACTCGGGCAAATTGGAGCGGGAAACGAGGCTCGAACTCGCGACCCCGACCTTGGCAAGGTCGTGCTCTACCAACTGAGCTATTCCCGCATTTATCACTAATCAGCATTACCGCGTGACAACAGGGAGTATTCTACGGTTTTATACTCTTGTGTCAAATGAAAAAATAAAAAAAAGCTTTATTTGATTAAAAATAAGACAAAATAATAAAAGTACGCTAGAAAATATCGCACTTTATCCAAAATTAGAGTTTTAGGTCATCTAGTAGGCTACCTTTTGCTGCCTGTAAATATTGGATCATTGACCATACTGTTAAAATGGCTGCGATGTAAAGCAAGATTATAGCGGCAATTTCCATATAGTTATTGTAACGCCATAATAATCCGCCTAGAGCTAACATTTGTGCGGTTGTTTTCCATTTCCCCCACCAAGAGACAGCGACTTTACTACGCTCTCCGAGTTCAGCCATCCATTCACGTAATGCGGAAATAATAATTTCGCGAGAAATCATAATAATCGCAGGAATCGTAATCCACAGAGAGTGTTGATATTCAACGATGAGAACCAAGGCGGCGACAACCATTACTTTATCCGCAACAGGATCCAAAAAAGCGCCAAATCTTGTAGTTTGTTTCCATTTACGAGCCAAATAACCGTCAAGCCAATCAGTAACACCGGCAATAAAGAATATGAATGTAGTAATAAAAGGGGAGGATTCGATAGGTAAATAAAATGCAATCACGAAAAACGGAATCAGGATTACTCGAAACATCGTTAGGAAAATAGGAATATTAAATTTCATAGAAATGAACTGCTCTTGGTGTTAGAGATACACCTATTCTAAAGTATCTAAGAATATAAAAAAAGCCACATTATGTGGCTTTCTTATAAATAATTACGGATTAAAGTTTATCAGCGTTTTGTTTTAAGTATTTTGCAACGCCTTCAGGGTTATCTTTCATCCCTTCTTTACCTTTTTCCCATTGAGCAGGGCAAACTTCACCGTGATCTTCATGGAATTGTAATGCGTCAACCATACGTAACATTTCATCGATGTTACGACCTAATGGAAGATCGTTTACTACTTGGTGACGAACGACCCCATTTTTGTCGATTAAGAATGAAGCGCGTAATGCAACGCCTGCTTCTGGATGCTCAATACCGTATGCTTGAGCGATTTCGTGTTTTACGTCCGCTGCTAATGCATATTTAACTTGGCCGATACCACCATTTTCAGTTGGGGTGTTACGCCATGCATTGTGAGTGAATTGAGAGTCGATAGAAACACCAACGACTTCTACGCCACGTTTTTTGAATTCTTCATAACGGTGGTCAAATGCGATTAACTCAGAAGGGCAAACAAAGGTAAAGTCTAATGGGTAGAAAAAGATTACTGCAGCTTTTCCAGCAATGTGTTTTTTAAAGTTGAAGTTATCAACGATTTCGCCATTGCCTAATACAGCAGATGAAGTAAAATCTGGTGCTTGACGGGTTACTAATACCATAGTCATAATTCCTATATAAAGTTAAGTTGAAGTTTTGCCACACAAAATAGCGGCACGATTTTATTTGAAACGCCGACATTTTTATACTCGATTTTATCTATTAAAGCAATTAATCTTATCTAAAATAAGGTGGAAATATGCAACAACACAATCTATCAACAACATTTGTCCATGCAGGGCGTAAAAAACGCTTTTCACAAGGATCTGTAAACCCCGTTTTACAGCGAGCTTCTTCATTAGTATTTGACAGTATTGAAGATAAAAAACACGCTACTCAAAATAGAGCAAAAGGTGAATTATTTTATGGCAGAAGAGGGACGCTAACTCATTTTGCGTTACAAGATTTAATGTGCGAAATGGAGGGGGGAACAGGCTGTTATCTTTATCCTTGTGGTGCTGCAGCAGTAACTAACTCGATTCTTTCTTTTGTAAAAAGTGGCGATCATGTATTAATGAGTGGTGCAGCTTACGAGCCAACCCAAGATTTCTGTAATATTGTGCTGAAAAAAATGCAGATCGATACAACTTATTACGATCCTCTTATTGGTGCTGATATTGCCACGCTTATTCAACCGAATACAAAAGTACTTTTCTTGGAAGCTCCAAGTTCTATCACAATGGAAATTCCCGATATTCCGACTATTGTGAAGGCGGCAAGAACGGTAAACCCTAATATTGTGATTATGATTGATAATACTTGGTCGGCAGGTGTTCTATTTAAAGCGTTAGAGCATGATATTGATATTTCTATTCAGGCGGGGACGAAATATTTAGTGGGTCATTCAGATATTATGATTGGTACTGCCGTTGCGAATGCGCGAACTTGGGATCAACTTAGAGAACATTCCTATTTAATGGGGCAAATGGTGGATGCAGATTCTGCTTATACGACTGCTCGTGGTATTCGTACATTGGGTGTACGATTAAAACAACATCAGGAAAGCAGCATTAAAGTAGCAAAATGGTTGAGTGAGCAACCAGAAGTAAAAACTGTGTACCATCCAGCCTTACCAAGTTGCCCGGGTCATGAATTCTTTTTACGAGACTTTAGTGGTAGCAGCGGTTTATTTTCTTTTGAACTAGCTAAGCGATTGACATCGGAACAAGTCTCAAATTTCATGGATCATTTTCAACTTTTCACTATGGCTTATTCATGGGGAGGATTTGAGTCTCTAATTCTTTGTAATCAACCAGAAGAAATTGCACATATTCGTCCAAATATTAAACGTAACCTTACTGGTTCATTAATTCGTGTGCATATCGGCTTTGAAGATGTAGATGAATTGATTGCAGATTTAAAAGCTGGATTTGAGCGAATTGCCTAAAAGTGCGGATAAAAAAATGCCTGTTTTACACAGGCATTTTTTATAGGATTATTTTTGTTCTGACACTAAGCCAACTTTCGAACCGTCAGAAAAATGTACGGAAGTCCCGATAATGTCTACTTGAATATTTTTCCCTTGTTGCAAGTGCGGACGAATTTGAGAAAGCACGGCTTCTTCAGTTGTCGATAACGTTACTGTTTCGCTAGCTTTTGGTGCAATTGTTTTCCCAAATTGTAATGCTGGAAGATTTGCTACATAGAATGGTTGGTTATTTTCTTTATAAACAGTTAACCATTGCGCTTCTAAAATAGCTTTATCGCTTAAGTTTGTAATTTCATAAGTGATAGAAAACGATTTTAAATCATCTGTTACAGAAACATTTGTTACTTTTACATTCGCAACTTTTAGAAATTCTGCATTTGCTTGAGTGATTAAATCATCCGTTTTTACTTGAGGTTGTTGTACTGTTTGTTGAGCCGTTTGAGTAGTTTCTGTTGCTGCAGGTTTTTCTGCTACTTTTTCTTCTTTATCGTTACAAGCGGTTAATGCAATTGAACCTGCGATGATACTTGCAAAGAGAAAAGATTTATTAAATTTCATTGTAAATTCCTTCATTATATTTTGTTAGTTGAGTTGTACTCGTTTTTCTAAGGCTCAATTATAGCCCATATGGGCCTTTATGACAGTCTTTTATTTTGAAAGTTCATAGAAGTTGTTTTATTATACTTCTCATTTTCCTTGATAAGTAGAGAAGTACAATGAAACATATTCATATCTTAGGTATTTGTGGCACATTTATGGGCGGCGTGGCGATGATTGCCAAACAAATGGGTTATCACGTGACGGGTTCCGATACTAATGTTTACCCTCCAATGAGCACTTTTTTAGAAGAGCAAGGTATCGAGATTATTCCAAATTATGATGTTGCACAATTACAACCTGCGCCTGACATGGTAATCATTGGTAATGCGATGAAGCGTGGTAATCCTTGCGTAGAATATGTGTTAGAAAATAATTTGAAATACACATCTGGTCCTCAATGGTTACATGATCATTTATTACGCGATCGTTGGGTCTTGGCAGTTTCTGGTACGCATGGAAAGACAACCACAACAGGCATGCTAACGTGGATCTTAGAACAAAATGGCTTAAAACCAGGCTTTTTAATCGGTGGTATTGCCGGTAATTTTGGCATTTCAGCTCGTTTAGGGGACAGTCCTTATTTTGTTATTGAAGCTGATGAATATGATACAGCTTTCTTTGATAAACGTTCGAAATTTGTTCATTACAATCCGCGTACACTTATCGTAAATAACATTAGTTTTGATCATGCAGATATTTTTGATGATCTCAAAGCGATTCAACGCCAATTTCATCATATGATTCGAACTATTCCGGCAAGTGGCTTGGTATTAAGTTCGGCGAGTGAACAAAGTGCAAAAGAAACTCTGGCATTGGGATGTTGGTCGCAACAACAATTTTTAGGCAAAGATAATGAGTGGTTTGCTGAGCGTATTACAAATGATGCCTCACATTTTGCGGTTTTCCATCATGGTGAAAAAGTGGCCGAAGTAAAATGGAATGTAGTGGGACAACATAATATGCATAATGCTTTAATGGCAATAGCGGCTTCTCATCATGCGGGTGTGTCTATTGAAGATGCATGTAAAGCATTGGGATCTTTTGTAAATGCTAAACGTCGTTTAGAAGTAAAAGGCGAAGTTAATGGCATCACCGTTTATGATGATTTTGCTCATCATCCAGAAGCTATTCTTGCTACGCTAACCGCTTTACGAGATAAAGTGGGTGGTGGCGTGCGAATTCTTGCAGTGCTTGAACCTCGTTCTAACACAATGAAAATGGGTGTTCATAAAGATGAAATTGCCCCTGCACTTGGCCGAGCTGATGAAGTGTTTATGCTTCAACCAGAACAACTTCCTTGGGAAGTGGCAGATATTGCCAACCAATGTGTACAACCTGTCTATTGGAATGCAAATCTAGATCGATTAGTCGATATGATTGTCGCTGAGGCTCAACCTACAGATCACATTTTGGTGATGTCTAACGGCAGTTTTGGTGGCATTCATCAAAAAATTCTTGATAAGCTTAAACAGAAATAATAAAAGTGCGGTTAATTTAGAAAATGTTTTTAAGTTGGCCGCATTTTTTATTGAGTTGACGTAACATTTATTTTTAATTTGTAATTTATAAAAGGAATCTTTGTAGAATGGCTGATCCACATATTAAATCACCGATGGATTTTTTAGATAATCTGACTGTCATTATTTATCGTTCTGGCTTTGTGATGGCCGCATTGGCTCTTCTTGCCATGAGTTGGTATCCAGATTTATCGCTCACCTTTATATTAATTGCGGCAACTTGCTGTGCCTCTTCATTACATATTTATCTCAAATCCTTCCGATTGCTTTTTCAATTTGCGACTTGGATAGGATTACTTTTTTATATTAATCATTATCCCGCTTTAGCCCTTGGCGGTGCGTTACTTAATTTAGGTGGTTTGTGTTTTAAAGAATATTTTTGTTTCCGCGTGCCTCTGCTAAATTTACAGCCGATATTTGTGGCTTGTTTGTGGTTTTCGTGGGTGTTAAATAATCTTATCGCATTACGCATTTTTTCTATTATTTCTGGCGTATTACTTTTAGTTTTAGCGATACAAAAATGGCGAATGCCTTTGCATTTTGATATTGGAGATAAAACAAAATATCAAATTTAGAAAAGAAAATGACCGCACTTTTATGTGCGGTCATTGTTTTTAGAAAGGTTTATTTAGCTAAACATTCCATGTAACTATCTGCGGTAGATTGCAAGAATGTTGCATAAGAATTTTTGCCTAAAGTGACTTTATCGCCAATTGGGTCGAGTTGTCCTACATTGACTTTAGTATTTTGAGCTAAAGATTCAATCACTTTTGGCGTAAATTGTGGTTCTGCGAATAAGCAATTTACTTTATGTTCTGCGATTTCTTCTTTAATGTGCGCTAAAGTTTTTGCACCCGGTGCCACTAATGGATTGATGGTGAAGTAACCCGTTTGTTTTAAACCATAAGCATCGTTGAAATAACCATAAGCATCGTGGAAAACGTAGAAACCTTTATCTTTAACGTTCGCAAGTTGTGCTGTGATTTTTTCACCTTGTTCTGCCAAAGTGCGGTTAAAATCTGAAAGATTTTGAGCAATTAAATCTTTTTTATCTGGAAATTGTGCAGTTAATTTATCCGCTACTTTTTGAGCAACAATTTTGCTAATAGCTGGAGAATACCAAACGTGCCAGTTTGTTGTTAAACCTTCGTCATGATCATGGTGATCGTGGTCATGGTCATGGTCGTGGTGTTCATGCTCGTGCTTATGATCATGGCCGTGTTCATGTTCGTGATCGTGTTTATGTTCGTGTTTGTGCTCATGTTCATGTTTATGATCGTGATCGCCATCTTCATGGAAATGCTCGTGGTGAGCTTGACTTAATAAAGGTTCTACATCAGCAAGATCCGCAATGGTAATCACTTTTTTACGTTCAATTTGGCTAATTGGTTTGTCTAAAAATGAATCAACATCCTCACCAATCCATACAACTAAATCTGCAGATTTTACTTTTTGAATATCCGATAATTTCAAATTGTAGTCATGCGGAGAGGCGCCTGCAGGAACAAGGACTTGTGTGCCAGTTACGCCATCTGCAATAGATGAAACAATAAAACCTAAAGGTTTTACTGATGCCAATACATCGGCATTCGCCATCATTGGCGTACTTAAAAGTGCGGCAGAAACGGCGCTAATTTTTAAAAGTTTTTTCATATTTCTGTTTCCTTACTTGTTAGTAATAATTCTCAAAGGGAAAAAGACTACGCCTTTTTATATAAATTGCAATGATTTTATAGAGAACCTGAGGGAAAATTTTTCATTTTCAAAGTAAATAGGTTTCATTCGATAAAAAATGCACATTTATGGTCAATGTGCATTTTCAAGAGGAGATTAAGATTTTTTCTTTAGTAATTTATCTATTACACGAGAAACAGCAAAAAAACCAAAGGTTGCCGTAATCATCGTGGCTGCACCAAATCCGTTTGCGCAATTCATTGTGGCAGAAATTGCACAACCTTCAGTCATTTGTGGGAATATTAGAGGTTGTGTTGAAAATACCGCATCGATACTAAATTTGCGTTTTGGATTTTGGCTAAAATTGTAATCCTTGCGTAAAATCGACCGTACTTTGGCGAGCAGCGGATCTTGAATGGTTTTACTAAGATCGGCAATTTGAATTTGGGTTGGATCAGTTTGACCGCCAGCACCGCCAATAGTAATCACATTAATTTTGTTACGTTTACAATAAGCAATCAGCGACGCTTTAGTTTTCACATTGTCAATAGCATCAATGACGTAGTCATAGCCTCGATTGAGATAATCCGATTGATTTTCTGGCGAGATAAAATCATCAATAATATTGACGGTACATTCTGGGTTAATTAATTTTACTCGCTCTGACATGACTTTAGTTTTTAATTTGCCGATTGTGCCGCTCATCGCAGGAAGTTGGCGGTTGATATTTGTGACACAAATATCATCCATATCAATTAATGTTAGTTCACCAACGCCTGAACGTGCTAAAGCCTCTACGACCCAAGAACCCACGCCTCCAATGCCTATTACACAAATATGGGCTTTGCGTAAGCGCGCGAGTCCATCAGGGGTATAAAGTCGACCGATACCGCCAAACCGCTGTTCATAATTGTCCACTGGCGCCATTATTGTAATACCCATACTCGGCCATAGTGTTTTGATAATCCCGCAATATGGCCTGCTTGATCACCAATGCCACGATATAAGTCAAAGTGGTGACCTTTCACCGCACCGCCGACATCAAGAGCAACCATTAAATGTAATTTATGTGTGCCAAGCCAGTTTCCGTTATTATCAATGTCAGGCACTTCGACTAAAAGAACAGTACCAGATGGTACAACGCTACGATCTGATGCCACAGAAGCCATTGGTACAAGCGGTACACCGGCCGAACCTTTCACCTTGCCACTCGGATCATTTTTGAAGAATACATAAGAAGAATTACGTTCTAACAAACTTTGTACACGAGAGGGATTACGATTGCCCCATTCACGAATTGCTTGGATAGACATTTTCTCTTTTGGTACTTCACCATCTTCAACTAATAAACGGCCAACGGCGGTGTAAGGAAAGCCATTTTGTCCTGCATAAGCGAAGTAATTAAGGTTGCCATCACCAAAATCTACATAACCGCTGCCTTGTACCCCAAGTAAAAAGTTCTCTAACATGGAATCACTATATGCTAATTCTAATCCTTGACCCGCTAATGCACCGGCATAGATTTGTGCACGGCTAAAACGTTTATTTGCTGGCATGCGATAAATTGGATTTTGGAATTGACCTTGCGGTGAACGGCGTGCATGAAGGACAGGAGAGTAGTAGCCTGTCATCAAAACATTTTGATATCCATCGAACCCACGCATAATTTGCGGGTGAATGCCAAATTTAGAAAGCTCACTTACATTGGCGCCAGAAAGTACCCAATTCGTAATTTTTTCATAGTTGCCATAGAAACGATCAGATAGTTTGCTTGAATAACTTTGTACATTTGAAAGTTGAGTTAAAAAATCGCCCTGATTAATGACTGCACTTCGGTTTTCAACTTGAGAAACTGGCATAAACACAGCTTGTTGATAATTACGACCCGAATATTTCGCACCAAATTGTTGAGGATCGCTGCCATTTGAGGTGGTTGGAATTTGAATTTTTGTTGTATTAGAAGAACCACAGGCAACTAAAAGTGCGGTTGTCACTGCAATAGAAAATGTTTTTAATGAGAAAAATTTTCGAACTGACATTTTTAATCCTAAATAAGCTTAAATAAGGCTGCATACGCTATCAAAAATCCGTCAAAACGACCAGTGTTATTTAGTCAAGCTGATTAATAAAAACTCACATTGAACATTTTATTAACAAATGAAACATAAACTTTTGTTTAATTCTTGCAAAAAAATATTAATAGAGTATAGTGCACGACATCAGACGCGGGGTGGAGCAGCTTGGTAGCTCGTCGGGCTCATAACCCGAAGGCCGTCGGTTCAAATCCGGCCCCCGCAACCAACAAATTCTAAAGCCCTGATTTAAGAAAATCAGGGCTTTTCTTTTTACAGTTTAACTCGCTATGATGATCTCAATTAGATCATCTTTTTCTATGCTATAATCCCTCAAAATTTTCAAAACCGGTACCTAAATGAAACAATTATTTGCAACGACTTCTCGTGGCTTTGAAGAATTATTAAAAGTTGAACTTACTGAACTTGGCGCGCAAGAGGCAAAAGTGGTTCAAGGTGGCGTTCATTATCAAGCTGATGATGAAACTTTATACCGCACTTTGCTTTGGTCACGCCTTGCTTCACGCATTTTATTTCCTTTGATTGAAACCAAAATTTACAGTGATTTAGATCTTTATGCAGCTGTTTCAGGTTTTAATTGGTTAGCGCAATTTGATGAACGAGTTACCTTCTTTGTTGATTTTAATGGAACCAACCAGGAAATTCGTCATACTCAATTTGGTGCAATGCGCGTTAAAGATGGAATTGTCGATTATTTTGAACGTCAAGGTAAAACTCGTCCTGATGTAGATAAAATTCAGTCAGACGTGCGTATCCATGCTTATTTGAACCGTGAAAATTTAGTGATTTCTTTAGATTTAAGTGGAGAAGCATTACATTTACGAGGTTATCGTGAAGATGCTGGTCAAGCGCCCTTACGTGAAACTCTAGCGGCGGCAATTGTTATGCGTTCAGGTTGGCAAGCAGGTTCTCCATTAGTAGATCCAATGTGTGGTTCAGGCACGCTTTTAATTGAAGCTGCACAAATGGAAGCCAAAATTGCGCCGCAACTTTATCGTTTACATTGGGGATTTGATTTTTGGAAATTGCATAATCAATCGGCTTGGGAAAAAGTAAAAAATGAAGCGATTGAATTAGCAGAAGAAAAACAAAGTGAAATTCAACCGCACTTTTATGGATTTGACCTCGATCACCGCGTATTAAAAAAGGCGCAGAAGAATGCACAAAATGCAGGTGTTTCACATTTAATTAAATGGCAACAAGGTGATGTCGCAGCGTTGAAAAATCCTCGTTTAAATGAAGTCGGCACGGTTATCTGTAATCCACCTTATGGTGAACGTTTAGGTACAACACCAGCTTTAATCGCGCTCTATTCAGTATTTGGACAAAGACTTAAAAAAGAATTTTGTGGTTGGAATGTTTCTGTTTTTAGTAGCGAATCCACATTGCTTGATTGTTTGAGAATGCGTGCTAGTCGCCAATTTAAAGCAAAAAATGGCCCATTAGATTGTGTGCAAAAGAATTATCAAGTTTCAGAACGAAAATCTGACGAAATTACAGCTGAAAATGAACTAGAATTTAACCGCACTTCGGAGGTGGCAACCGATTTTGCTAATCGATTACAAAAAAATATTAAGAAAATTAGCAAATGGGCAAAGCAACAAGGATTAGACGCTTATCGTTTATATGATGCCGATTTACCCGAATATAATTTAGCCGTCGATCGTTATGCAGATTACATTGTTGTGCAAGAGTATGCAGCGCCGAAAAATATTGATGAAAATAAAGCGCGTCAACGTTTATTAGATGCGGTTACTGCAACTTTGCACGTTACCGGTGTCGAAACGAATAAGTTGATCCTCAAAGTTCGTCAGAAACAAAAAGGTACCAACCAATATGAGAAATTAGCCAATAAAGGTGAATACTTTTATGTGAATGAATATGGCGTGCAACTTTGGGTAAATTTGACAGATTATTTAGATACTGGCTTATTCTTAGATCACCGTTTAACAAGAAAAATGATTGGAGAGTTGGCAAAAGGTAAAGATTTCTTAAACTTATTTGCTTATACTGGCTCAGCAACTGTTCATGCAGCACTTGGTGGTGCTGAATCGACAACTACCATTGATATGTCCAATACTTATCTTAATTGGGCGGAACAAAATCTTATTTTGAATGATATTGAAGGTAAACAACATAAATTAATTCAAGCAGATTGCCTTCAATGGTTAGAAAAATGTGATCGTCAATTTGATTTGATATTTGTGGATCCACCGACGTTTTCGAATTCTAAACGTATGGAAGAGAGTTGGGATGTTCAACGAGATCATGTGAAATTAATGAGCAACCTAAAACGAGTTTTGTCGAATAATGGCACAATTGTTTTCTCGAATAATAAACGTGGATTCAAAATGAATTTAGTCGCGTTGGAAGAATTAGGTTTAAGTGCGGTAGAAATTTCGCATAAAACGTTACCGCTAGATTTTGAACGTAATAAACAAATTCATAATTGTTGGATGATTCAACATATATAATGATTCGCTAAGTTGTAAAAATAGTCGAAAAGATAGTGAATTTTAAACAAACTGAATAAAAAACTATCGCTCAAACATTTTTTTTCAAAAAGTGCTAGACAAGGTTTTATTAAATCATTAATATACGCCTCCGCAACGGCGCAGTAACGCGTTCGTAGCTCAGTTGGATAGAGCGTTGGCCTCCGGAGCCAAAGGTCGCAAGTTCGAATCTTGTCGAGCGCGCCAGGTCAGTGCAATAACAACTTTTAATGGTGGCTATAGCTCAGTTGGTAGAGCCCTGGATTGTGATTCCAGTTGTCGTGGGTTCGAATCCCATTAGCCACCCCATCTTATCTTTATAAGATCTGACGGCGAGTAGCGCAGCTTGGTAGCGCAACTGGTTTGGGACCAGTGGGTCGTAGGTTCAAATCCTATCTCGCCGACCACTTTATTTTGCTCTTTAACAATATATCAGACAATCTGTGTGGGCACTTGTTGATTGACTTGTTTTAAAATATTTTTAATTTTGAAGTCTTAATAGGTGCTTAAC
>QWCR01000403.1_pt1 | contig 11759 bp, 9 predicted proteins | sample 1972581 | NCBI WGS metagenome assembly QWCR01 (sample SAMN09866703, study PRJNA288562) | Human oral metagenome isolate pre4_saliva, whole genome shotgun sequencing... | isolation source: mouth | host: Homo sapiens | place: USA: California
TGAACAGTCTGATATGAACAGCTCTTTAATAGAATCGTAATAACTAGCACAAATTATACTAATAGTAGCCCCTTGACCTAGTCCAGTCACTAGAATTTCTTTATTCGGGAAGAGCTTTTCTATAATACTTATAGTATCTAGTGCATCTTGAAAAACTAGATTAAAATATGGTGTGGAAGAAGAACTATCTAAAAATGGGAAATGAGAACAGGGTGTCTTATTCTCGCTATTACCCGCCTGACCTCGAATATGTAGTGATGCTAAAGCGTAGTCTAGCATACTGTATTTTGTTAAACTTAGGTAGTCCTTGTTTTTAACTTTGAATTCAGGAAAGTCGACGATAACTCCTTTAATGTTTGACTTAGGTATAGCTAAATCTATTTCTATTTGCGAATTATCTTTTCCCTCAAAAATTATATTTTTATATTGAACAAATGGGTGGGGTATATCAATTATATTTTCTTTATAATCTAGTTTTCTATTTTTTTCTAAATTCATGTTGGACTCCTATTCAACTTCTAACAAAAAGCTAACTATTTCATCATTAAAGTTTGGAATGTTTTCGTGATAGTACTTTTTGTAGATGCAAGATTTTTTTCTACTATTAATTTCATTATATATTTTTTCTTGAGTCTCTTTTGGACAGTCTTTATCAAGGTTAGTAATACCGAACAAAATAGAACATTTTAAATTTTTTGCGAAATTTATGGTGTCAAGGTAGTAAAGGTTATTCAAGAACTTTTCAGTATTTTTTCCGGTTGCATTAAACCAACGTCCGTGGTGCGTTAATTCACCATAAGCATTTTTTCTATTATCTTTTTCATAGATGTGTTGGAAGTTTGCTAGGAAGGGATAGAGGCTAATGCATCTAGTTACATTTTTGTTTAGTGCTGAAAATATTATTGAAAATGCGCCTCCTTGAGATGCACCAAAACTGACAAGTTCTTTTTCATTGATGTCTTCAAAGGATGATACAATTTTAGATAAAATAAGACTATCTAGAATATTTTTATAAAAAATCATATCTTCTATAGTTTCATCAAGTCCTACTGTTAGATGGCCAAAAACTGAGGGTGAAGAACTGCCTGAATCTTTACTTTTACCTCCTTGGTTTCTAAAATCTATGGCGACGACATCATATCCAAGAGAAGCAAAAGTTGATTTTTCTAACCAGTTTCTACTTGATGCAGGATATCCGTGAAAATAGAATAATAGAGGAATATTTTTCTGAGGATAGAGTTTTCTATATTTTATATTTTTTATATATTTTGCATAAATAACAGAATTATCATAGCTAATGAATGTTAAATCATAGAACTCTATATTATCAAATTTTGAAAATGAAGTTTTATTTAAAATGTATTTAGGTTGGATAGTATCAATAAGTTCTATTTTTTTATTCCAAAAATTATTAAAGTCTATAATATCTTTCATCTGGTACCTCGTTGCAGCGTTTTCATATATTTTATATACTAACACTCTGTAAAAGAAAATTCCAATATAATGAATTTAAAAATTATGTAGTATATACTTTATTCTCAAAATAATTCAATATTCTAAGTTGATGCTATAATAATTGAAAAAAAAGTTTATATGTAGTAAAATTATTTATTATTGACTAAAAAATTATAAGGAAAGAGGTTAAATTAAAACCATATGGATCTCAGTATCTTAAGTAAAATATTAATAATTGTATTATTACTTATTGCCTCGGCAATATTTGTAATGTTTGAATTTGCACTCGTTAAACTTAGACCGACAAGGGTGAATGAATTAGTAAAATCAGGAAATAAAACTGCAAAAATATTAGTTACGATGGTAGAACAATTAGATCACTACTTGTCTGCAACGCAGCTAGGTATTACAATTGTTTCTCTTGGATTAGGTTGGATAGGGGAATTAACATTCCATTCTTTATTTAATCCTATTTTTGAATTGTTAAACTTAAACGAAACTGTTACTCACACTATTTCATTAGTAGTTTCATTTGGATTTATGACACTTTTACATGTCGTTTTAGGAGAATTAGTTCCTAAAACAATAGCGATTCAATCTGCAGAAAAAACATGTTTGCGCGTGGCTTGGCCAATGTATATGTTCGATAAAGTTATGAGACCGCTAGTGTGGTTACTTAATTCATTAGCTAATCTTATAGCGAAAATGTTTGGATTTGAACCTGCTTCTGAACATGATGATATTCATAGTGAACAAGAACTTAGAACGATTATGAAATCTTCAAGACTACACGGTCAAATTAATGATGTAGAGTACCGCTACGTAGAAAGAGTGTTTGAATTTGATAATAAAATTGCTAAAGAAATCATGACACCTAGAACAGAGGTTGAAGCAATTGATATGAGTGATTCTCTAGGGATAATAATGAGACAATTAAAACAGGAAGAATACACAAGATATCCAGTAATAGAAGATGGAGATAAAGATAAAATTCTAGGGATTTTGAATGTTAAGAAATTATTATTTACTGATAAACCTATAGAAACAACTAAAGACTTAGAAGAGTACATTACACCAGCAATAAAAATCTTTGAACATACACCTATTTCTCAAGTTTTAGCAACTATTAAACAAAATAGAGAACATATGATTGTTATAACAGATGAATATGGAGGGACTAGTGGGGTAGTTACACTTGAGGATATTGTTGAAGAGATTACTGGAGAAATTCGAGATGAGTTCGATGAAGATGAACAAAGCTTAATCAAAAAGTTAAAAAACGGTCACTATCTAGTTGATGGTTGGGTTCCGATTCAAGATGTGAATGCATTGTTCCATGTACAGCTTCCTCATGAAGAAGTAGATACTATTGGAGCTTATGTATATTTAGAAAAATATGAAGCAAAAGTCGGTGCTGTTTACTCTATAGATAAATTAACATTTGTAGTTAGAAAAGTAGAGGAAAATCAAATACGAACTTTAGAAGTTTGGAAAGAAAAATAATAGAAATTAGAAGAGATAGAATGAAAATGCTATCTCTTCTTTTTATATATACAGTAACAAATTATTTAATTAGTTAAAATGAACTTAAAAATCTTTGCTATATCTTTACTATTCCGAACAATGGTGGTATTATATACATATAATATACGAATAAAATATATTGAATGTTTTATATAATGATTGTGAATCATTATATGTGCATGTAAGGAGTATAAGATGAAGTTAAAGAGAAGTGAAAGAATAGTAGTCATGACGGAATATTTATTAAATAATCCTAATAAATTAATTCCATTAACATACTTCGTTTCAAAATTTAATCAAGCTAAATCTTCGATAAGTGAAGATATCCACATAATAAAAAATGGTTTTAAAGAAGAAAATATTGGAGAGGTTAAAACGCTAGCAGGAGTAAGTGGAGGTGTTTTATTTATACCGACATTAGTGGAAGAAGATGCTAAAGAGATTCTTAATGGTTTTCTTGATAAAATTAATAATGGAAATCGTTTATTAGCTGGTGGATATATCTTTATGTCTGATATAATAGGTGATCCAAGTTTGATGAATAAACTAGGACGTGTGGTTGCTACAGTTTATAAAAATAAAGAGATAGATGCTGTAGTTACGGTTGCTACAAAAGGTATTCCAGTTGCCTATGCGATAGCTTCAATACTGAACAAGCCTGTAATTATTATTAGACGAGATAATAAAGTAACTGAGGGAACTACTGTTGCAATTAACTATGTTTCAGGTTCGACTAAGAAAATAGAAACAATGATTTTATCTAAACGAAGTTTAAATACAGGGTCAAAAGTACTATTAGTGGACGATTTTATGCGTGGAGGAGGAGTCCTAACAGGTATGGAAAGTCTAATGAGTGAATTTGATGTTGATGTTGTTGGGAAAGTTATAATCACACAATGTTTTGATTCGCCAAGAGAACATGAAGATGATTATTTATACTTATCAAAAATTGAAAATATCGATGAATTTAATGGAACATTTGATGTTAAATTAGGGAACGTTATAGAAAAATTACGCCAAGTAGAAAAAGAGGATATTGAAAATGAGTAATAATAGATATGCAGTTATATTAGCGGCTGGAAAAGGAACTAGAATGCAGTCGAAGTTATATAAGGTATTACACAAAGTTTGTGACAGAACTATGGTTGAATTAGTTTTAGATAGCCTTAGTGATCTAGAAATGCAAGAAGTAATCACTGTAGTTGGTCATGGAGCAGAGAGAGTTAAAGAAGTCTTGGGGGATAGAACTAAGTTTGTTTTACAAGCAGAACAATTAGGAACAGCCCATGCCGTTAAAGTTGCTAAAGATGAACTTAAAGATAAAGAAGGTACGACTATAGTAATGTATGGAGATACTCCACTAATTCGTCCTGAAACTATCAATAGTATGCTAGATCACCATGAGAATACAAATGCTAAAGCAACTGTATTAACAGCAATAGCTGACGATCCATTTGCATATGGTCGTATAATTCGTGATGTTAACGGGAAATTAGTGAAGATTGTTGAAGAAAAAGATGCAACAGAACAAGAGAAAAAAATCAAAGAAATTAACTCTGGAATCTATTGTTTCGATAATAAACTGTTATTTGAAATGTTAGAAAAAGTTAAAAATGATAATAACCAAGGGGAATATTATTTGCCAGATGTACTTGCTTTAATTCGTGAACAAAAAGAAATAATTGAGACATATCTATGTGATGATTTCGATGAAACATTTGGGGTAAATGATAGAGTTGCTTTAGCTTATGCAGAAAATGTTATGAGAAATAGAATTAATACTAAGCATATGCTTGCTGGTGTTACATTAGTAGACCCTACTAATACGTATATTGCACCAAATGCAATTATTGGTCGTGATACAACAATTTATCCAAATGTTACTATTAAATCTAATACAGTAATTGGTGAAGATTGCCAAATTAAGCCGAACTCATATTTAGAAAATGCTCAAATTGGAAATGGTGTAAAAGTTTTATCTTCAACTATTAGTGATTCGAAAATTGGAGATTATACTAGTGTTGGACCGTACTCACATATTAGAAATAACTGCGACTTAGGGCAGAATGTAAGAGTAGGAAACTTTGTAGAATTAAAAAATACTACATATGGAGATGGATCTAAGACTGCACATCTGAGTTATCTTGGAGATACAGAAGTAGGAAGCAATACAAATATTGGATGTGGAACAATCACGGTCAACTACGATGGGAAAAATAAATATCGTACAAAAATTGGAAGGGATGCATTCATAGGATGTAACTCTAATTTAATAGCCCCACTAGAAATCGGAGATGGTGCAGTGGTTGCAGCAGGAACAACAGTTACAGAAAATGCCCCAGATGATACGTTAGTAATAGCTCGTGTAAAGCAAGAAAATAAAATGGGGTATGCTAAAAAAATGCCAGCAGGTAGAAAATCGTAAAATATTATAGTTTAATATTTATTTGATTGTTATAGTAAAAAAAACTAAAATAAACTGTACTAGTTAAATAATAGAGAAAACTTTAATATTATTTTACAATAAAAGAATGAGTTAATATTTATAAGAAAATAATGAAAGATAGGTAATACAACTTATCTTTCATATTTTTTTATCTTGAAATACTTTTATAAAAAGTATATAATTACATATGAGTATAATGTGTTATAAATGCATGTTTGTATTATAATAAAAACACAAGGAGGAAAAATCATGAAATCAAAACACCAGAAAATATTAGAATATATTAAGAGTCTTCCTATTGGAAGTAAAATATCAGTTCGTCAAGTAGCTAAGGAACTAAAAGTTAGTGAAGGGACAGCTTATCGAGCGATAAAAGAATCAGAAAATCGTGGTTTTGTTTCTTCTATTGAACGTGTTGGTACTGTAAGAATTCAGAAAAAAGAACGAGATAATGTAGAAAAATTATCTTATTCTGAGATAGTAAATATTGTAAGTGGACAATTGATTGCTGGTCGCGGAGGTGTTCACGAGATAGTTCAAGACTTTGCTATAGGAGCTATGGATTCAGAGCAAGTTGGTCAACATATTAGACAAGGGACATTATTAATTATAGGTAATCGTCCAAAAATTATCGAGATGTCATTAGAAAAAGGATGTGCAATTCTAGTAACAGGTGGTTACGTGCCGAATGACTCTATTAGAGCATTGGCAGATAGTAAGAACCTACCGTTGATTATTACACCTCATGATACTTTTTCTGTTACACACTTAATTAACAGAGTAACAAATGACCAAATTATTAAGAGAGATATTATTACAGTTGAGAGCATTTATATTAATGTTGAGAAATTATACACTATTAATTTAAATGACACTGTTAAAGACTGGTATGAACTGCAGTTAAAAGTGGGGCACACTAGATATCCAGTTGTAAATGAATATAGTAAATTAGTTGGTATAGTAACAGCAAGAGATGTATTTTTACAAGAAAAAGATGCTTTAATTAAAGAAGTAATGGAAAGAAAAGTAGAAACGACTACTTTAGAAACACCTATATCTTCAGTGGCTAATACTATGTTATCTGAAGGTTATGAACTTATGCCAGTAATTGATTCTAAAAATACATTATTGGGGGTTGTAACTAGAAAAATTGTTATTAATTCACTATTAACTAATAATAGATTCCAGGATGGAAATAATAATGATACATTTGATGAAATAATGCGTAAAGGTATAGTTCCTAGAGCAGATGGACTGCAGGTTAAAATTATTCCTCAAATGTTAGATCAATTTGGTACTTTCTCTAGCTCTGCTTTATTAAGTATTATTGATGAGTCAATTCATATTACAAGCTATAATTACAATAGAAGTGAAGTTCTTATGCAAAATACAACACTTTACTTCTTAAAATCAGTACCATTAGACAGAACAATAACAACAAAAGTAAATATCTTAGATATTGGTCGTAAAACTGCAAAATTCGATGTTGAAGTATACGATAAAACAGAGTTAGTAGCTAAAGCTATGGTAACTTGTCAAGTATTTCAAAGAAACTAACAGAAAGAAGAAGATAAATGGATATATACGAAAATTTATATGAGGAAATTTTCCAAAAAATCAAAGAAAACGATAAAATTATAATTCATAGACATGAACGCCCGGATCCAGATGCTTATGGATCTCAGGGGGCTATGTATCAACTTATCAGAGAAAATTTTCCTGAAAAAACAGTTATAACAGTTGGTAAAGATTCACCATCATTAGATTTTTTATTTAAAAATTCTGAAGTTACTGAAGAAGATTACAAAGATGCTTTGGTGATAGTAACTGATACAGCAAACTTTCCTAGAATAGACGGAAAACTATTTACTAAAAACAATTTTCTTATAAAAATAGATCATCACCCACCAATAGATAATTATGGAGGAATAAATATAGTAAATACTGAAGTTTCATCTTGCAGTGAGTTAATATATAATTTTTATGAATATTTAAATAAAAAATATGATATTAAATTAAATGATGAAGCAGCTAAATTATTATATCTTGGTATAGTGGGGGATACTGGAAGATTTTTATTCCCGAATACTTCTAACGACACACTAAGAGTTGCATCAGAATTAATTAAATATGATTTTAATATGAGCAAATTGTTAGATAAGATGGAGATTATTAGTGATAATATTATGCGTTTTAGAGCATTTATTTTTGAAAATTATGATGTCTATCAAGATGGTGTTGCATATCTAAAAATTACAAAAGAGGATATGGATAAATATGGAGTAGATCCTGGTGAAGTTTCAACAGGGGTAAATTTACTTAGAAGTTTAAAAGATTTATATGCATGGTGTTTCGCTATCGATGAAGGTAATAAAGTCCGTGTGCGTATCAGATCTAAAGGACCAGTTATTAATACTCTTGCTGAAAAATATGCAGGTGGGGGTCATCCGTTAGCGAGCGGAGCAACGGTGAAAAACTGGGAAGAGTTAGATGATTTACTAGATGATATGTCTCGAGTAGTGGCAGAATATCTTAGAGAAAATAATATCAAAATAGAAAATTAGATAATTATTTTCAGAATATTTTATAGAATGTTTTCAAAAATCACACTTGACACCAGAAAAATATAATGGTATACTTATTAGAAATTAATAGTAACCAATACTCGTATAAGTAATAAATGGAATATTTTAAGAGAGTACCGTTAGCTGAGAAGGTATATTATAAAATTTATGAAAATGGTTCGAGTGGTTAATAAGGTAAACATAAAATGTAAACTTTGTTCGGCGATCCACGTTATAGGATAGACTATGTTAGTAGTTGTAATAAGTAAAATATAAGGTGGTACCGCGTAAAACGCCCTTATTCTGAAATTCAGAGTAAGGGTGTTTTTTATTTTTAAAAAGAGAAAGGAGATAGACATGATTGAATTAAAAAAAGTTAATAAGATATATAATAATAAAGTTCATGCTCTAAAAGATATTAATTTAAAAGTTGAAAAAGGTGATATTTATGGAATAATCGGTTATTCTGGAGCTGGTAAAAGTACGTTGGTAAGGCTGTTAAACGGACTTGAAGTAGCGACAGATGGTGAGGTTATTATCGATGGTGATGATTTCAACAAAATAACTGAAGAACAACGTCGTTTAAAACGACAAAGAATAGGGATGATTTTCCAACATTTTAACCTATTATGGAGTAGAACTGTTGCAGAAAATATTGCATTCCCATTAGAAATTTTAGGGAAATCTAAAACTGAAATAAAAGAAAGAGTAGAAGAATTAGCTAAATTAGTAGGTTTAGAAGACAGATTAAATGCTTATCCATCTCAACTTTCAGGTGGTCAAAAACAAAGGGTAGGTATTGCTCGTGCATTAGCAGGTAATCCTTCAATCTTACTTTGTGATGAGGCTACGAGTGCTCTTGATCCAGAGACAACTGCGGAAGTTTTAAACTTAATTAAAGAAATTCACAGTAAAACTAATATTACAGTTGTTCTTATTACTCATGAAATGAACGTAATTAAAACAATTTGTACAAAGGTTGCTGTTATAGATGGAGGTACTATTGCTGAAGATGGATTAGTTTCGGAAGTATTTTACCACCCAACTCAAGAAGTTACTAAGAAATTCTTAGCTCAAACATCATTTGCTTCTGAGTTTGAAGAGAGAGAGAATATTGAAGAGTGGAAAAAAGTATTTACAGAAGGAGTTATTATTAAATTTACGTTTGATAATAATACATCGAAAAAACCAATTCTTAGTACTTTAGTACGAGAAATCGACTTTGACTTTACAATAATTAATGGACATATTGATAAAACGGCGGATGCTAATATTGGTACACTGTTTGTTCAATTAATTGGAACTAAAGAAAATACAGATAAGGCGATATCTAGATTAAATGAACTAGGTATTTTAACGGAGGTGTTATAATGTTTGATTTTTCAAGAGTTAATTGGGATAAAGTACAAGATAAAACAATAGAAACACTTATTATGACTTTTGAGTCGCTTATTGCAGTGTTTGTAGTTGGTTTATTTTTAGGGTTATTATTATACTTAACATCTAATAGTAAGAGTGCATTTGGACGTGGATTTTATGCTGTTGTTACTGCAATAGTTAATATTTTCCGTGCGATTCCATTTATTATCTTAATTGTATTATTAATTCCGTTTACTAAGTTTTTAATTGGTACAATTATTGGTGTTCAAGCTGCTATTCCTGCACTTATTATTTCAGCTGCGCCATTCTACGCTCGTTTAGTAGAAATTGGTCTTCGTGAAGTAGATAAAGGTGTAATTGAGGCAGCTCGTGCAATGGGAGCTAAAAATTCGACTATTATCTTAAAAGTTTTAATACCAGAGAGTTTACCAGCAATAATTTCAGGATTAACTGTTACAGCAATTGCTTTAGTAGGATCAACAGCTATGGCAGGTGTTATTGGAGCTGGGGGATTAGGTAACTTAGCATACTTAGACGGATTCCAGCGTAACAACAATACTTTAACATTTGTTGCAACGGTATTAATCTTAATAATCGTATTCGCTGTTCAAATACTTGGTGATACAATTGTTAAGAAAGTTGATAAAAGATAAATATGAAGAACAAGGTAGCATAGCTATCTTGTTTTTTTGTTATTTTTTTAAAAAAATTTTAAACAAATAATGAACGATTTTATAAATTATTATGTATGGAAATTATAAAATATTAATGTTTTACGAATAATTGATACCAAAATAGGTTAAAAAAAGTTAAAAATGTGGTAAAATAATAAAGACTGTTTAAATCAAGAAATTTATAAAATAAAAAGATAAGGAGTTAAATTAATGGTTATTCAATGGTTTCCAGGTCACATGGCCAAGGCAACAAGAGAAGTTAAAGAGAAGCTAAAACTAGTAGATATAGTTTTTGAGTTAGTCGATGCACGTTGCCCACTTTCTTCACATAATATGTATTTAGATGAAGTTGTTAAAGATAAGAAGAAAATAATTATATTTAATAAAATTGATCTATGTGATAGAGCTGAGACAGCAAAGTGGAAAAGTTATTTTGAAAACAAAGGATATACAGTAGTTTATACTGATGCAAAAAATAGTAATAACTTGAATAAAGTAATAGATAAAGCTAAAGAAGAACTTGCAGAAAAAATTGCACGTCAAGTAGCTAAAGGAATTAAACCAAGAGCAATTAGATCTATGGTAATAGGTGTTCCAAACGTTGGGAAATCTACATTTATTAATAAACTTATTAAGAAAAATGTCGCTAATACAGCCAATAAACCTGGTGTTACGAAAAAACAACAATGGTTAAAATTAAATAAAGATATAGAATTATTAGACACACCAGGGATACTTATGCCTAAGTTCGATAATCAAGAAATTGGTAAAAAATTAAGTTTGATTGGTTCTATAAAGGATGATATTACACCACTTGATGATGTAAGTTTATATTTAATAGAATTATTAAAACATAATTATTTAGAGAATCTAAATAATCTTTATAAAATAAACGTGACAAGTGAAGATGAAAATGTATTTATTATGGAAAAAGTAGCTGAAAAGAGATTTAAAAAAATCGGTGGAGACTATGATTATGATTCAACTATAAAGCTATTAATCCAAGATTTTAGAACACAAAAATTTGGACTTATTACACTAGATAATTATAGTGATTTATTAGAAAATGAGGAACACAATGAAAATTAGTGAGGTAAAAGAACTCTTAAACCAAGATAATATTTCCGAAGAAATACTAAATGAGTTAAAAAAAGATGAGAGAAGCGGAGTTCAGAAATTACTTATAAGCTATGCTAAAAAGCAAGAAAAAAAACTTTTTTATAAAAAAGAGTATGAAAAAAAATCATTTTACGAAAATAAATGTTATAATAATGGATGTAAGTATATTTGCGGAATAGATGAAGTAGGAAGAGGACCGCTTGCTGGACCAGTAGTTGCTGCAGCGGTAATTTTAAAGAAAGATAGCTATTTCGAAGGATTAAATGACTCAAAAAAATTATCAGAAAAAAAACGTGAAGAGTTATATGAACAGATAAAAAAAGAGGCTGTTGCGTATGCCATTTGTGAAGTGGATAATGTTGAGATTGAAAAATATAATATTTATAATGCAGCTCGTATAGCGATGCAAAGAGCAGTAGAGAAATTGAAAGTTAAGCCGGATTTCTTACTTATAGATGCTATGCCATTTGAAAACTATCCGATTCCTAATTTTAGTATGGTTAAGGGTGATGAGAAGAGTGTATCTATAGCAGCTGCTTCGGTAATTGCAAAAGTTTATCGTGATAATTTAATGAAAGAATATGCAAAAAAATATCC
>QWCR01000405.1_pt1 | contig 11661 bp, 7 predicted proteins | sample 1972581 | NCBI WGS metagenome assembly QWCR01 (sample SAMN09866703, study PRJNA288562) | Human oral metagenome isolate pre4_saliva, whole genome shotgun sequencing... | isolation source: mouth | host: Homo sapiens | place: USA: California
TTATGATGGCAGGATTATTTACTTTATCTAGAAAAATAAGTATTCTTATGAATGTTATTGATTATCCGATAATAATGCTAACTGGGATGGTCTTTCCTATTTCAATCTTCCCAAAATTTATTCAATATATTTCATACTTATTGAGTCCAACATGGGCGATGGAAGGTTATAAATTAGCTGTTCAAGGTGGAAGTAATGAAGAATTATTGAGAGTAGCTTTTACACTGGTGATTATTATAATTATTTATTTTATTATTAGTATATTTTCATTTAGAAAAATTAAGAAACTATGTGTTATTAATGGGACTTTGGAGGTGTTTTAATATGGAAAATGTGTATAGATTTTTTAGAAGAGTTAGTTTTTCATATAAAATGTCTTCGGTATTAAATGATTGGCGTGCTTTCTTTACTATAGATTTGTTAATTCCACTAATGCAAATGATGTGTTATTCATTAGTAGGATACTATGTTTATGGTGCGGAAAATATTGAAAAATGGGTTATAAGTAATGCGATAGTAACTAGTGCATTTACGGCAATTTATAGAGTTGGTCTTCAGTTAGCAAGGGAGAGGGCAAGTGGAACATTGTCGCTAATGTTAGCGACTAAAACGAGTATTTCAGAAATATTAATTTCAAGTGCAATCTCAACTATGTTACTAAGTTTTGTATCGGTAGTTTTTGGAGTTAGCGTACTTAGTTTATTATTAGGACTAGCTTGGAATGGACAAAAAATATTGGAGTTTGTTTTTATTTTAATATTAGCAATATTTGTAGCGACTTGTTTTGGATTTTTCATCTCGTGTTTAATATTATTAACGACAGAAATTCACCTAGTAACGAATACTATAGACAAAGTACTTTTAATATTTACAGGAGCGAATTTTCCAGTTAGTAATTTCCCATATTTAGTAGAGCAATTTTGCTATACTTTACCACTAACACGATCTATACTTTTAGCTCAAAAATTAATAGGTGGGGAGAGTGTAATGAGCAATATATATCTAATTAGAGGAGAGTTAGTGTTAGCTTTTGTATTTTTAATATTAGGAATAGTGTTGTTGAAAAATATGGAAAAAGCTGCCATAAAAGGTAGCAAGTTGGATTTGTTGTAAGTAAATAAAAGGCTCAGAGTAGAAATGCTTTGAGTCTTATTTTTTATATTAATTTTAGAAAAAACTTAATATTAGAGTGATTTAATGAGGAAAAAGAAGGGGGCTGCCCCAAAATTCCTAAATTTTAACAAGGTTTATATGAAAATCCATAGACGCAGTGGTTTATTGATATCTAATAAACTGTGCGGGGTTGACTCGACAAAATCGATTTCTTCGAAATCGCGATTTTTGAGTCACTCCCTTTCGCTATGAGAGAGTAGTGATATCTGATATAATGTAAAGAAGTGAAATATATATGAGAATGATAAAATTAGTTGTTACAGAAATAACAACGTAAAGTAGAATACAATTGAACGCTATAAAAGGCTTGCTATTAAGGGGATTGAATGGAATTAGTTATAGGATTTAAATATTCTTTATAGAAAACATAAATCGTTTAAAAGTTTAGTAATCGTTAGAAAGTATGTGAGGATAGTAAAACGCTAAGGAGTAATCCAAAGCGTTTTTTAGTATATATGTAAAATTTTATCAAAAGTAAATCAAATTTAGAAATTTAGAAGCTTGTAATTAAATTAACTTTAATTTTACTATATTATTATGATGTTTATTTATGTAAATTTTTAGCTATTATTTGAAAAAATTGTATTTATTTTATAAAATAATAGTTATTGATAATTATTTTGTTTACATAATTCACAAATGTAACATAATAATTTTTAATACAATATTAATAATATTAAAGGAAGGTAAAATTTATGAGTTATAAAAGTATTAATAAAACATTAAAATACTCTATCAGAAAGCTTGCTGTAGGTGCAACACCAGTTGTGATAGGTACTTTTTTATTGGCTGGAGGTGCTACTGCTTTAGCTAGTGACGGATCAGGAAGTAATGTAAGTATAAATTATGTAGCTGACAGTGAGTTAACTGATTATGAGAAATCTTTAGTTAAACAAGGTATACCTGAAGAATTAAAGAATGGTGAAACATATTATTTGGTTTATAAAAATGAGGCATACCGCTCGAACAACAAATTACCGGATACAGGAAGTACTTCACTTCCATTAAAAGGTATTGGATTTGCTACAGCTTTATTAACTGTAGTGCTTGTATCTAAGAAAAATAGAAATAAAATATTAGGGATAGTATTAATTGGAGCATTAGGTCAAAGTGTAGTTTTACCAAGTTCAACGTTTGCATTAGAGAATAAACTTTTAGCTGGATATAATCACACAGTGTCTGCTAATTCTAAATTCGAAGATAATTTGATATCTATTGATGGTTATAAATATGTTGGATACCTTACATCAGATGATGTATCCTTGAATTCTGTAAATACACAAGAATATCATATTCAGAAAAGTATAGTTAAAACATCAAGCACTGATAATGGATCAGATGAAGGAAGGGTAACAACAAAACCAATAGAAAAAGATATAGAGAATAAACCCCAAGTTAAAGAAAATTTAACGGATGTTGTAAAAAATAGTGATGATAATATACCACTTCCAATAGTAGAAGAAGAAGTACTATCAGAAACAACAAAAGAAGAAGAGATAGAAGTTAGTGAAAATGAAAATAATAATAATAATAGTTTTGTAGAAAAAGATACTTCTATTGAGAAAAACACTAACCCTAAAGCTCCTATTGTAAATAATGCAACATTAGAAAATGAAAAAGAAAAATCACAAACGAATGTAAATGCTCCTATAGAGAAGAGTAGATCAGATAAGAGTAATATTAAAGAGAAAACTAATATAAAAGCTAGTGAAAATAGTGTGGAGAACATTACGATTAAAAATAATACAGTAGAAACTCCTAAAAATATTCAAGATGCAACTAAATCTCAAAAAGATACTACAACTGATACATCAAATAAAGCTAATAGTTCTTTAACGACAGATGGTGTTAAGCCTACTAAGGTGAAAAAGAAAGTTAAAGTAGTTGAGAGAATAATAAAAGTAACAGAAACAGTTCCGTATAAGGTAGTTTATGAAGAAGATGAAAATATGGAAAATGGTACTACGAAGGTAATAAAAGAAGGAACAGTTGGAGAAAAAACAACTATTCAAAAGGTACTATTAAATAATGGTGAAGAACTAAAAAGAGAAATTACTTCGAGTACAGTTAAACAAAAAGAAGTAGACAAAGTAATCAAAGTAGGAACAAAAGGTGTAAAAAAACACAATAGTAAACCAGAAATAAATAATGGTCCGCAAAGTGCCCCAAAAACGAAACTAATACCAAAAAAAGAAACTGTTTATACAGAAATAGTGGAAAGCAAACAGAGAAAATATGTTAAAGACTATCCAAAATTGGAAGAAGCGACTAAAAATATAAAAAATAATATTGGACTACTAACTACTCAGAAAGATAAGTTATCAACAATTAATATTACTAATATTTTTGATGATTCTCTTTTTGAAGGAGAAAGAAGATTTGAAAATGTAATGATGTATTATGTTCAGGCAAATCTTAAACGTAAGAGAGAATTTGAAAATCAAGAAGAAGTTATAGATAATATAATCAGTAAAGAAGTTCCTGTGATTACTGGCGTAATGAGAATAGGAACTAGAAAACCTGGTTTTGAAACATTAAAAGGTGACGGAAAGCTAGTAAATATATCTTCTAATTTAGATGAAAAAGAAATAAAAAATATTAAGTTATCTAATAACAATAGTTATATGTTGGATAAAGAAGTTCCGGGATATTTAGGAAGTGCAGTTAATGTTAACTATGATAAAGATTTTAAAAATACCAAATTAGGATTAAAATTTTATGTTAATAGTTTGGATTCTGATAGTGTACCTACCATTTATCATTATAATAAAAAAACACAGATTTTTAAACCAATAGAAACACAGGTTATAGGTGACATGGCTTATGCCAATATTAATGAATCTGGAGCATATACTGTAATTGATAAGAATAAGCAAGATGAAGTAAATAAATTAGCTACAGATTATGTTATTAATGATGTTGAAGACGAAAAAATAACTAGTCCCCTTAATACAAAAAATAAAGGGCGTTCAATTGTTTTTGCAATAGACAGCTCTGGAAGTATGGTTTGGAATGATAAAGGAAATTTACGTTTAAGTTTAACAAAAAAACTTCTTGCTCAGCTAGATAAAAATCATGATAGAGTATCGATTCTAGATTTTGATGATACTATTAATATAAAAAAATCATTGACAAATAATATAGATGATGCTTTACTCGATGTTGATAAAATTGATTCAAGTGGAGGAACAGATATTTACAATGCTATTAAAGAAATTATAGAACTACTGAAAAGTGAATCAAATAAAAAAAAATATATATTTTTATTGACTGATGGTGATGATTATAGTTCTTATGATGAAGTTATAAGTGAGGCTATTAAAAATAACATCAATATTTTTACAATAGGTTTAGGAAAAATAAATCAAAATAAATTAGCAAAATTAGCAAATGATACTGGTGGGAAGTTTTATTTTGCTAAAAAATCAGAAGAACTACCTGAAATCTTTGATCAATTTGATAATGATATAAAGCAAAAAGAATTAGATGTAAATAAAGATAGAATTTCTCCTTACTATACAAGAGAAATTTTAAAAGGAAAGTTACACCTCTCAACTGGAAAAGAATTACCGTATTTTAAAATACAAATAGCAGCAGCTAGAGAAAAGATATCAAAAGAATATAATATACAAAGTGCTAATATAGAAGAAATTAATAAAAAAATAGATAATTTAAATGATGAATATATAGAAAGTCTATTTGCCAAAGATTATGATAATGACAACCTAGTTAATGGTAATGAAGTAAGACCGGAAAAACATTTAGATGGAAAAGCATTTTTATATGTACTTAGTGATCCTGAAAAAGCAGATACAGATGGTGATGGAATTACAGATGATAAAGATGGGTATATAGATCTTGAATTAAAATCAAATGTAGCTATAGAAGATGTAGCTTCTAACACACTAGATACTGATGGAGATGGATATGATGATGCATTTGAAGTAAATAGTGGGAAAATTGATTCTTTTGGAGAAAAATATTCACGAGATAAATGGAATGTTGGGGAAAGAGATCTATTATTGCTATCAGAAATTGTATACTATGATTTTAAAAATGATAAACATAGAAATAAATCATTATTGAAAATTTATAACTCTGAAAAGAATGATGATAAAGGGGAGGTATTTGGTAGCAAAAATTTATATTCTTTAGATTTAAAATCAGGAAAAGATATAGAATTCTTTAAAAAATGGAAATTTATGGAGAGATTTACAGATGATTATGAGAAAGAAGTAATTATAGAAAATGAAAGAGATGATAATAGTAGTATGATATCTGGAAGAAAAATTAAGGAAAAGTTATATTATTCGGATGTTATGCTGTTTGAAGATGAAGCTAGTAAAAACTTAATAATAGCTTTTAGAGGAACTGATGAAGGTGTAGATGAATTAATTAAAGATATTAAAATTTTATTTAATAAATCTAAAGTGCCAAGTATTGTAGAAGAACAGATGAAAAAAATTAAATCTATAATAAGTAATAAAAATTATGAAAATATATATGTGACAGGTCATTCTCTAGGAGGATATGAATCATATTACGGTTTTCTTGAAGCTAGTAAATCTTTTAGTGAATTAGTTAAGGGGGTTGTGAATTTTAACGGCCCAGGATTAAGTGACTATGTTAAATATGAAGAATTGAAAAAGAAATATGATGCTAATACTGCTTCTATAAAAGCTTATGAAACAGATACAAATGTTGGATTTAATATTTTGGATTACACTAGTAAAGTTAGGGTGTTACATAGAGTAGTTTATGACAATACAAATAAATTAATAGTACACGGATTTGGAAATTTAAAACACCCTAAAGTAATTGAAAAGGGATTGGCTTATTTGAAGGATACTAGCCCTTTAACACTAGACAAACTAAATCCAATTTATCCCCATAAGTTAACATCATTTTACGCACATCTGAGTCAGGGGAATAGAGATACACAGGATAAATTTAATATTATTGAAAAAAATATTATTAATAAAACAATTGACTATATAAGTGACCATGCTAAAAAAATGATAAAAGGAGCAAGTGGATTTATTTCCAAAGGCTTTGAAAAACTTAAATCACTTTGGAAATAATTTAAGATAGGTTAAAGTACGGTAAAAAATATATTCTTAATGGTTGGTTCATAGGTAGGTTTAATTTGAGAAAGATTTATGCTGTAATGTATATTAAACCTAAGATACTCTTTGATTTGATATATGTGAGAAAGCTAGAATTAAATTTAATATAATGTCACATAAGGCTGTTAACAAATGCAAAAAATGCATGAGTGAACAGCCTGTTTTAATGTTTTTTTGTCAAGTCTGGGATGTGGAGAAAAAGAGGGGATTTAATTTGGACAGCATTTTGTTGTTTTAAAATATTTTTATTAAGTTTATTTATGTGTAGAAGTAAATAATCTGAACATAATTAAAAAGTGTAATATGAATAAAGTGATATGATTTTCTCTTTTTTGCTATGAGAGAGTAGTGATATCTGATATAATGTAAAGAAGTGAAATATATAAATTGATAAGATTATAGATTTTTTGAAATCTACTAAAGGAGCTTTTGTATGATAAAATTAGTTGTTACAGATATTGATGATACATTATTAAATAGTGATCGTGAGATTTCTAAGAAAAATAGAGAAGTAATTGAAGAGTGTAAGAAACAAGATATTAAAGTTATTTTAGCATCAGGTAGACCTGATTTTGGAATGATGAGTATAGTAGAAGATTTACAACTGGATAGTTATGATAACTACTTACTTTCATTTAATGGGGCTAGAATTGCTAATCTTAAAACGAATGAAGTGATCTATGAGAAGTTTTTATCTCCTGAGAGAATTAAGTTCTTAATAGATGTTGCTTTAGAGAATGATTGTGATATTCTTACTTACCAAGGTGGGAAAGTTCTTACGAATCGTGATAATGAATATGCACGAATTGAGTCTGGTTTAGTAAGTGCGGAATTAGTAATTAGTAAAAATATGAAAGATGATATTAAGGAAGGTGCAGCTAAGGTAATAATTCTTAAACATCCTGATGAAGCTGTTGCAGTGAAAGATAAACTTGCGCTTGAATTAGGTAATGAGTATGAGGTTGCTATGTCTAAACCGTTCTTTATCGAAATTAACGATAAGGGTATTTCTAAAGGTGTATCTTTAGATTCATTATGTAAAAAACTTGGTTTAACAAATGAGAATGTAATGGCATTAGGTGATGGGCTTAATGATTTAAGTATGATTGAGTTCGCTGGTATGGGAGTTGCGGTTGATAATGCTAATCCTACTTTAAAAGAAGCGGCGAATTTCATTTCTAAGTCAAATGATGAAGATGGTTTCGCTTATGCTATTGAAAAATTTGTTCTTGGTAAAGATGTGTAGATAGAAAGAGGTTCTGATGAAAGTAACTTTGATTTGTGTAGGTAAAGTTAAAGAAAAATTTTATAGAGATGCTATAAAAGAATATGAAAAACGTCTTGGAGCATATATTAAGCTAAATACTATTGAAATTTCTGATGAAAAAGTAAAGGTAGAGAATGATTCAGAAATAGCTCTTGCGATGGAAAAAGAGGGGAATAACATACTTTCAAAAATTAAAGATAATCAATATGTTATTACTTTGGAAATTTTAGGTAAGAATTTATCAAGTGAAGAATTTGCATCAAAAATTGATAATTTAATGCTTACAGGTAAGAGTGATGTGGCATTGGTAATTGGTGGGAGTTATGGTCTTTCTGATAGTGTGAAAAAGCGTAGTGATTTTGCATTATCGTTTAGCAGAATGACGTTTCCACATCAAATGATGCGTGTTGTTTTACTTGAACAAGTGTATAGAGCTTACCGTATAATAACAGGAGCAAGTTATCATAAATAATTGTAAAGGATGAGGTTGTATTTTCAGACAATTTCATTCTTTTTTTGCTATTAAATTATAAAGATTTTTAGTATAATAAAGGTGAAGGAAATAAAGGAGGGAGAATTTGTGAATATATTCAAAATGACAACTAGTCAGAAAGATAATGTTATTTCTAAAGAAATAATTATTGCACTTAGAAAAAAAGGGGGAAGTGATACAAAAAGAGCGATAGTAGAGTATTTTAGAAAAAATTCAGAAGTTATAACTGAAGAATATATTGATTTTCGTCGTATTTCTGAGAAGAGTAACAAAGAATATTCACCTTTTGAGTTTTTTATTAATTTTAGTTTGAATTATTTAGAAAGAGCGGAATTTTTAAAGAAAGAAAATAAAATATACACTCTTACGGATAAAGGACGTGAGGCTAACCTTGAAGTTTTAGATTTTTCTGCTATATATAAAGAAATTAATAAGGAAATTAAACGGAACAAAGAGGTCGCTGATATTGAAGAGGTAATTACGTTCGATGAGAAAGAAATTGTAGAAGATCAATGGAGAGTTGAGCTAATTGAGAAGTTAAAAAATTTCAGTCCAGCAAAATTTGAGATGTTCGCAAGAAAACTTGTCTCTAAGATGAATGTTGAAATGGATGAAAAGATAGGGATTCAAGTTTCTAATGATGGTGGATTAGATGGGTTTGGATATATAACAAGTGATGATTTTCGAACTGCTAGAGTTGCTATACAGGCTAAAAGATGGGAAGGGAATGTGCCTTCTCCAGAAATAGATAAGTTTAGAGGGGCAATGGATAAATATAATGCTGAATTTGGTATATTTATCACAACATCAAAATTCTCAAAGGCTGCTATAGAAGCATCTCGTTTGGGAACTAGAGCTATTACTTTGATTGATGGTGATATTATTGCTGATTTAGTAGCTAAATATGAATTATATGTTAAACCTGTAACAACTTATGTGTTAGATGAATTTTATGATAGTGAATAAGGAGGAATTATTTATGTTTAATAATATTGATGAGCATATGATAAATCAAATAGGGATTATAGTTTTAATTGTGTCGTTTATTGTATTACTTTTTGGATATATTATTACAGCTATATTTTCAAAAATTATGTTTGATATACTTGGGGTTAGGTCAGGACTTGCTTTTATACCATTTTATAATACTTATAGAATTTATAAAGAATATAAAGGACGTGTTTGGAAGAAAAATTGGGGAGTTGCCTATTTATTAACTTTTGCGTTGCCTATGGCAGTCATAGTAGGATTGGTATTTGCATTAATTAACTTACCGATAATTACAGGTGATAAATTTTATGAAGAATTTGCAACAACACTAATTTTAGGACTTGCTGTATTGATAATTGGTGGATTAGTAATCTCAGTGTTTAATTTTATTCTGTTATTTATTATGTATTTACCAATATTCGATAAGAAAGGTAGAAGAATAGTATTATATATTGAAGCGGGATTAACAGTTTTATCTATGTTCAGTGCATTTATTTTCCAGGGGAACACTACCTTAGCGAATATTTTCTCAGTAGGTCAGTTTATATTCTCTATTGTCTTTATGGTTGTATACTTTGTTGCTGCTACAGACATTAGAGCTAGAGTTAGAAGTGGAGAATATGTACTTCAGGAGAAGTTAGATTATAGGACCTTAAACAGTTATGAAATAAATTCTATTTTAAAAGCTCGAGGTAGAAGATTAGTAGTTCCTAACATGAATAATGGTTTCAGTGATTATCCAATGAATAATAATGAAGAAGTAAATAGAATTGAATATATTTAAAGAAAGGAATCCAGGTGATTTTAATATTGTGTTAAATCTCCTGGGTTTTTTATGTAAGATTTTTATGTTTTTCTATAATCTCCTAGTAAAGTATTTAAAGTATTGTTAACTTATGATACCGGCATGTCAGATTTTCTAACGTATATTTACAATTGTAGTATTTTTTAAAGTATAATAGAAAACGTAATAAAACAAATTTAATGAGGAGTTGACTCTTAATGGATAGATTTTTAGAATTATTAACTACCGTTAATGACTTTATGTGGACTTATTTCCTAATAGGGTTAGTAATGGTAACTGGTATTTATTTTACATTTAGTACTAAGTTTGTTCAATTTACTTACATCAAAGAAATGTTCAGACTTATTACTGAAAAGCCAAAAGTAGGTAAAGACGGAGAACAAAAAGGGGTTTCAGCTTTCCAAGCATTCACGATCTCAGCTGCTTCACGAGTAGGTACTGGTACAATTGCAGGGGTTGCTATTGCGATTGCAATGGGAGGGCCTGGTTCAGTATTCTGGATGTGGGTAATGGCACTTTTTGGTGGAGCTTCATCTTTTGCCGAATCAACATTAGCCCAAGTATATAAAGTTCGTGATAGAAAAGGTGTTTATCGTGGGGGACCTGCTTACTATATGGAAAAAGGTCTTGGACAAAAATGGATGGGTGTACTGTTCGCTATTGTTATTTCAGTAACTTATGGTATAGCATTTAACTCAGTTCAAACAAACACTATAGCTCAAGCGTTACAAGTTTATAATGTAGATAGTCATATTGCGGGGATTGCTTTATTAATTCTTACAATTTTCGTAATTTTTGGTGGAGTAACAAAAGTTGTTAAAATTACTCAATGGTTAGTTCCAGTAATGGCGGTTGCGTATTTATTCATCGTATTAGTTATTATGGTTATTAATATTGATAAGTTACCTGGTGTTCTTGTTCAAATCGTTAAATCAGCATTTGGTCTTGAACAAGTAGGTGGTGGAGTAATTGGTATGGGAACATCAATACTTTTAGGAATTAAACGTGGTATGTTCACTAACGAAGCTGGTTTAGGGTCAACGCCTAACGCAGCGGCTACAGCTGATAGTACTCACCCAGCTAAACAAGGATTTATCCAAACTCTAGGAGTTTACTTCGACACATGTTTAGTATGTACAGCGACAGCATTCTTAATTTTACTTTACCCTGGTGTTGAATATGGAGCTGGTAAGTTACAAGGTATCCAACTTACACAAGCTGCCTTAACTTCACAAGTAGGAAGCATAGGAACAATTTTCTTAATCGTAGCTATTTTCTTATTCGGATATAGTTCTGTAATTGGTAACTACTACTACGGAGAAACAAACATTCAATATTTACTTCCTAAAAAATGGGCTGTAAATGTTTATCGTGTTGTTGTATGTATCTTTGTATATGTAGGAAGTGTATTAGACTTAAACTTAGTTTGGGGACTTGCTGATATAACAATGGGAATTATGGCTTTGCTTAACTTAATTGCGATTATTGGTCTATCTGGTGTAGTTTATGTAGTATTAAAAGACTACGTGAAACAACATAAACAAGGAAAAGATCCTGAGTTCTATCTAGATAACTTACCAATTAAAATCAATAATGCCACAGCATGGAAAAATAAAAAAGAAGATTAATATTTAAAAAAGTACTTCGATGATGGAATTAGATTTCTAGTCATTGAAGTACTTTTTTTAGTTCCTCTCTTAAACTTCTCATGGAATCATCAAAAGTAAGGGTACGACCGTTTGTAAAATCAGATTCACTTTGTTCTAAAAGTTGATATAGTTCGTATCTTTTCATGAATTTATTGAAT
>QWCR01000406.1_pt1 | contig 11642 bp, 9 predicted proteins | sample 1972581 | NCBI WGS metagenome assembly QWCR01 (sample SAMN09866703, study PRJNA288562) | Human oral metagenome isolate pre4_saliva, whole genome shotgun sequencing... | isolation source: mouth | host: Homo sapiens | place: USA: California
GCAAAGCAACTCGGAAACCTATATAAACGAGACAAATCAACAAACGAAGTCGTCTTAAAACGATATCAAGCGTTTATCGAAGATGTGTATAAAGCCACCTTTATTCATCTTGAAGACACCGAAGATGATAGCAAAAACTTTGCTGCTTTAGCCTCAAGAACAGGCTTAGAGCTATCGTTTATTGAGAAAACAATAAAGGAATTGCGTTTCGTTTCGCTGCTTTCATATAACATTTCCGAAACAGATATGATCAAACATCTCAAGAATATCAATAAAATAACAAATAAATTATCATTATAAATATGAGTGAAATACAAAGAGAAAGATTAGACCTTACGGGCTTTTCAAATAAGATTGCAGAACTAAAAAGTGCAATTTCTAAAACGATTGTAGGTCAAGAGCAAGTTGTTGACTTATTACTTGCATCTTTAGTGTGCGACGGACACGTTCTAATTGAAGGTGTTCCAGGAGTTGCTAAAACACTTCTTGCAAAACTAATGGCACGCCTTGTTGATGCAAAGTTTAGCAGAATACAGTTCACACCCGACCTTATGCCAAGTGATGTGTTAGGTACTACGGTGTTTAACATGCAGACTTCAACTTTCGATTTCCATAAAGGTCCTGCCTTTGCAAACATCATTTTGGCCGATGAAATAAACAGAGCACCAGCTAAAACACAAGCAGCTTTGTTCGAAGTGATGGAAGAACGCCAGGCAACTATCGACGGACAATCTTATAAGATGGACGAGATTTATAGCATTTTTGCCACTCAAAACCCTGTAGAACAAGAGGGAACATACAAGCTTCCTGAAGCTCAATTAGACCGTTTCCTTGTGAAAATACAGATGAACTACCCCAACATTGAGGAGGAAGTTGAAATTCTTATAAGACATAATGAAAAGACTAACATCACAAAGGTTCAAGATATTCAACCCATCATCACTCCAAAAGAGTTGCTCGAACTTCGTTCTTTGCTTCAAAAGGTATATATCGAGCCAAGTCTTTTAAGATATATTGCTGCCATTGTACAACAAACTCGTAACAGCAAAGCCATCTATTTAGGTGCATCTCCACGTGCTTCTGTGGGCATTATGCAACTCTCTAAGGCCATAGCAATATTGGAAGGAAGAGATTATATCACTCCAGATGACATCAAATATTGCGCACCTTACGTACTTGCTCACCGTATCTTGCTCACCGCAGAGGCAGAAATGGAAGGCTACACCAGTACCAAAATCATTCAACGACTTGTTGAAAAGATCGAAGTGCCTAAGTAATTGATTCTTAAAAGAATATCTCTTTCAAAATAAAAACATTGCTTTTCATTCACAAAAGCAGTGCTTTTACGATGCAAAAAGATAGCTATTGCAATGCAAAAGAATAGCTTTTAAGATTCAAAAGAATATGTAATTAAAATGCTCTGCATTCTAATCTGATTTAACAGACGATAAAAATAGAATCTATAATGTTTCTAACACTCCGCTTTTACATAGCAATGGGAATCATCATTGTGATGTTTTCTCTCAGTTACTCACTGCCATGGTTATTCAAAATATCATGGTTCACGCTGCTTGCGCTAATTGGTTTCATACTAATCGATTTCGTTTCACTCTACTATAAGAAAGCAATTAAGGCACAGCGAAAGTGTAACAACAGATTTTCGAATGGAGATGAGAATAAAGTTGTTATCGAAATAGAGAACAAATACATCTTTCCCGTTAGCATAGAGGTGATCGATGAAATACCAGTTGTATTTCAACGACGAGACGTTTTGTTTAAAATTAAGATTAAAAAGGCAGAAACCAAAGATCTTGTTTATCACCTAAAGCCCTTCAAAAGAGGTGCTTATCAGTTCGATGTGATACACGCTTACACTTCAAGTCCAATAGGATTAATTCAAAGAGGCTACCACTTTAAGCAGATTGAAACCGTAAAAGTGTATCCATCTTATAAGCAATTGCATCAATATGAACTGATGGCTATCAACAATAAGATAACAGATCAAGGCATAAAGCGTATTAGAAAGATTGGAAACAACACCGATTTCGAGCACATTAAAGAGTATGTTAAGGGCGACGAGTATCGCTCTATGAACTGGAAAGCATCGGCAAGACGTGGCCAACTGATGGTGAATGTCTATCAAGACGAGCGTTCTCAAAGCATATTTAATGTGATTGACAAAGGTAGAGTGATGCAACAAGCATTCGAAAAGATGACTCTTTTAGACTATGCTATTAACGCTTCACTGGTGCTTTCGTATATTGCTATGAACAAAGACGATAAAGTTGGACTCATAACTTTCGACAAAGAGGTAAACACTTTCTTACCTGCTACCAAGAAAAAGACGCAGATGCAAGAAATACAAGAACGTCTTTACAACGAAAAGAACACCTTTGGTGAGAGCGACTTCTCGAATCTTTGTATTGGAGTTAACCGACTTGTGAACAAAAGAAGCTTGTTTATTCTCTACACAAACTTCATCAATCTCTCGTCGTTACAACGCCAATTACCTTATATTATACAGCTTGCTCAACACCATCGAGTGCTTGTTGTGTTCTTTGAAGATAACGAAATGATAGACCAATCCAAAGAAACTCCAACCGATGTGCAAGGATATTACACTCAAGCAATGCTGTATAAGGGTATTCAAGAGAAGCATTCTTTGGTTACACACCTAAAGAATCACGGTGTACTTACATTGCTCACTTCTCCTGATAAACTAACTGCTGATGTCATAAACAAGTATCTTGACATCAAACAACGAAACATGTTAACATAATATAGTATTGCTTTCGGCAAACAACGGCTTTGCAATAAGAATGTAATTACAAACTCATTAAATGTAAAAAAAAAGTCGTAAGTTTGCATAAAACAAACATTTTAACGATAATATGAATAAGAAACAACTATTTTTAGGTATCCTTATGACCGTTACCACAGCAGCTAACGCACAGCAAAAGAATGGCGGAATTAGCGCAGATATGCTACAACAAATAAGCAAAGGCAGTGTTTCTGCCAACCAAAACAAGGCTTTATACAACGCACTTACAGCTAATTCTATCGATAATCTCGCTAAAAATCACGCCAATTCGGGTAAGGTTGACACCTATTTTAGTGTAGAAACACCCAAACAAAACATTCATAATCAAAAGAATAGTGGTAGATGTTGGATGTTTACAGGGTTGAATGTGCTAAGAGCTAACTTTGCAAAAGCACACAACGACACACTTTCTGTAGAATATTCGCATAGCTATCTCTTCTTTTATGACCAGTTAGAGAAGGCTAATCTCATGCTTCAAGGAGCAATTAACACAGCAAATAAGCCTTTAGATCATAACGATGTTACTTTCTTTTTCAAACATCCTATCAACGATGGAGGTACCTTTTGCGGTGTAGCAGACCTCGTTGAGAAGTATGGTTTGGTGCCTATGAGCGTGGTGCCAGAAACTTATTCGTCTGAAAACACAAGCAGAATGGCTCGTATTATCTCTTCTAAATTGCGTGAATATGGCTTAGAACTACGCCAAATGGTAGCTAACAAGAAGAAAGATAGCGACATTCAAAAGCGCAAAACCGAAATGCTTAGCAAGATATATTATATCTTAAGCATGACACTTGGTGAGCCAATTAAAGAATTTAATTATGCATTCACCAACAAAGAGGGCAAAACTGTAACTCCAACTAAAAAGTATACACCGCAAAGTTTCTATCAAGAAACAGTTGGAAAGCAGCTTAATGGCTCGTTTATTATGGTTATGAACGACCCAAGACACCCTTATTATAAGACTTATGAGATTGACTTAGATCGCCATACATACGATGGTCATAACTGGAAATACCTCAACTTGCCAATGGAAGACATTGCTAATCTAGCAATTGCATCATTAAAAGATGGTAGAAAAATGTACTCAAGCTATGACGTTGGCAAGCAAATGGACAAAGAAAGAGGCTTCTTAGACCCTAAAAACTACGACTATGCTACTTTGTTCGACACATCATTTAAGATGAATAAAGCACAAAGAATCTCTACATTTGATAGCGGAAGTACACACGCTATGACGCTAACTGCAGTTGATTTAGATGCTAACGGAAAGCCAACAAAATGGAAAGTTGAAAATAGTTGGGGAACAGATAACGCACAAAAAGGTTACTTAATTATGACAAATGATTGGTTTAACGAATATATGTTCCGCCTTGTTGTAAACAAAAAGTATGTTCCAGAGAATCTACTTAAGATGGAAGCACAAAAACCTATCATGCTTACATACGACGATCCTTTGTTTTCTATAGACGATTAATTTTATATTTTGATCATAAACAAAAAGTAATTTTGTTCTCAAAACAATGTATTCGAAATTGGGGCAGACTCTTTTTAGAGTCTGCCTTTTTTGTTTTTGTATAACAAGCTCATCGCCTTCATTATCAATAGCCTCCACCACTCTATTCTAAAAGCATTGCTATTGCACAATAAAAGCAATGTTTTTACACTTCAATATCAATGCAATTGCATCATAAAAGCAGTGCAATTGCAAGCTTTAAAAACGTCTTTTAAAATATTAAGATAAAAATATCGCTCTCAAAAACCCCTCTAACTACACAATTATTTATATCTTTGTAATGGATAACTTATATTGGTTTCCTTTGTACCATCATTGAAAGTGAGATGAATTCGAGGTCCAAGATGTTTTTGTATTATAATGTTTTAGACAATGAAAAGAAAGTATTTTAGTTTAATTTTAGGCGCAAGTTTCGCCCTATTCTCACTCACTTTGATGAGTGCATCAACCGAAGATCAGGTTATAACACAAGAAAATGGAGTGACTATCGTTAACACTACCAGTTTAACAAAAGACGTAAAAGGATTTAAAGGTGCAACACCTGTAAAGATTTTCATCAAGAAAAACAAAGTAATAAAGGTAGAAGCCCTTCCCAATAGAGAAACTCCTAAGTTCTTTGCACGCTTAAAAGATCTCTTAACTTCATGGGACGGAAAGACCGTAAGCAAAGCAAGTAAAACCGAACCCGATGCTGTTAGCGGCGCAACTTACTCGTCAAATGCAGTTATAAAGAACGTCCAAGCAGGCTTAAAGTATTACCAAGATAATAAATAATTCACTCTTTAAAATCTTCTTCAATGCTATTATTTCGTTCCATCTCTACTCTTTCGCTCCTCACTTATTGCGCAATAGCTTTGGGTAATGGGGTTTATAGTTCGGTAGGAGCTACCGATTCTACAAAACACAAACGCAAAAAAGTAGTGAACAAGACGACTTATAGCACTAAGAAGCTGAAGAGTGAGAGCTTCGATAAACGCTTTATTGCCGCCCCATTAGATATTCTTCGTGGTAAAGTGGCAGGTGTAAACATTGCCCATAGCGGTGCCGAACGCCTCGCAATGCTCAACAGTGTGCGTGTTAGAGGAACCACTTCGGTAACTGCAGGCAATGATCCTTTGGTGATTATCGATGGTGTTTCGAGCGATCTTTCGTCTCTTTCAACCATCTACCCCGCAGATATTGCCTCGTTCACTATATTGAAAAACGCCTCAGAAACAGCTATTTATGGTTCAAGAGGTGCATCGGGTGTGATCTTAGTAACAACCAAAAAGGGTGCAGCAGGAAAGTTTAAGATTTCATACGACACCAATATTGGTGTTGAACACACCACTTCTGAGATCCAAGTTTTAAACGGATCACAATATATTTCCACTGCCAAAGCACTCAACCAGTTTGCTATTGACGGCGGATATAACACCAACTTTCAAAAAGAAATTACTCGAGTTGGATTCATACAGAACCACCATCTTGCCTTTAGTGGTGGTGTTGATGAATCGAACTATCGTGCTTCTGTGAGCTATTCAGGGCACGAAATGGTTGTAAAGAACAACAACTATAACAATTTAACAGCCAAATTCGACCTCAATCAAAAAGCGTTCGACAACGTATTAACCGTTAATTTAGGCATATTTGGCTCGTCTACGTCTGTCAAAAACCTTGCAGACATACGCAAACTCATTTATTCTTCGATCACACAAAACCCCACTTATCCAGCGCATCGCAATGCTTCTGGGAACTGGGACCTTAACTCTGGGGCCTCACAAATACCGCCTCCGATTGCTTATAACAGCGTTCAAGACCACGAAAATGGTATTAATTTCATCACACATATCAACTTTGATGTGGCAGTTGCAAAGTCTTTGCATCTAAAACTATTCAGTTCGTATGCCTTTAACAGCTTAGAACACAACCAATATTTCCCTGTTGCAACCGAAGCACAAGGCAAAGCTTATCGACAAGAACGCAAAACAGAAGACTGGCTGATTAATTTTGCAGCGCAATTCCATCAAAAATGGGGTGCACATGTGTTGGATTTAGAGGCTCAAACCGAATATCAAAAGAGCACAAGAACGGCTTTTAACACCACGGTTAAGGGCTTTATGAATGACGAATGGGGCTATAATAACCTCGGAGCAGGCTCTATTCACCCTCAAGAAGGCACCTTTAGCAGTTATGCAAATCCGTCTTTACTATCGTTTTTGGTTACTTCTAAATACAAACTGCTCAACACCTACACTTTAAGTGCAACCCTCAGAGCAGATGGTTCGTCGCTTGTTGCACCCAAAAACCGCTGGGGGTTCTTCCCTTCTGTTGCACTCGAATGGGATATAAAGAGAGAACCTTGGTTAAGATACAATCGTGTTATCAACGCATTAACACTCAAAACGAGTTATGGTATGAGTGGAAACTTAGGCGGAATACAATCGTATAACGCTCAATTTGCGCAGCTTCCTGCTGGAGTTGTGCCCTATTTGGGAGTTCCAACCATTACTCTTGGACACTTAAAGAATATCAATCCCGACTTAAAATGGGAAAATAAAAACTCGTTTAACATTGGAGTTGAAACAGCATTGTGGCAGAATAGGCTCGTATTCACAGCCGAATACTATTATTCTAAGACCCGAAACATGCTTTATAACTATCGAGTTAGCGTGCCACCATTCGTTTATAACACGCTATTAGCAAACATTGGTAGCATGAGTAACAGCGGTTTTGAGTTGGGATTAGGCTTCACTCCTATTGCAACCAAAGACCTATCGCTCAACATTAACTTGAATGTTGCCTTCCAAAAGAATAAACTTTTGTCGCTAAGTGGCACCTATAGAGGTGAAAATTTATCATCTCCTAACATCACTCCAATAGCTTCTTTAGATGGAGCAGGGTTCCATGGAGGTCAGAATAACATTGTATATCAAATCGTAGGACAGCCTCTTGGCGTGTTTTATCTACCTCATTCAAAGGGATTAGCAACCAATCAAGATGGCTCAAAGCGATATAATATTGTCGACTTAGATAACAATAACGAGATAAATATTGAAGATGGAGGCGACAGATACATTGCAGGTCAAGCCATTCCCAAAGCAACTTTGGGCTCAAACATCAGTATTCGTTACAAGAACTGGGACGCATCGCTTCAAATGAACGGTGCTTTTGGTCATAAAATCTACAACGCAACGGCTTTAAGTATGATGAATATGAGTAGCTTTCCTGATTATAATGTAATGAGAAAAGCACCCGAAATGAACATAAAAGACCAAAGAGCCACCGACTATTGGCTTGAAAAAGGCGACTATCTCAATTTCGATTATCTTACATTGGGCTATAATTTCGATGTAAAAAGTAAGTTTATTAGCGCACTCAGACTATCACTTAGCGTGAATAACTTAGCCACCATAACCAGTTATAGCGGTGTTTCGCCAATGATAAACAGCTTTATTGTGGGCAAAACACTTGGCATTGAAGATAAAAACACTTATCCAACCTACCGCAGTTACTCAATAAGTGTGGGTATTCAGTTCTAACTTTTAAACAAAACCGATAATGATCATAAAGAAGAAAAAAGCCCTTTGGGCATCTATTGGCGCAACTGCTGCAATGTCGTTGTTATTGAGTTCTTGTTTATCAGAACCCATGAAAGACCGCATTTCGCCCGAAGATAGCTATAACAACCCCACCCGTTTGTATCTCAACACTGTGGGAACACTCTATAATTACATTGGCGGAAACGAAGATAGCAACGGACTTCAGGGCACATATAGAGGCGTTTACGATTATAATACCTTTACAAGTGACGAGGCAATTATACCTATTCGAGGCGGAGATTGGTATGATGGAGGCTTTTGGGAGCGTCTTTTTACACAACAATGGACCGAAAAAGATGGCGAACTTTATGCCACTTGGTGCTATCTCTACAAAGTGGTTATGCTCTGCAATCAATCGTCTGAGGCTCTAAAAGCACATAAAGCAGTGCTCACCGACGAACAATATCAAAGCTATAACGCTGAAATTAGAGCGTTAAGAGCGATGTATTATTTCTATCTTTTGGATATGTTTGGCAACATTCCTTTAGTTACTTCTACCTCGTTAAAGGTGAGTGAGGTGACCAAAACGCCCCGAAATGAAGTCTTTTCGTTTGTATTTAAAGAGCTACAAGAGGCAAGTAAGCATCTTGCTAACGAACATTCGAACTACGAAGGTGCCTATTATGGTAGAATAACCAAACCTGTTGCACATTTCTTATTGGCTAAATTGGCTCTAAATGCAGAGGTTTATACTTGCAATAAGCCTGGAACGGAGGCAAGAAAGAATGGAGCTTCGATTTATTTTGATGTAGAAGGAAGTAAGAAGAACGCATGGGAAACCACCCAATATTATTGCAACGAGATAACCAAAGCAGGCTATTCGCTCGAAAGTAGCTATGCTTCGAACTTTAAAGTGTATAACGAAACATCGAAAGAGAATATATTTACCATTCCAATGGATAAGAATAAATATACCAATCAGTTTCAATATTTATTCAGATCACGCAACTACAATCACGGAAGAGCTTTGGGTTTAGGTTCTGAGAATGGTGCTTGTGCCACTGTTTCTACTGTAAAAGCATTTGGATATGGCACCACTTCGGTGGATCCACGCTACGAATTGAATTTCTATTCAGATACGGTTAAGGTGGATAATAAGATAGTTCGCAACGAAGATGGCACTCCTTTGGTTTATCTTCCACTTGCTGTTGAGTTGAGTTTAACCTACTCTCCCTATGTAAAGAATGCGGGGGCTAGAATGAAGAAATATGAGATCGACCGCAAAGCCTATTCTGATGGCAAACTACAAGACAACGATATCGTTCTATTTAGATATGCAGATGTGTTGTTGATGCTATGTGAAGCGAAGGTGAGAAATGGCGAGTCGGGTGATAATGAGCTGAACCTTGTGCGCCAAAGAGTGGGTGCTTCGAACAGAACTGCAACGCTCGAGAACATCTTAAACGAGCGACTTATGGAATTGGTGTGGGAAGGTTGGCGTCGTTCTGACCTCATTCGATTCAACAAATTCAATAAAGATACAACAGGAAAGAGCGGAGATAAGACGCTATTCCCTATTCCTTACGAAGCAAAAGAGCTGAATCCTAACTTAAAATAAGACATAAAAAATGGTAGACTAAAGTGTCATTGCACTCGTCTACCATTCTTTGTATCATTTTATTCGATTTTAATCTACTTGTAATAGCATTGCTTTTACGCTATAATTACATTGCTTTTGAGGTGCAATTGCAATCCTTTTGCAAGGTAAAAGCATTGCTTTCAAATTTTAATACCATTGCACTGCATTGGTGTATCCACTTCGCTTGTCGTACTTCAAGGCGTCTGTTAGGGTTGAAGCGTTACATCTGAAGGTGAAATTATAGCTGGTGTAAGGTGCTAAAGCCACAGAACAACTCATGTTGAAGCAGTGTAGGTCTCGTTGAAGAGATGCTGTTGTCATACTCAAAGCGTGGTTTTCGAAATCGTAACCCGATGAGAAACTGATGTTCCAACCTTCGCTTAAGCGCAAACTTCCACTGACATTTAAAGTCTGAGAGAACTTATATGGATAGCGCATTGTTTTGGTATTGAAGCGACCTGAGGTGTTTTCACGCATTGTTATACCATAACCAAAGGTTAAAGACCATGGCATTGAGAATTTCATAAATCCATCGTTGTCGGTCTCTGCCTTTGCATTTTGCTCATCACCTCTCACCTTTCGCTGACCTTTTACTAAGTTCTCGTCAACATTACTCTCGATATCTGTGTCGATACCCTCATCATCTTGGTTCTTCTTCGAACGCTTTTTATCATCAGTATCGCTACCACCTCCAAAGAGTTTCTTTATCTTTTCGGGGGTTAAAGTATAAGAAAAGTTTTGCGACATACCTTGAAATCTACCAAAACGGCCTTTTCCCCACTCTGTATGAGTGCCCACATAAGGATGTCCAGAGGCATCAAGTTCGTAAGCATAAGTAGCAAATACGGCATTCATATTAAAGGTATAGCCCTTCCACCACTTAAGTCTTATGTTCATACTAAGGTCACTCCAAGGTCTATCTTTTGCCGCCATGTTATACGACATCCCTAATCCGAAGGCATCAATAATACTGATTTTCTTCACACCTGTTGTGTCTTTGTCGCTCTTTACCTTCATTTCAATGTTGTTATCGAGGCTCATTGAAATGCTTCCTGTGCGTCCACGACCAGGAACTCCATAGATATTGTCTTTATAAGGCGAATATTCTACCAAGCTAACATTACCTGCTGCGTCGGTCTTTTGATAAGTTTGATAATATCCATAGCGTGCAGTTCCAAAGTCAGGAGCATAGTTTAAGCTCACAGAAGGAGTAACAACGTGGCGAATAGCACGTATTTTATCTCCAAAGATCTTTCTGTTGGGCACATAAAAACCATATAGTTTGGTAGACATACTTAGGCTCATGCTCCAGTTATACACGTTATGAAAGCCATAAGTGGTGTCTGCTACTTCTTTTTGTGTTACCGCATTCCAAGAGCGTGTGACCTTATTTGAATACATTCGGTCGACAAAGTTAAACGAAGGGTTAACGTTGATGAATTTAAACAAGGTGAAGTTGGCATTGATAGGAATGCTATGTTGAATACCATTACGCCAGTCTTTTATCAAAGAAGAATGGAAAAGACGGTCTTCTTTCGTTGTAATAGAGTTCGACATCTGTCCTGTATAGCTCACAGCTATCTTCTCATACCAACGCTCTTTGCCTGCTGCATGCTTGCGTTTGAAGGGATAGAAACGACTGATACTTACGTTAAGGTCGGGCAAGGTTATTGCAATCGACGAGTCACGCATGTTCTGTGTCAAGTTCATTGTACTGCTTAAGGTCATTCCTATGCTTGAGAATGATGTGCCCCAGCTAACAGATGAGGTACGAGTACTTTCATCTCCATAAGTAGGCATGATGAAACCACTTGAATAGCTTTTGGTGAATGGAAAGAATCCATAAGGAATGGCAAGAGGCAACGGAACATCAGCAACTACGAGATAAGCAGGTCCGAATACAACATCTTTTCCTGTGCGAACCTTTGCTCTTGACAAGGCAATATAAAAGTCGGGGCAATCTTTATCACATGTTGTATAACGGCCATGTTCAAGGTATATATCCCCTTTTCCATCACGTTTAGCAATCTTACTGCTTAAAAAACCTTCTTGTTGCTTTGTGTGTACGTTGGTGATAAGTCCCTTTTTAGATTTGAAGTTAAATGCAATGGTGTCGTTATCGTAGGTGTCTGAGCCCATTTTAAA
>QWCR01000483.1_pt1 | contig 11487 bp, 13 predicted proteins | sample 1972581 | NCBI WGS metagenome assembly QWCR01 (sample SAMN09866703, study PRJNA288562) | Human oral metagenome isolate pre4_saliva, whole genome shotgun sequencing... | isolation source: mouth | host: Homo sapiens | place: USA: California
CTTCTTCATGATGATGAACTACTATACATTAGAACGTTCAATGCAAATTGCTAAAAAACGTAATGAAACATTTAAAGACTTTGAAAAATCAGATTACTACAATGGTAGATACTTCACTAAATATATTGAAAATGACTACTTACCAGTAACTGATAAAGTAAAAGAGTTATTTGAAGGAATTCATATTCCAACAAGAGAAGACTGGAGAAGTCTAAAAAATAGAGTAAAAGAAAATGGACTATATCACGCATATAGAATGGCGATTGCACCAACACAAAGTATTTCTTATGTTCAAAACTCAACATCAAGTGTATTACCGATTGTTGATAAAATTGAACGTAGAAGTTATGGGAATGCCGAAACATTCTATCCAATGCCATACTTAAGTCCAAAAACTCAATGGTTCTATAAATCTGCATTTACTATTGATCAAATGAAACTTATCGATTTAATGGCAGTTATTCAAGAACACGTAGACCAAGGTATTTCTGTGATTTTATTCGTAAATTCTGATATCACAACAAGAGAGCTTGCTAGATATTATATTTATGCTCATCACAAAGGATTGAAATCACTATATTACACAAGAAATAAACTACTTTCTGTAGAAGAATGTACTTCATGTGCTATATAGAAAAGAGAGGAAAAATTACTAATTATGAAAGCTGTAAACTGGAATAAACAAGATGACTTAACTTTCATGTATTGGCGTCAAAATATTGCACAATTTTGGGTTGATACTGAGTTTAAAGTGTCAAAAGATATTAAGGTGATAAAGGTATGCCGCTTGTATCTTTACATACTGAGGATATGAGAAAACAAGCTGTTTATAGCTTTATGGGAATGATGGAGCAAATTCACGCGAAAAGTTATTCAACAATATTCACATCATTAATTCCTTCACAAGAAACAGACTACTTACTAGATGAGTGGGTTCCTAGTAATCCGGAACTTCAATATAAAGCGAAATTAATTGAAGATTACTATATGAAACTGTTCAAGCCAGAAGTTCCTAAATATGACTTATATATGGCTCGTGTTGCGTCAGTGTTCTTAGAAAGTTATATCTTCTATAGTGGATTCTTCTATCCATTATATTTAGCTGGCCAAGGTAAAGTAACTACTTCTGGAGAAATTATTCGTAAAATCTTATTAGATGAAACTATCCACGGAAGTTTTACTGGTTTTGATGCTCAAGAAGTATTCAAAACATTGACTGCAGAAGAGCAAGAGCGTGCAGAAAAAGAAATGTATAAACTATTATTAGATTTATATGAAAATGAATTAGTATACACTAAAGACATATATAGCGAAATTGGTTTATATGAAGAAGTAAAAGATTATGTTGAATATAATGCTAATCGTGCATTAGCTAACTTAGGATATCCTGGATACTTCGAAGATAAAGAAATCAACCCAATTATTGAAAATGCGATGAATACAAATACTAAGAACCATGATTTCTTTAGTGTTAAAGGTGATGGATATGTAGTTAGTATGAATGTTGAATCAATTGAAGATGAGGATTTCATTTTTGAATAGGTAAGTGATATGAAAATTTTATTAGTTAGACATGGTGAAACAAACTATAATAAAAATAAATTAATCCAAGGTCATAGCGACATTGAATTAAATGAAACTGGTAGAAATCAAGCGACTTCTGCGGGAGAAAAGCTAAGTAATCACAATATCGATTATGCTTTTAGTAGCCCTTTAAAAAGAGCAGTAGAGACTGCGAGACTTATGCTTGATAATTCTAATAATAGTCAAAATATTTCTAAAGAAGTAACTGCTGATGAGCGTTTAATTGAAAAATTCTTTGGAGATTTTGAAGGAAGTACATTTGATGAGTATTTTTCTGCACTTGAATCTGAACAAGGATTAGAGTCGATAGAAAAAGATGAAGATGTTTATGAGAGAGTTAATTCATTTTTCAGTGAACAATATTTAAAACATAAAGATGAAACAATTTTAGTTGTTTGTCATGGTGCATTAATCCGTATATTTTTAACTGCAGTAAGAGTATATCCAAATATGACTACATTGGTGGATAATACTGGATTAAATATCTTAAACTATGATGGACAAGAGTTCATATTAGAGAAATTTAATATATAGATAAAACAAGGGGAGACTTAGAGATTGTGAACTAGTAAAAATCAATTTCTATAAGTTTCTCCCTTATTTTCAATAAAGGAGAAGAATATATGCGTATAATTTTGGCACGACATGGAGAAACAGATTACAATAAGAATAAAATGGTTCAAGGGCATATCGATATTCCTCTAAATGAAGAGGGAATTCGTCAAGGAATTGCAGCGGGCAAAAAAATTAAAGATTATGATATTGATATTGCTTACAGTAGTGTTTTAGGTAGAGCATACGATACAGCTAGATATATGCTAGATAATTCAAACAGTGAAGATAATAAAAAATTAGAAGTAATTAAAGATAAAAGATTAATTGAAAAGTCATATGGCGGATATGAAGGAGTTTCTTTTGCCGAGTATGGAGCAGGAATGAAGGCTGGAGAAACGAGAGGAATGGAGCTAGATACTGAAGCTGCTGATAGAGTGGAAGCATTCTTTAAGGAAAAATATGAAGAGCATCCGGAGAAAACAATGCTAGCTGTATGTCATGGCGGTTTAATTCGTTCTTTCTTAACTCAAAAAGGTATTAAAGAAGTAGGACGTGGAGTTATTATAAATACTTCAGTTAGTATTCTTGACTATGATGGAGAGAGGTTTGAACTTATAGAGTTTAATAAATAAGTTTAGTATTTTTACTCGAAAATAATATTTAAGAGATTTTATTTTTGAGACGCTTTCTATTGACAAATAGTGTTAAATTCTTTATACTATTAAGTAAATTAATATGTGAAACATTGAAGAGATAAGTAGATTATAATTGATTCAAAACAGAGAGCTTTCGGTGGGTGTGAGAAAGTAAGAAGAGATGTAATTGAAAATGGTCTCGGAGTAATAATTATCTAATAGGTAATTACGTCAGTGCGCGATATAGCACAGCGGTATGAACACGTACCGATTAAGGTGGATATTTAATCCATAAACATGGGTGGTAACACGATAAACTCGTCCCTATTGCATTAACTTGTAATAGTGGCGAGTTTTTTTATTTAAGATAATGAACAGTTAAGGAGATAAAATAATGCCAATATGTATTCAAAATGAATTACCGGTAAAGAATAAATTATTAGAAGAAGGAGTAGTCGTAATAGAAGAAAATAGAGCTAAAAATCAAGATATACGACCATTAAAAATTTTAATTTTAAATCTAATGCCTAAAAAAGAAGAAACTGAGCGTCAATTATTGAGACTTTTAGGAAACTCTCCGCTTCAAATTACAGTAGAATTTCTTCACACGACAAGTCATATTGCAAAAAATACAGCGCAGTCTTACTTAGAGAAATTCTATAAGACATTTGATGAAGTGAAAGATAAATACTATGATGGACTTATTATTACAGGTGCTCCTATTGAACAACTAGAATTTGAAGATGTAAATTACTGGGGAGAACTGAATAGCATTTTTGAATGGAGTAAGACTCATGTCTTTTCAACATTAAATATTTGCTGGGCAGCTCAGGCTAGTTTATACTATCATTTTGGTGTCAAAAAAGAACAAGTTGCTGATAAGATATTTGGAGTTTTTGAACATGATGTTCTTATAGAAAATCATACATTAACACGAGGATTTACAGATACTTTCTTAGCTCCTCATTCTAGACACACTAGAATAGAAGAAGAGAAACTACCTACTATTTCTGAACTTGATGTATTAGCGAAATCAGAAGAGGTTGGGACATTAATCGCTGCGACTAAAGATCTTAGAAAGATTTTTGTAACAGGGCATATTGAATATGATGCAGATACACTTCATAACGAATATGTACGTGATAAGAATAGTAATCTTCCAATCGAAGTTCCTGTGAACTATTACCCAGGAAATGATGATACCAAAGCACCTAAAAATAGGTGGCGTGGAGTAGCTTACTTGTTCTATCATAACTGGTTAAACCAAGTTTATCAACAAACACCATATGATTTAACAGAGTTAGGAAAATAATATAAAAGAAATAGACTTTACAGATATGCTTAAAACATATTGTAAAGTCTATTTTTAATTATCTTTTTTTTCGTCTTTTTTATCTGAGTTTTCCTCTTCTGTTAATCCCGAAATTGATTTTTTAAATGATGTGAACATTTTTCCGATTGATTCTCCAAGTTCAGGTAGACGTTTAGGACCGAAGATTATTAGAGCAGCTATAATGAGTACTATAACTCCAGGAGCTCCTATATCACGTAAAAATCCCATTACTTTTCACCTCTTTTGTTGTAAATATACTTGCTAATAATAATGCTAATTTCATAAATTAAAATTAATGGTATTGACATAACGATATCACTAATAAAGTCAGCAGGTGTAATGACTACTGCTATTACAATTAGTATAAAATATGCATATCTTCTATTTCTAGTTAAGAAGTTAGGTGTTAGTATACCTAATGATGTTAGGAATGCAACTATAACGGGGAACTCAAAAAGTATTGCTATCGGTATTGTCGTATTAATGACAAATGATAAGTAATTTTGAGCTGTTAATTGAGTGCTGAATAAATCATCCCCGATAGAAAGAAGCACGTTTAAGATAGCAGGAGTTACTAGAAAGAACCCGAAAGCTAAGCCTACTGAGAAACAAATGAATACCGCTGGTATATAAGCTAGTAATGCACGAGCTTCTCTTTCTTCTAATGCAGGTTTTATAAATGCCCAAATTTGATAACAAATAAATGGTATCGAAAATGTGAAGGCACAAAGGCCTGCAAGAGTTAGATATATCCATAGTATATCATTAGGTCCAAGAACAATCAATTTATTATTAAAATTACTAGTTAAAAATTTATAAATATCCGTTGACCATAATAAACTTACTATGAAAGAGACAATAAAAAACACAAGGCTTAGTATTAGTCTCTTTCTAAGTTCGGTTAGATGATCCACGGTAGAAACTTTATCTCCATATTTCATCGTTAGTTACCTATTTATTTTTAGATTTTTCATAGAATATACTAATTGCTACAACTATGATATAAATAAGTTGAGCTATTATTACTTCAAAACTAGGATAGATTCCTAAAATTTCGATAGTAGGTAAGTAGTCTATAATGTTATTTGATAGGATGTCAGTTATTTGTAAAGCATGTATACTTACTCCAAGCATTTTGAATCCTAGAATGTATATTAACCAAGATAGAACTAGGAATACTTTGCTAATTGGTAATTTTCCAGAAGCTTTAACCATAATTATACCGATGATTATTAAAGCGACAATAGCAAGAGCTATCCCAATTAGTAAGTTACTTGTAGAAATCAATGGCATAATACCAGCATAGAATAAAATAGTTTCTGCACCTTCACGGAATACTGCTAGGAAGCTAAGTGTGAACATAGATATAAAGCTTCCAGTAGAAAGTACTAGATTTAACTTTGTATCCATATATTTCTTCCATGCTTTAACAGAACTCTTACTATGTAGCCAGATTCCAATACCTATCATCATAATTACTGCAAAGATACCAACAACACCTTCGATGATTTCACGGTTAGTACCAGATGATAGAGCAGGGAATGAGTATTTTAAAATAACGGCTGCAAGTATACTAGAAAAAATACCTACTAAGGCACCCGCATAAATCCAGATTAACCCTCTTTTCTGTTTAGTAGCTTTTAATGCACTTGCTAGAGATAAGACGATAATTAATGCTTCAACACCTTCACGAAGTAAGATCAGCATAGAATCTAGTGCAGTATAGTTAGATTTCGTATCGATTTTTTTTAGCTCTGTAATTAAGTTTTTAAGTTGTTCTTGATATTTTTGTTCACTACCTTTAACCATAATTATAGGAGTTTCGCTTTCTACTTTTGTATATAGTGAAGCGTTTCGTGTTCGAACTTCTCCTTCTATAATAGGCCAAACTTCTATGAATTTCTTCATTTTCTGTGAACCTTGTGCATTATTTCCATCTTTAAAAGCTGCAAGGCTATCTTCAAGAAGTTTTATTCCTTGCTCAAGTGTTTTAACTTCTGAATTTTGTTCTAGCTTTTTCCCAGCAAGGAAATCATCTAGATAAGTTTTTAGATCAGTTAAATATAATTTTGTAGTTTGATAGTCATAAGGTTCAACTTCCATAGAACTACGTAGAAGTGACATTGTTGTTTCTACTTTTCCATAGTAAGCAGGTTCAAGTGTTCTTACGATACCTTCATTGCGCACCCAAGCAGCATTGTACTTAACATATTCTGCTTTCATAGTTTCAACATCTTTAGTATCGATAGCTTTTTCTAATTTATCAAATGCAGGGTAAAGTTTCGTTTTAAAAGTTTTTTTCTCGGCTTCAACGTCTAAAGGGTTTTGTTCATTTTCAAAAGCGAGTAGCGCTGTTGATAATTCCCTAAGTTGTTCTTCATTAATATCATTTGATTTTAATGTTTGTTTAACTTTTCTTCCAGCTTCAGAATCTGAATTTTTTGTTGCTTCAAATTCTGTTTTAAATTCTTCAATTAATTTTTTAGCTTTGTCTTGTTCATTATTATTTATTGCAGTATTAGCATCGGTAATTTTTATAAAAAGATTACTGTATGATTCTTTTGCTACAATAGTTTTAAAAAATGGAGAGCTAAAACTGAAAAGAACGATAAAAGCCAAAATAATCTTAGTCAAATAGTTTTTTGCCAATATATTCACCCTCCTTAATTCCTCCAAAACATGCGAATAAACCGCTACCGATGTGAGTTATATATTCATTCATCTTATCTTCGTTCCCTAAGCTATTTTGAATAGTAATAAATTGTTTTGGATCTTTTTGGAAAGAGATAAATAGTAGACCAGAGTCGAATTGTCCTGTAGTTTCATTTATACCGTCTGAATAAGAATAGGAACGTCTTAATAATTCTACACCAGGTTTATGTGCTAAATGAACGTGAGAAGTTACAGGAATTAAAGGCTTCCCATCTGGACCTTTTTTATTAAGATCAATAGGTGCGAATTCATCAGTTTCTCCGAAAGGAGCACCACTATCTTTATATCTTCCAAAGGTATTTTCCTGTTCATTTAAACTTGTTCTATCCCATGTTTCAAGGTGCATTTGTATACGTCTTACAGCCATGTAGCTGCCATCTTTCATCCAGTTGTCCTTATCGTACCATACAATTTTATCGAATTGTTCTTCCTTAGTTGCATTAGCAGTACCGTCTTTAAAACCGAAAAGGTTACGCGGTGTTTCAAGACGATTACCAATAGCGGCAAAACCAGATTGGCTCCACTTCATAGTTACAGTAGAGCGAGCTTTTCTAACTAGATTACGTACTGCGTGGAAGGCTACCTGTTCATCATCTGCACATGCTTGAATACAAATATCCCCACCTGTATATTTTTCTTTTAATTGTTCTCTAGCGAAAGGAGGTAAGCCTTTAAATTCTTCAAGACTTTTATTCTCTAAGTTCATTTTTTTTAAGAAACTTGGACTAACCCCAAATGTCAGAGTTAAACGATAGGGATTTAACCCTACCGTTTCTCCAGTATCTTTTGGTGGTAAATAATGGTTTTTAAGAGCAGGTTCAACTAGCTCACCGTTCATTAATTTTTCACTATATTTAGTCCATTCCTTAAACATGTCGATTACATCATCACGCTTAGTTGAGTGTAAATCTAGCACGACAAAATAAACACATTTTTGCATAAGAGTAGTAATTCCAGCTTGGTGTTTTCCATAGAATGTGATTTTTTCTTCTCCATCAGCTATAGCTCGGTTATTCTCAGCTTTGTTTGCGAAAAATCCACCAAGAGCAGAAGCGCCAACAACTGCACCGGCTCCAGTCATTCCTGCTTTTTTCAGGAAATCACGTCTTGTTATTTTTTTGTCAATCCATTTTTTACCAGATTCTTCCATATTACTTAGCCTCTTCGTCTAAAATTACACCCATTTGAGAAAGTGGTTCTCCTAATTTTGTTACTGCTTCAGAAAGTTCTTTAGTATTTTCTTTTGTTAGGTCAGTATATAGTTTGTAGTGCTTTTCATCAGTTTTATATTTGTCTAATAATCCATTAATTGTAGCAAATTTTTCAGTTAAATCCTTAGCTAATTTACTATCTTTTTTCTCGATTAAAGGTTTAAAAATCTTAAAGATTTCCTCAGCACCTTCAATGTTAGCTTTAAAGTCATATAGGTCAGTGTGAGAGTAAATTTCTTCTTCTCCTGTAATTTTTTGCGTTGCAACTTCATTAAGTAAGTCAACGGCTCCAGTTACCATTAAATCAGGAGTAACTTCAACAGTAGCGACTTTAGCTTTTAATTCTTTAATGTCTTTTACTAGTTGGTCTGCGTATTCTTCAGTACCTTTAGTAGTATTTTGTTCCCACATAATTTTTTCAATTCTGTGGAATCCACGCCAACCTTCTTCTGTTTTGTTTTCTTCTAAGTAGTCAGCAAGACGGAAGTCGATATTTACATCTAGTTCACCGAAACTTTCCGCGATAGGTTCTGAACGTTCGTAAGCCATACGAATAACTGGATATTGTTTCTTAGCTTCTTCAAGATTTCCAGCTTTAATAGTTTCAGCGAATTTTTCAGTATCTTTAAGTAGAGTATCTACTTGGTTTTCTACAAATTTTTTATAAAGATCAGTAGCTTGCTTAAGTTGTTCTTTTGTATCTTTAGAAGTATCAACTTGAGCAGTTTTGTTTTCTTCTTTTTTTTCGGTCTTAGCAGCACACCCGCTAATTACGATAGTACCAGCCATTAGGGCCATAAATAATTTATTTTTCTTCATTAATAAATATACTCACTTTCAATTTAATCTATTATAAATTATAATCATTATCAGTTAGAAAGTAAAGTGATAAGAAACAAATTGATATAAAAAGAAAAGTTTTATAAGGTGAATAAAATTGTTTTGAAGAAACTAAAAAATATAATTTTCTTTTTTGTGTATCAGATAATAGTTTAAAATAAAAGATGTTGTAGTGTTTAGTTTATAAAAATATATTTATGTTATATAATAGTTAAGTAAAAAATTGGAAATTAATTGATTGAAAGTGGAAAATGTTTGGTGTATAATGAAAGTAGATTTTTAGTAAGCGTTATAAAAAAGCTACTAAGAACCTAAAAAATTAAGATTACATTAACTTAATGTGATACTTTTAAAAAGGATTAAGAGGCTTTATGAAACAAAAATTAAAAATATTCGCAACATCAAAATGGTTTGATTTACTAGGGGTTGTTTTAGTAATTAGTATTGCTATTGCATCAGGTTATTTAGCAACGAGATTAGATAAATTCGTTGATTGGGGTCCATGGACTGCACTTGTACCATTTGGACTTATTTCTGTAATTAATGTTGGTATCTCAATGCTATCTACAAGATTTACAGGAAAATTAAGTAAACTTGGTAACTACTTAGGTATTATTAATGCCGTATTATCAGGAGTTATTGATTATATCCTAGGTAACAAAGCTGCGATTATTACATACCCTGTAACATTTTTAATCTATTTGGGTGCGATCTATGTATGGAATAAATCTACAGATAAACCAAATACAATGTCGAAAGCAAAATTATATACAGTTTTAACGGCAATTGCGATTCTTTCATTTGTATTCTCATATGCTACAAACTACATTGGATATCATGGTAAGATGAGTACTCTTGCATATATAACTACAATTGCATTTGCATTCTCATTAATGGGTAATGGGTTAAATACATTTAAGCTAACTACACAATGGCCATTCTGGTTACTATATAATATTGTTCAACTTACAAAAGCAGTAGTTCAAGGAAACTTCGCTAACGTTGGTAAATATATCTTTTACATCATTAATAGTGTTGGAGCATTATTTGTATGGAAAGATTCTGAAAAATAAAATAAACTACAATTACAGATTTAAAGCTGTTGACAACTGCAAGGCGCAGGAGTCAACGGCTTTTTTACGTACGAATTACAAATTAAAGTGCTCGATAAATGACTAATTGGAATCGGATTTAAAGGTAAATATGTAATATTAAATTATTTCTAGTAAAATACGATTTTCTATGAGATAATAGTTTTATAAACCACAGAATGGGGATATTTTATATTAGAGGAGAATATATATGAAAAAAAGTATTGCTATATTTTCAAGTGTTATTATTGCACTCATTATTTGTGCTACAGCTTACTATTTTATGTTTGGTAGTGGAAAAGATAAGAAGGTAAAAGAAGAGTATCAAAAATATGTTGATATGATTAATATCAGTCACGATTTCGAAGCTGGAGAAAAAGCTTGGAGACTCTAACTACTGATGTTGCGCAGAAGGTTATTCCTACTATCAAAACTGATATTAAAGTTGCAAAAGAGGTTAGAAATACTTCTATTAGTTTAAATGATAAAAAGGTTGATGAAGCAAAAGATAGTCTAGATAGAGCTAAGAAACTTGATACAAATTCAAACTTTTCAACTGCTATTAACTGGTTAAATGCTGACATTGAAAATTATAAGAGAGCAGAAGAAGAGATAAAAAATATTAAATTAGATGTGAACTTTAACAAGGATCTTTCTCAAATATTAGAAAAATATAAATTTAATAATAATAGTCTAAAACAATTATTAAGTGATGCGGGTAATAAGCTTTATGATAAAGCTCAAGAAGCTGCACAAAAGGCTAAGGAACTTGCAGAAAAAGCAAGAGAGTTTGAGCGTAAGAAAAAAAGATCTGATGTCGAATTAGGTGGTCCGAATCCTGCGCTATTAAATGATAGTAATTCATTGCCTGCAGATGCTCAAGGAATAGGTGGAGCAACAAGTGAAGAAGGAGCGAGAAAAATGAGCTCTGACCTTGTTAATCGATATAAAGGATATCTTCTAAAAAAATATAATGGGTTAATCTCAATAGTGAAGAAGGTTCTGAATTCCTATACAATACATAGAATTAATAAAAAGACTCAAGGTATGACATAATGTCGATTACCTTGAGTTTTCTTTTATATTTCTACAATATCTATATTAGCTTTTGTTTTATAAATAACGTCTTTACGTTCAATAAGAATAGTAGCTTTTTCAGATAGTTCTGGATTTTCTTTGATTTTACTTAGTAATTCACGACTCGGGTTCATGGCTACCGGATTTCCAACACGTCTTAACATGTTGTAATCACCATTGGTATCTCCATATGCGAAAGATTGATTAAGATCAATATTGTATTCTTCAACTAATCTATCGATAGTTTTGTTTTTACTATCTGCGTCCCACATTGGAACTACTTCACCTGTGAATTTTTCATCTTCTATAATATATTTACTACCTATAGCTAAAAATGCATGATGCTTTTTACCCATCGCTTCTACAAGGTAGTCAGGACTTCCCGAAATAAAGATGATAAGGTGTCCATTTTTCTTGTGTTTTTCTATAATATCTCGTGTGAATTTATA
>QWCR01000761.1_pt1 | contig 11484 bp, 8 predicted proteins | sample 1972581 | NCBI WGS metagenome assembly QWCR01 (sample SAMN09866703, study PRJNA288562) | Human oral metagenome isolate pre4_saliva, whole genome shotgun sequencing... | isolation source: mouth | host: Homo sapiens | place: USA: California
TTCATTCGAACGTAACTCTAAGACAGAAGTAATGGCTTCAGCTGTTAAAGATGCTACTAACTCAATGGACATTAAATTGGTTGTAACTCTTACTAAGACTGGACACACTGCACGTTTGATTTCTAAATACCGTCCAAATGCTGATATCTTGGCATTGACATTCGACGAATTGACAGAACGTGGCTTGATGTTGAACTGGGGTGTTATCCCAATGTTGACAGATGCTCCATCATCAACTGACGATATGTTCGAAATTGCTGAACGTAAAGCGGTAGAAGCAGGTCTTGTTGAATCAGGTGATGATATCGTTATCGTTGCTGGTGTACCAGTAGGAGAAGCTGTTCGTACAAATACAATGCGTATCCGTACAGTCCGCTAATCAAAATTGAAAAAGCCTATCATATCAAGCTTATAGCCTGTATGATGGGCTATTTTTTGTCTATGGGGCACAACTTTTTACTTGATATTTAATGAGACAGTATCAAGTGAATCAATAACTGCTTGTTTCATGACATTTGTAATGTGAGTATAGATTACAGTTGTTTTTTATGGCTTACACAAGATACGCTGTCTTGTAGAAGCGAACGTAAAACAGATATTAAGTTTAAATACAGAAAAAACAACCCCCTGATGATTCAAGGAGTTGTCTATAGCTAGATTAGTTTTTTGAAGCTGCTTGGAATTCAGGATTTTTCCATGCTTCATCAATGATAGCTTGCAATTCTTTTGCAGATGCTTGCATTTTTTGAGTTTCTGCGTCGTTCAATGGGATGTTTACTGGACGAACGATACCGTGGGCACCAACGATAGCAGGTTGACCGATAAAGACGTTCTCAACTCCATATTGACCTTCTTGGAATACTGAAAGTGGAAGAACAGCATTTTCATCATCAAGGATAGCTTTTGTAATACGAGCAAGGGCTACAGCGATACCGTAGTATGTAGCACCTTTCTTGTTAATGATTGAGTATGCAGCGTCGCGAACAGAAATGAAGAGTTCTACAAGGTCAGCTTCATCCAAGTCACGGTTAGCTTGCAACCATTGTTCCAATTTTACACCGGCAACGTTAGCATGTGACCAAACGGCAAACTCAGAGTCACCGTGTTCACCCATGATGTAGGCGTGAACTGAACGTGCATCTACACCAATTTTTTCAGCAAGTGCTTGACGGAAACGAGCTGAGTCAAGTGAAGTACCTGAACCGATAACGCGTTCTTTAGGGAATCCAGAGAATTTCCAAGTTGAATGGCTAAGGTCTTCAGCATCACCAACTGCTTTTTCAAACAATTGAGGAATTTCAATAATACCAAGTTCTTGTGCGATTCCTTGAGTAACAAGAGCGAAAGCGTAAGATGAACCTACGGCACCATCACCAACAAGGATAACTTTTTTGTGTTGTTTAGTTAGTGTCATTTGTCTAAACATCTCCTTAATTTTATTTAGGGATTTTCCCAGATAAATTCATTCTATCACTTTTAAAAAGCTTTGTCACGAATATGCCTTGCAGATCTTGATGTAAACGTTTTAGTGGGGTAGAAGGCTGAAATATAGGATACAATATGGTATAATATAACTGATTACTAATTGTGAAACGAGGCATTTATTAATGCAGGATAAAAATTTAGTGAATGTCAATCTGACAAAGGAGATGAAAACGAGCTTTATCGATTACGCCATGAGTGTTATCGTGGCGCGGGCGCTTCCTGATGTTCGAGATGGCTTGAAACCTGTTCACCGTCGGATTCTCTATGGAATGAATGAATTAGGTGTTACCCCAGACAAACCTCATAAAAAATCTGCTCGTATTACAGGGGATGTCATGGGTAAATACCACCCACACGGGGATTCCTCTATCTATGAAGCTATGGTTCGTATGGCTCAATGGTGGAGCTACCGTTACATGCTTGTAGATGGGCATGGAAACTTTGGTTCTATGGATGGTGATGGTGCTGCTGCCCAGCGTTATACTGAGGCACGCATGAGCAAGATTGCTCTGGAAATGCTTCGAGATATCAATAAGAATACGGTTGATTTCGTTGATAACTATGATGCCAATGAACGTGAACCCTTGGTCTTGCCTGCACGTTTTCCAAATCTTTTGGTCAATGGAGCAACTGGTATTGCCGTTGGGATGGCTACCAACATTCCTCCTCACAATCTAGGTGAGACCATTGATGCGGTCAAGCTCGTCATGGACAATCCTGAAGTGACTACCAAGGACTTGATGGAAGTCTTGCCTGGTCCAGATTTTCCAACAGGTGCCCTTGTCATGGGGAAATCAGGCATTCATAAGGCTTATGAAACAGGTAAAGGTTCTATTGTCCTCCGTTCTCGTACAGAGATTGAAATGACCAAGACGGGACGTGAGCGCATTGTTGTAACGGAATTTCCTTATATGGTCAATAAAACCAAGGTGCATGAGCATATTGTTCGCTTAGTTCAGGAAAAACGCATTGAGGGGATTACAGCAGTACGTGATGAGTCCAACCGTGAAGGTGTTCGATTCGTTATTGAAGTTAAACGAGATGCTTCAGCAAATGTTATCCTTAACAACCTCTTCAAGATGACCCAGATGCAAACCAATTTTGGTTTTAATATGTTGGCGATTCAAAATGGGGTTCCGAAGATTTTATCTCTTCGTCAGATTTTGGATGCTTATATTGAACACCAAAAAGAAGTGGTTATTCGTCGGACACGTTTTGATAAGGAAAAAGCGGAAGCGCGTGCGCATATCTTAGAAGGTCTCTTAATCGCACTCGACCATATCGACGAAGTGATTCGTATCATCCGTGCTAGTGAAACTGATGCGGAAGCGCAAGCCGAGTTGATGAGTAAGTTTAAGCTTTCTGAACGTCAAAGTCAGGCTATCCTAGACATGCGTCTTCGTCGTTTGACAGGTTTGGAACGCGATAAGATTCAGTCTGAGTATGATGATCTCTTGGCTTTGATTGCAGATTTGGCGGATATTCTTGCTAAGCCAGAGCGTGTTTCTCAAATCATCAAGGATGAATTGGACGAAGTTAAGCGTAAGTTTGGCGACCAACGTCGTACGGAATTGATGGTCGGTGAAGTCTTGAGTCTTGAAGATGAGGACTTGATTGAAGAATCGGATGTCTTGATTACACTGTCAAACAAAGGCTACATCAAACGTCTGGACCAAGCTGAATTTACCGCTCAAAAACGCGGGGGTCGTGGTGTTCAAGGAACTGGCGTTAAGGATGATGATTTTGTCCGAGAGTTAGTGTCAACTAGCACCCATGATCACCTACTCTTCTTTACAAATAAAGGCCGTGTCTATCGCCTGAAAGGATATGAAATTCCTGAATATGGTCGTACTGCCAAGGGATTGCCGATTGTCAATCTTTTGAAATTGGATGAAGGCGAAAGTATTCAGACTATCATCAATGTTGAATCTGAACGTAGTGATGATGCTTATCTCTTCTTCACAACCCGTCATGGTATTGTGAAGAGAACCAGCGTCAAGGAATTTGCTAACATTCGTCAAAATGGACTTAAAGCACTGAACCTCAAGGATGAAGATGAGTTGATTAATGTTTTGTTGACGGAAGAAGATACGGATATTATCATTGGAACCAAGTTTGGTTATGCAGTTCGCTTTAATCAATCAGCCGTTCGCGGCATGAGTCGTATCGCCACTGGTGTGAAAGGTGTTAATCTCCGTGAGGAAGACACAGTAGTTGGTGCTAGCGTAATTACTGATCAAGATGAGGTTCTTATCATCACAGAAAAAGGATTTGGTAAGCGTACCGTCGCTACTGAATACCCAACAAAAGGTCGTGGTGGTAAAGGAATGAAGACGGCCAATGTTGCTGAGAAAAATGGTCCTCTATCAGGTCTATTGACAGTTAAAGGTGATGAAGATTTGATGATTATCACTGATACAGGTGTCATGATTCGAACCAATGTTGCCAATATTTCACAAACAGGTCGCTCAACTATGGGAGTTAAAGTGATGCGCCTGGATCAAGATGCCAAAATTGTAACCTTTACAACGGTTGCAGCGGCAGAAAAAGAAGAAGTTGGGACAGAAAACGAAACAGAAGGTGAAGCATAATGTGAATACCAATAAGTACCAAGTTAGCCAGGTATCAAAAGAAAAAATAGAAGAAAATCAGGATACAGAAGGAAATTTTGATTTTGATTCTGTCAAAGCTATCTCTTCTGAAGCGGTTCTAGCTTCTCAATGGGATGCTCAAAAACTACCAGTTATCGGCGGAATTGCTATTCCTGAATTAGAAATGAATCTTCCGATTTTTAAAGGATTGAATAACGTAAATCTATATTATGGTGCTGGTACTATGAAGCGTGATCAAGTGATGGGAGAAGGAAATTATAGTCTAGCTAGTCATCATATTTTTGGTGTTAATAATGCTAATAAAATGTTATTCTCTCCTTTGGATAACGCTAAAAATGGTATGAAAATTTATCTAACTGATAAAAATAAAGTTTATACCTATGAAATCCGTGAAGTCAAACGTGTGACACCGGATCGTGTTGATGAGGTTGATGACAGAGAAGGGGTCAATGAGATTACATTGGTAACCTGTGAAGACCTTGCCGCTACAGAACGTATTATTGTAAAAGGTGATTTGAAAGAAACAAAAGATTATTCACAAACGTCTGATGAAATTCTAACAGCTTTCAATCAACCATATAAACAATTTAGTTAAGATAAGTCAGTGAAAAGATAATATCTGGAGAGGATAATCCATGTCTTCTCCATTTTATATTTAGAGCTATGAAAATTTGTTTATTGCAGTTGTTATAGTATATTGAAATAGAATCTGAACAAATTGATTAAGGAATTTAAAGCAATTTCTATAAATATTTTAGAAGAGATATTGTGCGATTCTAGATTCGATATAATATAATATTCTGAAAATCAAAAATATTAAGTTTAATGATGTTACTAGTAATCTTACTTGGGTTTTGGAATACTCTCATTGAGGGATGGTGATGATTTTAGCTTTATCCTTAAGAAATGTTTTAAAGATAGATTGAAACAAAGGTGGAGGTTGTTGACTCTTTTTATACCATAACTAATAATACAAAGTGTGTAATCTTAAAGTAGATATAAATAGTTAAATTTTAAAAAAATTATTATTTCTTTACTTTTTATGTTATAATAACAAATATAAAGAGTTAGGGGATGTTTATGAGTTCTTCAGAGTTTATTTCGAAGATAGATTATTATTGTCATAAGAAAGAAAGTCTTTTCAATCAAAGTAAGTTCAAGTATGCGATTCGTTCCATGTTTGCAGGTGCTTTTTTAACCTTTAGTACAGCAGCTGGAGCTATTGGTGCGGATTTATTAAACAGTATTATTCCAAGTAGTGGGTATTTTCTTTTCCCATTTGTTTTTGCTTGGGGACTTGTTTATATCGTTTTTCTAAATGCTGAGTTAGTTACATCCAACATGATGTACCTAACAGCAGGCGCATTTTTAAAAAAGATGGATTGGAAAAAGGCAGTAATCATTTTACTATACTGTACTCTATTTAATCTAATTGGTGCCTTGGTAGCTGGATGGGCCTTTGCCAACTCGTCAGCCTTTTCCCATCTGACCCATGATAGTTTCCTTCCTAAGCTTGTAGCCAAGAAATTGGCGCGTCCAAGTGATTTAGTCCTGATTGAGGGAATTCTTGCCAATGTATTTGTAAATATTGCCATTCTTTCATCTATACTAGTTAAAGATGGTGCCGCCAAACTATGGATTATTTTATCAGCTATTTCCATGTTTGTCTTCCTGTCCAATGAGCATATCGCTGCCAATTTTGCTTCCTTTAGTATTATGAAATTCAGCATGATTGCTGATCAAGTACCTCATTTTGATTTGGTAAATATACTTAGACATTGGGGAGTAACCTTCATTGCTAACTTTATAGGTGGAGGACTTCTGATTGGTTTACCATATGCCTTTCTAAATAAGAATGAAGATACATATGTTGATTAAGAAGAGTTAGTGTATCAGGGAGAATCAGAACAATTCTCTCTTTTTCTTTTACAAAATAGGCTTGCAGAGAAAATCGTTTTTAAATTGTAACAATAAAATATATTAAATAGGATAAAAGTTATTCCACTCAATCTCTAGATTCTGATAATTAAAAATTCTAAAAGTTTGTTATTAAAGTAATGTAAACGATTTCTCAAATTTTAAAATTTAGAAAAAATACAATTAGGAAAGGCTTTTCATTATATCTATTTTATGTTATAATTATCACAAATAAAAGTTTTAGGAGTTTATTATGATTTCTTCAGAATTTATCTCAAAGATTGAATTTGCTTGCAAGAAGAAAGAAAGTCTTTTCAATCAAAGTAAGTTCAAGTATGCGATTCGTTCTATGTTTGCAGGTGCATTTTTAACCTTCAGTACAGCTGCTGGTGCAGTTGGGGCTGACTTGATTAATAAAATTGCACCAGGTAGTGGACGCTTCCTCTTCCCATTTGTCTTTGCTTGGGGCTTGGCCTACATTGTTTTCTTGAATGCCGAGTTGGTAACATCAAACATGATGTTCTTGACTGCTGGTAGTTTCTTGAAAAAAATCTCTTGGAGAAAAACGGCTGAGATTTTACTTTACTGTACCTTGTTCAACCTTATCGGGGCTTTGATAGCAGGTTGGGGCTTTGCTCATTCGGCAGCCTATGCACATCTGACTCACGATAGTTTCATTTCAGGGGTTGTTGAGATGAAGTTAGGCCGTTCAAATGAATTAGTCTTGCTTGAGGCTATTTTGGCAAATATTTTCGTAAATATTGCGATTCTTTCATTTGTTTTGGTCAAAGATGGTAGTGCCAAACTATGGCTTGTGTTGTCAGCAATTTACATGTTTGTATTCTTAACAAACGAGCACATTGCGGCGAACTTTGCTTCTTTCGCGATTGTGAAATTCAGTGTTGCTGCTGATTCAATTGCTAACTTCGGTGTTGGAAATATGCTTCGTCATTGGGGAGTAACCTTTATCGGAAACTTTATCGGAGGAGGTCTCTTGATGGGTCTTCCATATGCCTTCCTCAATAAAAACGAAGATACTTATGTAGATTAAGGAAATGAGCACGATTGAATCGTGCTTTTTCGTTTTGTAAGAAGCAATAGCTACTCCTTATATCAAAATATAGAAAAGAGGTATTAGTCAAGATAGGTCGATAGTGCTACAATATCCTTAATGAAACTATATGGAGGTCGCCTTATGACTCGTGATTTTAAATTTGAAACTTTGCAACTACATGCTGGTCAAGTTGTGGATCCAGCTACCAAGTCTCGTGCAGTGCCAATTTATCAGACAACATCCTTCGTTTTTGACGATACGCAGGAAGGTGCTGATCTGTTTGCCTTGAGAAAACCAGGCAATATCTATACTCGTATTACAAATCCTACAACGGCTGCCTTTGAAGAAAGAATCGCTGCTCTTGAAGGTGGTGTCGGAGCGCTAGCAACAGCCTCAGGTATGGCAGCAGTGACTTATACGATTTTGGCTCTTGCTCATGCAGGTGACCATGTTGTAGCAGCATCAACTATTTACGGTGGGACTTTCAATCTCTTGAAAGAAACCCTTCCTCGTTATGGGATCACAACAACCTTTGTCGATGTTGATAATTTGGAGGAAGTAGAAGCAGCTATCAATGACAATACCAAGCTTGTCTTGATTGAAACCTTGGGGAATCCCCTGATTAACATTCCTGACTTGGAAAAATTGGCTGAGATTGCGCATAAACACCAGATTCCACTTGTTTCTGACAATACTTTTGCTACACCATACTTGATTAACGTCTTCTCTCACGGTGTAGATATTGCTATTCACTCTGCGACTAAGTTTATCGGTGGGCATGGTACGACTATTGGTGGAGTGATTGTCGATAGCGGTCGTTTTGACTGGGCGGCTTCAGGAAAATTCCCTCAATTTGTTGAGGAAGACCCAAGCTACCACAATTTGAGCTATACTCGCGATGTCGGGGCAGCAGCCTTTATTATCGCTGTCCGTGTTCAATTGCTTCGTGATACAGGTGCAGCCTTGTCGCCATTTAATGCCTTCCTCTTGCTTCAAGGACTGGAAACCCTTTCACTTCGTGTGGAACGTCATGTACAAAATGCAGAGAAAATTGTTGAATTCCTTGTAAATCATCCTAAGGTAGAAAAAGTTAACTATCCAAAATTGGCTGATAGTCCTTATCATGCCTTGGCTGAGAAATATTTACCAAAAGGTGTGGGATCAATCTTTACCTTCCATGTCAAAGGTGGGGAGGCAGAAGCACGCAAGGTAATTGATAATTTAGAAATCTTCTCTGACCTTGCAAACGTGGCAGACGCTAAGTCTCTGGTTGTTCATCCAGCTACAACCACTCACGGTCAATTGTCAGAAAAAGACCTAGAAGCAGCAGGTGTCACACCAAACCAAATCCGTTTGTCAATCGGTCTTGAAAATGTAGAGGATTTGATTGAAGACTTGCGCTTGGCCTTGGAAAAAATTTAAAGTAAAAGATATAAACAGTGGGTTTTGACTCACTGTTTTTGATTTTCCCTCAGGCATGATATAATGGTTAAAGAAGTCTAGAAAGAGGAACGATATGAACGAAATCAAATGCCCCAATTGTGGGGAAGTCTTTACAGTAAATGAAAGCCAGTATGCCGAACTTTTGTCCCAAGTGAGAACGGCAGAGTTTGACAAGGAATTACACGACCGCATGAAGCAGGAACTGGCCTTGGCTGAGCAAAAGGCTATGAATGAGCAACAGTCTAAACTAGCTCAAAAAGACCAAGAAATCGCGCAATTGCAGAGTCAAATCCAAAACTTTGATACAGAGAAGGAATTGGCCAAGAAAGAAGTTGAACAGACAAGCCATCAGGCTCTCTTGGCCAAGGACAAGGAAGTGCAGGCCTTGGAAAACCAATTGGCGACCTTGCGTTTGGAACATGAAAATCAACTGCAAAAGACCCTTTCTGACCTTGAAAAAGAACGAGATCAGGTCAAAAATCAACTCCTCTTGCAAGAAAAAGAAAATGAATTATCTTTAGCTTCTGTTAAGCAAAACTATGAAGCCCAACTTAAAGCAGCCAGTGAACAAGTCGAATTTTACAAGAACTTTAAGGCTCAACAATCTACAAAAGCGATTGGGGAAAGTCTGGAACAGTATGCAGAGAGTGAGTTTAACAAGGTCCGTAGTTTTGCCTTTCCAAATGCTTACTTTGAGAAGGATAACAAGGTCTCTGCGCGTGGATCTAAGGGGGACTTTATCTTCCGTGAGAATGATGAAAATGGAGTAGAAATCATTTCTATCATGTTTGAGATGAAAAACGAAGCGGACGGGACAGAGAAGAAGCATAAGAACGCGGATTTTTACAAGGAATTGGACAAGGACCGTCGTGAAAAGAACTGTGAGTATGCGGTTTTAGTGACCATGCTTGAGGCTGATAACGACTATTTTAACACAGGGATTGTTGACATCAGCCACGAGTATGAAAAGATGTATGTGGTTCGCCCTCAGTTCTTTATCCAGTTGATCGGGCTCTTGCGTAATGCCGCGCTTAATTCTCTAAAATATAAGCAGGAGTTGGCCTTGGTTCGGGAGCAAAATATTGATATCACTCATTTTGAAGAAGATTTGGATGCCTTTAAACAGGCCTTTGCTAAGAATTATAATTCAGCTTCGACCAACTTTGGTAAAGCTATTGATGAAATTGACAAGGCTATCAAACGGATGGAAGAGGTCAAAAAGTTCCTAACCACATCCGAAAACCAACTTCGCCTTGCAAATAATAAACTAGAAGATGTTTCAGTTAAAAAATTGACCCGAAAAAATCCAACCATGAAAGCAAAATTTGAAGCATTGAAGGGGGAGTAGAAAGCAAGAATGAACGGTATTATTAACTTAAAAAAAGAAGCGGGAATGACCTCGCATGATGCGGTTTTTAAACTGCGTAAGATTTTGGGAACCAAGAAAATTGGACATGGTGGGACCTTGGATCCGGTTGTAGTGGGTGTTTTGCCCATTGCGGTTGGCAAGGCGACCCGTATGGTAGAGTTTATGCAGGATGAGGGCAAGGTCTATGAGGGGGAGATTACTCTCGGCTATTCAACAACGACTGAGGATGCCAGTGGAGAAGTGGTCGCAGAGACCCCTGTTTTGTCGCCCTTGGATGAAAGGCTTGTCGATGAAGCGATTGCTAGCTTGACTGGGCTTATCAAACAGATTCCGCCTATGTATTCGGCTGTTAAGGTCAATGGTCGCAAGCTCTATGAGTATGCGCGTGCTGGTCAGGAAGTGGAGCGTCCAGAACGTCAGGTGACCATTTATCAATTTGATCGAACAAGTCCGATTTCTTATGATAGCCATCTTGCACGCTTCACTTTTCGTGTGAAATGTAGCAAAGGAACTTATATTCGTACCTTGTCAGTTGACTTGGGAGAGAAACTTGGTTATGCAGCTCATATGTCACATCTGACTCGTACTAGTGCAGCCGGTTTACAGCTAGAGGATGCTCTTACATTGGAAGAAATTGCTTCAAAAGTGGAGGATGGTCAACTTGACTTTCTCCATCCTCTAGAGATTGGGACGGGGGATCTTGTCAAAGTTTTCCTAAGTCCAGAAGAGGCTACAGAAGTGCGCTTTGGTCGTTTTATAGAGCTAGACAAAACAGACAAAGAACTGGCTGCTTTTGAAGGCGATAAATTGTTAGCAATTTTAGAAAAACGGGACAATCTCTATAAGCCAAGAAAGGTTTTTAGCTAGTCTAACTGGGTGTAGGGATTGGAAATGTTTTCCTTAGACTATCCAAATCAGACTATAAATTTCCCAAAAATTGTGATAGAATAGACGAGGATAAAAAAACGGAGGATAGCATGCAAAATAGACCAATCATTATCGGAGTGACAGGTGGTTCTGGTGGAGGAAAAACCAGTGTTTCAAGAGCCATTTTATCGCATTTCCCTGATGAAAAGATTTCCATGATTGAGCATGATTCATACTACAAGGATCAGTCTCATTTGACTTTTGAAGAGCGTGTCAAAACCAACTACGACCATCCTTTTGCCTTTGATACAGACTTAATGATTGAGCAAATTAAGGAATTGTTGGCAGGGCGCCCGGTGGATATTCCGACTTATGACTATACAGAGCATACACGAAGCAGCAAGACCTATCGTCAGGAACCTCAAGATGTCTTTATCGTTGAGGGGATTTTGGTCTTAGAGGACAAGCGCCTGCGCGATTTGATGGATATCAAGATTTTTGTGGATACGGATGATGATGTGCGCATTATTCGTCGTATCAAGCGTGATATGGAGGAGCGTGGCCGTAGCCTTGATAGCGTTATTGACCAGTACTTAGGTGTAGTTAAACCTATGTATCACCAGTTTATCGAGCCAACCAAGCGTTATGCTGATATCGTCATTCCTGAGGGAGTCAGCAATACAGTTGCTATTGACCTTTTGACGACCAAGATTGCAAAGATTTTGGAAGAAGCTCGA
>QWCR01000889.1_pt1 | contig 11468 bp, 1 predicted proteins | sample 1972581 | NCBI WGS metagenome assembly QWCR01 (sample SAMN09866703, study PRJNA288562) | Human oral metagenome isolate pre4_saliva, whole genome shotgun sequencing... | isolation source: mouth | host: Homo sapiens | place: USA: California
TAACAAACAAGTAGTTGAGAAAGTTGATAAATCAGGCTTAACTTCAGCTATTGCTCGTTTAGAAGCAGCTTTAGAAAAAGCAGCATCAACTGAAAAAACGGCTTCAGCAATTGAAGCAGCAAAAGCAGAATTAGCAAATGCAAAAGCTGTAGTTGCAAATGAAGCTGCAACAAAAGAAGAAGTGGCAAAAGCTACATCAGCAGTAAACGGTAAAGCTTTCGTTATTGAAAGTATGCCAAAAGCAACTGCAGACAAGAAAGAAGAAAAAGAAAATAAAAACCAAGATCCACGTAATGGACAAGCCATTCCTGGACAAGGTGAAAGTGGATTTAGAGCAGTAGATACTACAGCTGCAAATGCTGCATCAGAAGCAGAAAAATATAAAGGCATTCGTGATGCTGCTATTCCAGAGTTACAAGCAAATATTGATAAAATTCAAGCTCAAATAGCAAAAGAAGAAGCGCTACCTGCGAATAAAAAAGATCAATTTAAAATTGATGTTTTAAAAGGTATTAAACAAAAAGCAGAAAATGTTATTACAACTGCAAATGCAGCGGATGTAAGTTCAGCTCAAAAAATGAGTCAACAAGCAGAAGCTGTTAAATCTGAACGTGACTTATTAGCATTATATTTAAATGGTAAAGCTGAATTAGGCGCTCCAGTAAGTGAAAACCACGTTGCTTATGGTAACAACCCAGCTAACGGCGTATTCGAAAGCTTGAAAGAAGGTTTTGGAGACAAAGTAACATTCACTGATGCTGATAAAAAATCAGAAACTGTTACACAATACGAAAGTCCTCGTGATCTTACAAATAAATTAAATAATAATCCCGGTGCAAAAGATCCAATTGGAAGTGCAACCTATAACTGGCAAGAAAAAGCCATTACAAAAGCTGCTGCAGAAGCTGGTGTATTAAACGGTTGGAAAATTGAAGTTGGTGAAAAAGTAAATGCTGTTAAGCCGCTTGATGTAACAAATATTACGGATAAAGACGGTAATCCAAGTACACGTGAAGTTCCAAAATCAAAAATTTACACAAATGAGGGAGAATTGAAAAAATATCAAACCTCAGGTGAAAATACTTATGTAAATGGTAGCGGAATCTCACCAACAGTTACACCAACAATCGATGCAATGAGAAAAAATTCTTTCGGTGAAGTGAAAAACCGTGATTACTACCTAGAATTAGGAAGTAAAGGAAATACTATTTCTAAAGAGTACGATGTAAATGGAAATTCTCGTTTAAATGTTAACTTAATTCATAGTGCTGGTTATGGTACTTCTACAAGAACATTAAATGGTGAAAGAGTTAAACTTAAGATTGTTGATGCGTTTACTGGTGAAGAAATCAAACCAGTAGAAGGAGTAAACGGTCCATTACCAACTGAAGCTGGACCAACAGCAAATAATGGATGGACTCACTTAAATAGAATTTATGACATTCCTGCTACAACTACTAAAGTGAAAGTTTTAATTGAAGCAGGAGACCAGGGTACAAACGGATTACTTAAAGATAAAAATGTCACATTAAAAGATGGGTACTTAATCGGTGGTATTGGTATCGCAACTGCTCCAGCTGCTGAAGTAGTAACAACTGTTCGTTCAGAAGGTAGATCTGGTGAATACGGATATACTAAAGATACAATCTATGACAAAGATCAAAAAGGTACCTTTGATGTTACAATTAAAAACACTGGTGGAATGAATATTGACTACTATTCTGCATCAAATGCAGATGTAACAGTAGAAGTTCCAAAAGGTGTTATCCTTGATGATAAGGTTGTTAATGCTAATGGTGGTTCAACTTGGTTAGGAAATGTTTGGGCTAATAACGTTAAATATACTCCAAACGATCCAAACGATAAATCTAAAGGTGGAACATTAACATATAGTGTACCAGCAGGAAGCCGTATGGCAGCTGCAGAGAAAAACTCTCGTACAACAAGTATTCCATTTACAACTGCGGATAACTTCGTTGGACCAGCTGACTTCAAAGTGACTGTTAACAATGGTTTTGGAGATACTGATGCTGAAGGTAACAGATTATTCTCTTATACAAATAATGGTTTAAATACACCATATAAAAACCAATTCAGCCGTAATGGTTTAGCAAACTCTGATAATCCTGAATACAAATACGGAAAAGTAATCTTTATTAATAGTTTACAAACTAACTCAGTAATTACTGTACCAATTAACACGAACGATGATCAATTAAAAGCAATTGCTTATGCGAAAGCTCAAGAAGCGATTAAATCTCCAGAATTCACAAAATTATTAACAGACGTTACTGGTACAGCTGCATTAGGTGACACTAATGGTTCAACTTTTGTTAATAAAGATGATATCGCAATTACGAAAGTTGCTGAAGATGGTCGTGGGGTTGTTAAAGTACCTGTAACTTATACAGTAGATGGTAAGACTTATGAAACAACAGTTGATATCGAAGTAAACGTTGTCGAATCTAAGACAAAACCTATTGTAGTATTTGAAGGTGATGAAATTACACCAGCAAACGTTAAAGAAAAAGTTGAACCAGTTACAATCGATGGAAACAAAGGTACAGCTAATGAACCAAAATCAAGTGATATCTTTAAAACGAACGGAAAAGCTGGAGAGTCAGGATTAAAGATTCCAACAACAGTTACTCACAATGTAGATGGAACTGAAGTTACAGAAGATGTAACAGTACCAGTTACTGTTCTTCCTAGAACAGAAGGTGAAGTTGATGTACCTAAAGGAGCTACTCCGGATAAAGTTAAAGAAACTCTAAAAAATAAAGCAAATGAGTTAATTAAAACTCCTGACTTCCCTGCAAAAGTACCAGAAGGATATACAGTTACTGTAGGAGAAATTCCTGAACTTCCTGCTGATATTGCTAATAAAAAAGGTGAACCAGTAGTTGTAAAAGTTCCAGTAACATTTACATCTCCTGATGGAACAACGTATACTTCAGAAATCCCAGTAACAGTAAATGTTAAAGGTTCAGAAGTGAAACCTGTATATGTTGTAGAAGGAAACCAACCAAAACCAGCTGATGTTAATGAAGCAGTTACACCTGATAAAGGTGGAGATTTAACTCCTGTAACTGAAGCTGACATCAATAAAGACGTTCCTACAGATAAAGTTAAAGTAGGAGCAACTGATTTAGCAGTTAAAGCAACTGTTAAATACCCAACTGGTGATGAAACTGTAGACGTTCCAGTTAAAGTATTACCAAAAGCAACACCAACAGGTGTAACAGTATTGAAAGATACTGATGATACTGCTTTAACAAATGCTGTAAAAGAAAAAGCAACTGAAGCTGTAAGTAAATTAACAAACTTACCAGATGGAATCACTGCTTCATTAGATGAGAGAGAAACTTCTTACACATTACCAAAAACAGACTCAAATGGGGATAAAGATACAGTTCCTGTAAAAGTGTTATATAAAGATGATAAAGGTAATGTAGTTGGTGAAGATACAATTAATGTACCAGTTAAAGTAGTAAGTTCAACACCAAAACCAGTAGTAGTGTTTGAAGGTGAAACACCAAAATTAGACAAAGATTCAGTGACACCAGGTGAAGGTGGAAAAGTTGGAGAACCAACAAAATTACCAGAAACAGCTGGAAAAGCTGGAAAAACAGATGTAGCAGTTGATGTACCAGTAACTTACGACAATGGAAAAGTAACTGAAACAGTTAAAGTACCAGTAACCGTATTACCAGTAGCAAAATCTGATGTAACAGTAGTTAAGAATACTACTCCAGACAAACTGAAAGAATTAGCAAAAGATAAAGCTAAAGAAGCAGTTGAAGCAGCAGATTTCAAATCTAAATTACCAAATGGCGCGAAAGTAACTGTTGGTGATGTAACTGAAGATGTATTAGCTAAAATAACAGCTGAAAAAGGTACAAACACAGGAACTGTTAATGTACCAGTAACCTACACAGTTGATGGAAAAGACTACACAACTACAATCCCAGTAACAGTAAATGTTAAAGGTTCAGATGTTAAACCTGTATACGTTGTAGAAGGTGACAAACCAAAAGCTGATGATGTAAACAAAGCAATCACACCGGATACAGATGGAACTACAACACCTGTAACTGATGAAGACATCAACAAAGATATTCCAACAACTGATGGAAAAGTTGGATCAAATGATGTTAATGTTACAACAAAAGTAACATACCCTAACAATGTTGAAGAAAAAGTAACAGTGCCTGTTACAGTATTGCCAAAAGTTAAACCAGAAGGTGTAACAGTACCAAAAGATGCTGATAAGACTGAATTAGAAAAAGTTGTTAAAGAAAAAGCAGAAGAAGCAGCTAAAAAACTTAATGGTCTTCCAGATGGTGTAACAGTTACAGTAACAAATGTTGAAACAACTCCTGGAACAGATAAAACAGGTAAACAAACACCAGCAACAGTAACAGTTGAATACAAAGATAAAGATGGAAACAAAATCACTAAAGTGATTGAAGTACCAGTAAACGTTGTGTCTTCAACACCACCAGAAGTAGTAGTATTTGAAGGTGACACACCAAATTCTGAAGATATTAAGAAAGGTATTACACCAGGTGAAGGTGGAACAGTAGGAGACCCTACAAAAGTTCCATCTACAGTAGGAAAAGCAGGGGATAAAGACGTTGAAGTTGAAGTACCAGTAACTTATGGAAATGGTAAATTCAAAGAAAACGTTAAAGTTCCAGTAACTGTATTACCAAAACCAACAGCAGGTTCAGTAACAGTACCAAAAGATCTTTCAGAAGAAGAATTAAAAGATAAAGTTGGTAAAGATGCAGAAAATGCAATCAACAACGAAGAATTCAAGAAAAAACTTCCTGAAGGAGCAACTGTTAAAGTTGATTCCAGTAACAGTTGTTGAAGGTAAAGAACAACTTGTACCAAAAGGTGATAAACCAGATCCAAAAGATAACATTACACCAGGAAATTACCCAGACGGAGCTACATTCGAATACGATACACCAGTAGATACTTCTAAACCAGGTAAAAAAGAAGCTGTAGTAATTGTTAAGGACAAAGATGGTAAAGAAATTGTACGAGTTCCTGTAGTAGTGAATGTGGTAGAACCAAAAGTTACTCCAATCATTGTTCCAGAAAGAACTAAATTAACTAAAGAAGATGTAGAAAAACACATCGAAATTCCAGGAGTAACTGGATGGAAAATCGTAGGGGAACCAGAACTTCCTGAAACATTCCCTGCAGGTGTAAGACCATCAGCAACAGTTACTGTTGAATTACCAAATGGTAAAACAATTAAAGTAGATGTACCAGTAATTGCTACACCAACTACAACTCCAATTGAAGTACCTCAAGGAACACCGATTACTGAAGATGATGTTAAGAAACACGTTGATATTCCTAAAGAATCAGAATGGAAAATTGTTAAAGTTGGAGAAATTCCAACAACTGAAACACCTGGAGAAAAAACAGCTGTTAAAGTGAAGGTGAAATTACCAAATGGAGAAGAGTTTGAAGTAGAAGTACCAGTAAAAGTAACACCTAAAGAGTCTACAGATCTTATTCCGGCACCAGTTCAGCCTGATCAAGTTGTGACTTACTATGTAGATGAAAATGGTAAAACTATCTCTCCAAGCGAAAACGGCGCACAATCTCCTAAGGCTGTTTCTGGATATGAATACCAAACAACTACAAAAGATCCAAATGGAAATCTTGTACACCACTACAAGAAAGTGGCAACGCCACAACCTGCTGGACCAACTGCTCCTGAACAACCTGCAGCTCCAACAGCTCCAGCAGAACCAGGACAACCAGCAACACCAAATCAAACTCAACCAGCGGCACCAGCTCAAGCTCAAGCAGATGCAACAGTAGCAACTGATACAACTGCTAAACCAGCAACACCTAAATATGTTGAAGGTCAAAAAGAATTGCCTAACACTGGTACAGAAGATCATGCTAGCCTAGCAGCACTTGGACTTCTTGGAGTATTGAGTGGATTTGGTCTTGTGGCACGCAAGAAAAAAGAAGACTAAAAACTTATAGTTTTTGAGAAGATGATTCGTCATCTTCTTTTTTTGATGTTAAAATCGAAGAAATAGTATAGATTCATTTTTGATATGATGCTTAATCGTTTTTAGTTATGTATTTTTATGCAATATATATATATATATATATTCAAGTATATGGGAAAAGAGTCTGATGATATTAATTTTTTGTACCTAGGACACAGAAATAATATAAATAAATCGAATATAAACGAGACATATTTATTGACGAGTTAATTTTATTTATGATAGAATAATATAGTTGTTTTTATAAAACAAACATATAGATTTATATGTAATTTTAGACTTTTAGATTGAGATAAAAAGGAGAAACCATGTATTCAAGAATGGAAAAATACCATGGTAGAAGAGCCCAGCGCTTTTCTATTCGTAAGTATAGCTTTGGTGCCGCAAGTGTTCTATTGGGAACAGCACTTGTTTTAGGTGCTAATGGAGTACAAGCTGAGGAGACTGTAGCAGTAAATCCGGCTACTTCTGAACTATCAAATTCAGATAAAAATCTTTCGGGTTCGACTTTGTCAACACCTGTTGTTGAAGAACTTCCAGAATTAAAGATTGATGATGTAAAAGCAGAAGAAAAAACTGAAGCTAAGGAAGATGCTAAAACTGCAGCAACACCTGTAGCAGAAAAAGAAGTTACTGAAGCGACTGCAGATAAAACTGATAAAAAATTAGAAACAGACGTAAAAGAAAAATCTGATAAAGAGCAAGCTGACAAAAAAGAAGCAGATAAAGAAAAAACTAACAAAGAAACATCTGAAAAAGCTGTAGCAGAAAAAGCACAAGACGATGTTAAAACAGTTCTTACTCAATTGACTTCAGAAGCTGATGTTATGGCAACAGTAGCCTCAAACTTTTCTGATAAAGAAGTGAAAGATGTTGAAGCTAAACAAAAATTGTCAGCTGCAGTTGCTGCAGTGAAGCTTGAAGCAGTAGCATCTAAAGGATTGCTTTCATCCGATGCTTCTAAAGATCAGATGGTAGCCCAAGTGAATCGTCTTTCTGCTGCCATTGAAGCAGTTTATACGGAAATGAAACGTGCTGGCCATGCAGGTAAAGTAGAATCGGTATTAGCTGCTACTGCGTCAAAAATTACAGGTAAAGATGTTTTTAAAGATGGAGAAACAGTTAAAGCTGTAACAAACGCTTATGTTGATATGAATGCAGATAATACGGCTCCTACAGGATGGGGATTTGATACTACTATTAGTACATCAACTCTTAAAGCAGGTTCTATTACAAAAATTGAACTTACTAACTTAGCTGAGTTAGGTGCTGGTTTGGCAAATAATACGGAAATCAGAGCGACTGATGGAACAGTAGTTGGTAAAGTTAAATCTATCGATTATAAAACAACTACAGGAAACAACAATAACAAATCTGTACCATATTGGGCGCAACGTACTCAACGTGGAATGACTTATGACCAGCGTGTTGCTGAGCAACCAGCGGTAGCTAACGAAACTGGTACATATACTTACAACATCGAGTGGAACGATAAAGTAAAAGACTATCCGAATGTGTCGTTTGGAGCGAGTAATTTATCGGGTAATGGATATTTAGCACCACAAATTTCAAAAGACACTCCGTATACAGCGACTATTAAAATTGATGGGCGTACGGTTCTTGAACATACTTATACAAGAAAAGGTCAACAACCTAGCTATCAAAAACAAGGTACTAGTGCATCACTAAGTGAAAACAATGGATTGACATACCTTAATAATGAGCAAATAGGTAGAAATGATTCAATCGTATTAAAAACTGATTCAGATGTTCGTTATGGAGTAGGATCTAAATTTACGATTAAACTTCCAAATGCAGATTTTACTGAATTTAAAGAACTTGAAGGAAGTTCTAACTTTGTAAATGGATTAAATACAGCTTCTACTATTAACCCTAATAAAGGAGATAGTATTACATATCGTCCAGCTAGTCGATGGGCTAATGTTAAAGCTAACGAAAACAACGTTTGGATTCTGAACGATGGTCGTGACACTGGATTCACATTAACACCTAAGTTAATTTCACCAACAGAACTAGAACTTACGGTTACAGAAGGAACTATTCAAGAAGGTTCTACAGTATCTATGCCTTTACAATCTTTAGGTATTGAAAAAGTAATAAAAGACAAAACCTTAACAAGTGAATATTCTAATATTACTTATGAAAATGGATTAATTAAACAAGGTTATGTAGGAAACGATAAAACTGCAGCAACTCTTACTGTATCAGGTGGAGAATCTATTAACGGTGGGAAAGAAGATGTTATAACTAAAGTGCCAAATGGTTGGAATGTTAATGGTGACGGTAAAGTTCAAGGTGAGCCACCAACAGGAGCTGTTGTTAGAACATTCAAAGATTTAGTGACAGGTGAAGTTATAGGTTTTGAACCAACAAGATATACGGGGAATATTCCTTTAAGTGAAGATGGTTCAAAAGATTATACTAATGTACTTGGAAATAAATATGATGTAAGTAATGATTCCGTAGACTTAGTTAAAGAAGTTAATGGAGAAGAATACATTCTTGCAGATATCCCTGCTGAAAATACAAAAGGAACACTAAGTGTTACGAAGACAAGAGCAAGAGATTTATATTCTGAAGAAGAATTAAAAGCTAAAGGTATAAATGGATCTGCATTTGTTACCCCAGCAGAGTATGATTATGTTAAGAAAACAAAAGTAGAAGAAGTAAACCGTACAATTAAATTTGTATACGCTGACAATGTTGCAGGCTTAGCGGGTACTGATGTATTCCCATCAGAAAAACAAACTGTGAGCTACACAGGTACAATTAAGTTAACTGCACAAGGTAAAGCGGTAATTAACTCTGAAGACAAACCAGTTTATATTAACTGGAAAGGAACTAATGGTCAAAGTACTGATCTTCCAGAACTTGCAGTACCACAAAAAGAAGGTTACATCGCAAGTGTTGAAAAAGTACCAGTACAAGCAACAACAGCTACAGATGAAGATTACGAATATGTTGTTAAATACACAGCTATCCAAAAAGCGAAAACAACATTTGTAGATGAAAAAGGAAATGCAATTCCAGGGGTAGCTGAAATTACTGAACAAGGTGGATCAGAAACTCCATTAACAAAAGAAGATGAAGTAAAAGCTAAGATCAAAGAACTTGAAAACAAAGGATATGAATTAGTATCTAATACATATCCAGAAGGTGGTAAGTTCGATACGGATAAAGATACAGATCAAGAGTTCAAAGTAACATTAAAACAAAAAGAAGTTACAGTAACACCAGATCAACCGAAAACACCAGGAACACCAGTAGATCCAAATAACCCAGAAGGACCTAAATACCCAGCTGGATTAGAAGAAAAAGATCTAAACAAAACAGTAACACGTACAATCACATACGTATACGAAGATGGAACTCCAGTATTAAATGAAGATGGAACTCCGAAAACAGTAACACAAGAAGCTAAATTCACACGTGAAGCAAAAGTTAACTTAGTTACAGGAGAAGTTACATACGGAGATTGGTCAGAAGCTAAAGATTTAGCTGAAGTTAAATCACCAGTAGTAACAGGTTTCTTAGCTGATAAAGCAAGTGTTCCAGTAGTAAATGTAACTGGAGATTCAAAAGATATTACGGAAGTAGTAACATACAAACCAATCGGATCATGGATTCCAAACATCCCAGGACAACCAACAAACCCAATCAAATATCCAAATAATCCAGATGATCCAACACAACCAGGTAAACCAACAGAAGTGTTACCATATGTACCAGGATTCACACCGAAGGATAAAGATGGAAATCCACTTAAACCAGTAGATCCAACAGATCCAACAAAAGGATACGAAGTACCAAATCTTCCAACAGATCCAAGTCAAGACACACCAATCAACTACGTAAAAGATACGCAAAAAGCGAAAACAACATTCGTAGATGAAAAAGGAAATCCAATTCCAGGTGTTGACGCTATTACTGAAGAAGGCGACTCAGATACACCACTTACAAAAGAGGCTGATGTAAAAGCGAAAATCAAAGAACTTGAAAACAAAGGATATGAATTAGTATCTAATACATACCCAGAAGGTGGTAAGTTCGATAAAGATAAAGACACTGATCAAGAGTTTAAAGTAACACTTAAAGCTAAAGAAGTTACAGTAACACCAGATCAACCAAAAACACCAGGAACTCCAGTAGATCCAAATAACCCAGACGGTCCTAAATACCCAGCTGGACTTGAAGAAAAAGATCTAAACAAAACAGTAACACGTACAATCACATACGTATACGCAGATGGAACTCCAGTGTTAAATGAAGACGGAACACCAAAAACAGTAACTCAAGAAGCTAAATTCACACGTGAAGCTAAAGTCAACTTGGTTACAGGTGAGGTTACATACGGAGACTGGTCAGAAGCTAAAGACTTACCTGAAGTGAAATCACCAGTAGTTAAAGGATACTTAGCTGATAAAGCAACAGTACCAGCTACAAAAGTAACTGCAGATTCAGAAAATACTAAAGAAGTAGTAACCTACAAACCAATCGGTTCATGGATTCCAAACATCCCAGGTCAACCAACAAACCCAATCAAGTATCCAAATGATCCAACAGATCCAACAAAACCGGGTCAACCAACAGAAACATTACCATACGTTCCAGGATTCACACCAGAAGATAAAGATGGTAATCCGTTGAAACCAGTAGATCCAAACGATCCAACTAAAGGATATGAAGTTCCAAGTATCCCAACAAATCCAGGTGAGGATACACTAATTAACTATGTAGCTAACAAAGCTAACTTGGTAGTTAAATATGTAGATGAAAATGGGAAAGAACTTCTACCAACAGAAACTAAAGAAGGTAAAGTTGGTGATGACTACTCTACAAGTGGAAAAGTTATTACTGGCTATGTATTGGACCGTGTAGAAGGTGAAGTTAAAGGTAAGATTGGAACAGATGGAACAACAGTAACATATGTTTACAAACCACTTGGTTCTTGGATTCCAAACATTCCAGGTCAACCAACAAACCCAATCAAGTATCCAAATGATCCAACAGATCCAACAAAACCAGGACAACCAACAGAAACATTACCATACGTACCAGGATATACTCCAAAAGATGGAAATGGACAACCACTTAAACCAGTAGATCCACAAGATCCAACTAAAGGATATGTAGTACCAAACATCCCAACAGATCCAAGTCAAGATACAGTAATTAACTACGTAGCAAACAAAGCTAACCTAGTAGTTAAATATGTAGATGAAAATGGCAAAGACTTGATCCCTTCAGAAACAACAGAAGGAAAAGTAGGAGATGTGTACACAACAAGTGGAAAAGTTATTTCAGGACACCTACTTGTTCGTGTTGAAGGAGAAGCAAAAGGTAAGATTGGAAAAGACGGTTCAACAGTAACATACGTGTACAAACCAATCGGATCATGGA
>QWCR01000467.1_pt1 | contig 11440 bp, 8 predicted proteins | sample 1972581 | NCBI WGS metagenome assembly QWCR01 (sample SAMN09866703, study PRJNA288562) | Human oral metagenome isolate pre4_saliva, whole genome shotgun sequencing... | isolation source: mouth | host: Homo sapiens | place: USA: California
GTGCTGCCAAACCGCATAGATACAACACCGCATCTCCTAAGGGTAAGAGATGGCGAACATCGTCTATTGCAGCCAATCCGATTAACAATATCGCCCAAACTGATAACAAAAAGAGGTTTAAAGGCAATGGTACTGAAAATGGATTGAGCGTTGGATGGAAGTAGAAATGATGCCAAACCTGAGGCGCAAAGAGCTGAATTGAGGCGTAAAAGGTGGCCGATGTAGCTACTAAAAGTACCAATAAGGTGGGATAAATCGAGTTAATATCTCGCAAATGCACAATAGGCAAACTCGCACTCAACAGCTTTCGCATGATGTAATACACCGAAATGAGCACAATAATCACTAAAAACACCAAGAGATGTATATCTGAAAAGGTAGATATAAATAGTGAAATAGGGTCGTCGGGCACTACATTGGGTAGCAATTTGCTTTCGTGTATCCAACCAAAAGTCTGCTGGTCTCGAGCCACTTGCACCCATACCGAATCAATACTATCGGCAGACATAATGCGAATGTCAGCCACAACCAAATGGTCGTTCTTATAAACTACCAGCGAATCTTCTTGCAAATGCGACAGAGTTTCTTCGGGTTGCTGCTTAGAAAGTACCAAAGAGTCGGCTTTCACCACAAAATTATAGTTCGAACTATAATGATGTGTGGCTTTGAAATGAGAGCTATCGTTTTGACCTACACTATCTAATAGGTTCTCATTGATATTCTTTGTGTTCTGATGATAGCACGAACTACAAAGCAACATCAATAAAAACAATAGCAAAGACGCCTTATTTGATATGGTTCTAAGTACTTGCATAGATGTTCATTTGACATTGTGAGCAATCGAATTGCAGTCTAAATTTACGTCCGTCGGATAGCTTTAAATACAAAGGTTCTTTCCATTTAGGAGCCACTCCACCATGAACTACACAGTGACCCAATGAATATCGAATACAATGTTTACACTGCATCAACAACGATTGGGGTACATTTTTGTCGCCTTTCACCTCAAATGCCTCTTCAGGATCTTGTAAACCCTGTTCCTTGTAGAAGGCTTTTGCCAAGCTGTTGGCTATGTTATAGGTATAAGGAAAGGCCTTATATTCTTTTTGCCATTGCAGATTTACATCGCAACGACTAGCTTCTGCTTTTTCTCTTAATCGTCTATTGTCGTGTGGTTGGAATTGTTCGAGAGCCTCACGACGCATATCTGCGAGCAAACTCGATGGTACAAAGAGACTTTGCGCTTCGTGTTCGATATCGATTTTGCCTGCTTCGAAGATGGTATTACCCAATTTAGACAATTGTTTTACAATGTTGTCGTATTGATTTTGGCGTGCCGCTTCGTGCTGAAAGTCACGCTCCACTCTCGCTGTGTCATAGCCTTCTGCCTGCAAGGTGAGTGCAAAGCCACTTGGAGTGGTGGCGAACTGCATGGTAAGAGCAATCTTTCGCACTGCTGTAGGCTTCGACAATACCTTTTCAAAGGCCTCGTCGTTGTTTCTAAAAAGATAGACACCCACTTTTAAGTCACGTGGCATTTTAAATGGAAAGAGCTTGTTTCCCTCTACTCTATTCACTCTAAAGCCCTCTAACTTGTTGTCGTTGTTCATAAAACACAAGCCATCTCCATTGGCAAACGATGCTACTCCTGCCACCACAAAATAGTTATTGCGCACGTCTTTCACCTTTCCCACGGGTTCACCAATGGCTTTTGGAGTGTCGAACGAAGCGATTTTGTTTTCTCGTTGATGCAAGAAATAGGTGGTAAAACCTCGATTAAAGGTTTTATTGAGATTGGGGTCGAAGCTGTGTTTCACTGCTCCTAACGATGCACGGCAATACTTTTCAGGGTGAGCCGCAATCACTTTATCTAACTTTTTGCGATAAGCCGAAACAACATTCTTAACGTATGACACGTCTTTTAGTCGTCCTTCTATTTTGAACGATGTTGCTCCTGCATCGGCAAGTTGTTCTAATTCGTTGATACGACACATGTCTTTAAGCGACAAAAGGTGCCGTTGATGTTCTATTTCTCTATCGTCTGAGTCAACAAGATCGAAGCTCATACGGCAGAATTGAGCACATTCTCCTCTGTTTGCACTACGTCCAAAGCTGTGTTGAGATACATAACACACTCCAGAATAGCTCACACAGAGCGCTCCATGCACAAATACTTCTAACTCAACATCGGGCTCTTCTTTATGAATGGCTTTGATAGCGTCGAGCGAAAGCTCACGAGCCAACACCACACGAGCGAAACCTAAGGACTTAAGCCACGACACTTTGTCGGCCGTTCTATTATCGGTTTGGGTCGAAGCGTGTAGTTCTATGGGTGGAATATCCATCTTTAACACACCCATATCTTGCACAATTAGAGCATCTACACCTGCTTCATAGAGCTGTGTGATGAGCTTTTGACAATAATCTATCTCGTGTTCATACACAATAACATTAAGTGTTACATACACTTTCACGCCGAACTGCTTAGCATATTGGCACAATTGAGCAATGTCTTCTACTGAGTTTCCTGCTGCCGAACGTGCTCCTAACTGCTCTGCACCTATGTAAATGGCATCTGCGCCATGCTCAATGGCGGCAATACCTGTTTCTAAATTCTTTGCAGGGGTAAGCAATTCTAATGGTCGCATATCAATGTTTTTGTCTTAATTCGTTATTTGTTTTGTGTTGAAAGAAAACGAGTTGGACTGTGCCAATACGTTTGTGTTATCAAGAAAAGACATCTTTTCTTTGTTTTTTACCTCAAGATGGTGATTTTCTAATATGCAAACTTACGAAAAAAAACTGACATTTCTCGATTTGCAACGCTAATGTTATTTAACAGCAACATTTTACATCGTTTCTAAAAGCTATGCTTTTGACTTGTAATTACATTGACTTTTATGTATAATTGCAATGCTTTTAAAGGGCAATAGTATTGCTTTTCTAATCCAACCACAAAGCATCTACTATTCTTTTCGATTTCATTTGATTGTCAAAAGGTTTTAAGTGAGATAGCGAATGAGCCATATAAGGTGGGAAGAAGGGGGTAAATAGTTCTTATTTACAAGGAGAAGAGAGAGAAGACGATGAACTTTTAGAATCTAATTAGGCGGTCGGTCGCTCTTTCCTGAGCATAGAACAGGGCATAAAAAAGCAGAAGTTCTTCGCCAGTCACATGACCAGTGAAGAACTTCTTGTATGGGTTAAGTTAAAATTAGGGGTGATTTACCACAATTTCAAGCGTTTACTTTCAGGCAAGAATAAGGCATCTCCTTCTTTAACTCCAAAGGCTTTATACCAAGCATTGATGTGAGGAAGAGCGCCATTTACACGCCATTGGCCAAGAGAGTGAGGGTCACTCTTTGTTCTACTGCGTATTTCTTTTTCTGTAATGTTACCTGCCCACACACCAGAATAAGCGATAAAGAAACGTTGTTCGGGTGTTAAGCCATCGATAATAGGTAGCTTTTCTTTCTTATTTACATTTTCGAAAGCAGCGAAAGCCACTTCAAGACCACCGTGATCGGCAAGGTTTTCACCAAGAGTGAAGCGTCCGTTAGCATTCAAATCGGGCAACACTTTGATGTTAGAGAAGAAGTTTGCATACTCAGTTGCACGTGCATCGAAGTTCTTTGCGTCGTCTGCTGTCCACCAATCGCTCATGTTTCCGTTCTTATCATAGTGTCTTCCTTGATCATCAAAGCCGTGAGTCATCTCGTGACCAATCACTACTCCGATCGCACCATAGTTGAAAGCGTCGTCTGCTTTGGGGTCAAAGAAAGGTCTTTGAAGGATACCTGCAGGGAAACATATCTCGTTTGTGGTTGGGTTATAGTATGCATTTACAGTTTGAGGAGTCATCAACCACTCGTCTTTATCAACAGGTTTGCCTGCCTTTTCCTCTATGGTTTTGTTGTTCCAGTAGAGCACACATTGCATTACATTATCGTAATATGATTCAGATGGTTTGATGCTTAGACCCGACATATCTTTCCATTTGTTAGGATAACCAATCTTAACATAGAACGAATTCAATTTATCTAAAGCCGCTTCTTTAGTCTTTGCGGTCATCCAGTCTTGATCTTTAATGCGTTCAGCCAATGCAATTTGTAGGTTCTTCACCAACTCTTCCATACGAGTTTTAGATGAAGCGGGGAAGAAACGCTCGCAATATATACGTCCAAGAGCCTCTCCCATTACCGATTCTACTTGCGAAGTAGCACGCTTCCACAATGGGAAATTTTCTTTTTTACCACGCATTGTCTTGCCAAAGAAGTCGAAGTGCTCTGCTTCTACTGCGCTACTCAAATAACCTGTCGAGCTATTGATAACACTCCACTGCATATATGCTTTGCGATCTGCAAGATTCCATGTTGTAACCAACTTGTTCAAGCCAGCGAAGAAGGCAGGTTGCCCTACTACAAGACTTTGGAAATAAGCCGATTTTACACCTTCTGCATTAAGCAAAGCCTCAACAGGTAGGTTAGGATATTTAGCCTTAAACTGAGCAAGAGTCATCTTATTGTAGTTCGCTTCTACATCTCTTAGCTCGGTACTACTCTTTGAAAACTTAGCAAGAGCAGTTTCGAAACGAAGCACAGCCTCGCCTTTTGCCTTTGCTTGAGCAGCATTAAAGCCGAAAAGTTGGAACATTTTAATAAGATGTTTCTTATAAGCTTCACGAATATCTACTGTTGCTTTGTCGGTATCAAGATAGTATTCCTTTTGTCCAAGGGTAAGTCCTCCTTGATAAAGATAAAGTATATTCATCGAAGCATTGCGCTCATCGGCATTAAAACTTGCATCGAAAGGCACGCCAAAAGAGAACGCTGCATATTGCATTTGTAGCTTTTTGAAATCGGGAACGCTCTTCACTGCTTCGATTTTCTTTAGCAATGGAGTTACAGGAGCAACACCTTCTTTATCTCTGCGTGTTGAGTCCATCGCCAATTTGTAGAAGTCACTCAACTTTCTTTCAATGCTTCCTTCGGGATAAGTATTCTTAAGTAGGTCGCTCAAGATGCCATTAATGCGCTTATTGTTATCTTCTTGAAGCTGATCGAAGCTACCATAACGAGAATAAGCAGCAGGCAATGGGTTCTTTTTTTGCCATCCACCAGTTGCATATTGATAAAAATCGGTTGCAGGATTTGCAGTTAAATCCATGTTAGTTAGGTCGATTCCAGATTCTAACTGCGTTTGTGCCATGCCGACAACAGATGATGAAACGATCATCATAGCTGCAATTAATCTTTTTGTTTTCATACTTTTTCTAATTTAAAGAACCTGCCTTTGAGGGGCAATGTCGTATTGTTTTGTTTCTATTTTTCGGTATATTGAATAAGGAGTAAGCAAATTTTTGCGAATGATATGCCCTCCCTTTCTGCTTAATCGATATTGATTTGTTCTTTTTCTTCAGACAACTCGAGCCATTTTTCGTTGGCTTTTTCGAGCTGGGCAGTGATGTTTGTATATTCGTTTATCAAGCCCATGTCTGACGCATGCTCGGGTTTTAGGAGGATTTCTTCGAGCTCTTTCACCCGTGTTTCGTATTTTTCTATATCTTTTTCGGTTTCTTTTATCGCCTTTTCGATTCGATTTAGCTGTTTTTGCAACTCCTTTCTTTCTGCATAATTCAGCTTATTTTCGGTCTTTTCAACAGGCTCTGGATCGAGTGAAGACACGTTTTTACTGAGTTCGAGCGTTGTTAGTGAATCGATTTTCTTCGATTGCAAGAAGTCGTAAATACCACCTAAATGCTCTCTCACCTTTCCTTCTCCAAACTCATAAACCTTCTCTACCAATCCATCGAGGAACTCTCTATCGTGCGAAACGATGATGGCTGTCCCGTCGAAGGCCTTTATTGCCTCTTTAAGAACTTCTTTTGAAACGAGGTCGAGGTGGTTAGTTGGCTCGTCGAGTATCAGTAAATTCACTGGTTCGAGCAAGAGTTTAATCATTGCCAAACGTGTTCTTTCGCCTCCACTAAGCACCTTTACTTTCTTATCAGATGCCTCACCGCCAAACATAAAGGCACCAAGAATATCGTTAATGCGCAAGCGTATGTCGCCTTTTGCAACGTTGTCGATGGTTTCGAACACCGATAGTGACTCGTCTAAGAGCTGTGCTTGGTTCTGAGCAAAATAGCCTATCTGAACGTTATGACCCACTTTCAGCTCGCCATCGAATGGTATTTCGTTCATGATACACTTCACCAAAGTAGATTTTCCCTCTCCATTCTTACCCACGAAAGCCACTTTTTCGCCTCGTTTGATGGTGAGATTAACGTTACTAAAGACGGTGTGTGCGCCGTAATTCTTTTGCACTTCGTTGCAAATAACGGGATAGTCGCCACTGCGAAGGCATGGAGGGAACTTTAAACGGAGGGCAGATGTGTCTACCTCATCAATCTCAATGGGTACGATTTTTTCGAGTTGTTTGATGCGACTCTGTACCTGTACAGCCTTAGTTGCTTTGTAACGGAACTTCTCTATGAAGTCTTTTATGTCGGCAATCTCTTTCTGTTGATTCTCATAAGCTCGCAATTGTTGTTCTCTTCGCTCTGCTCTCAACACGAGATATTCGTCGTATTTCACCTTATAGTCTACCGTTCTTCCACACGAAATCTCGAGGGTTCGATTGGTTACGTTATTGATAAACGCTCTATCGTGGCTCACTAAAACGAGTGCTTTAGCTGATTGCACGAGGAATTGTTCGAGCCATTGGATACTTTCTATATCGAGGTGGTTGGTGGGTTCGTCGAGTAATAAGACGTCGGGGCGTTGCAATAAGATCTTTGCAAGCTCGATACGCATACGCCAACCACCACTAAATTCGGACGTGGGACGCTCGAAATCGTTCTTATTAAAACCCAATCCAAGAAGTGTTCTTTCTAATTCTGCCTCGTAATTGTCGGCTCCGAGCAACATAAAGCGATCGTGTTCGTGAGAGAATTTCTCTACTAATTCCATGTAACTCTCACTCTCGTAGTCGGTTCTTTCTGCCAACTCACGCTCCATTTTGGCAACTCGTTCTTTCTGTTTCAACACATCTGCAAAGGCTTTGCGGGTTTCTTCACGAAGAGTTGTGTCGTCGGTAAGATGCATTACCTGTGGAAGATAGCCAATGGTTGTGTCGTTTGGCACGGCAACAACACCTGCGTCAGGTTTCTGAATACCGCAAAGTATCTTCAACATGGTAGACTTTCCTGCTCCATTCTTTCCTACTAATGCTATTCGGTCTTTGTCATTCACAACGAAACTCACATCTTGAAACAATGGCTTTGCGCTAAACTCAACCTTTAATCCTTCTACAGATATCATTCTTTTATTTACTATTTACGTATTATTGAAACTGCATACAAAGTTAGAAAGAAACATCCTAATCACAAAATAATAAGGCAAATAGATTACAATAAGTAAGACTTCGGGGATTATATATTTATTTTTTTAAGATTTAAAGATGAACTTTGTTTTCATAGGGTGATGCGTGGGCGGTGTAAAAGCTATGTTTTTGCTGTGCAAAAGCTATGGAATTGGAGGGTAAAAGCAATGAGATTGTAAGCTAAAAGCAGTGCTTTTTCTGCGAGGGAAATAAGGGGTTGAGAGGAATAGAAAATCTGGCTGTAGCGATAGGGTAATGCACTTGCCACAACAGAGGGTATTGGGAATATTGTTATTAAATTGGAAGTGTTTCGTAAAAAGGGTAAAGGGTGGTTGATTAGCGAGTAAAGTTGGCTCTTTATAGGCAGGAAAAAGTTGGGTAATAGCAATTTAAACATACTGAAAGGCGCATCATTTGGGAGGGCATAAACAAAAAAGACACCTCATAAAATGAAGTGTCTTTTATTATTTTCTCGCTAACAATATAACTTGAAAGCGTAAGTGTCTTTACTTAACTTTATCAACAATTGCTTTGAAAGCCTCTGGATTGTTAACCGCTAAGTCAGCAAGAACTTTACGATTAATTTCGATTCCAGCTTTGTGTAAAGCACCCATTAGAGTTGAATAAGTCATATTCTCTAGACGAGCAGCAGCGTTGATACGTTGTATCCACAATGAACGGAAGTTACGTTTCTTGTTTCTACGGTCACGATAAGCATAAGTTAAACCTTTTTCCCAGGTGTTCTTTGCTACTGTCCAAACATTCTTTCTTGCACCAAAATAACCTTTAGTAAGCTTTAAGATTCTAGTTCTTCTTGCTTTAGATGCAACATGATTTACTGATCTTGGCATAGTTTTCTTTCTTTAAATGTGATTACTAAAAAGTTAATTAACGAAGACGTAACAAGTCTTTAACTTGCTTTATGTCTGAACTATCTACTACTGTTTGATGTGTAAGATTTCTCTTTTGCTTCTTAGTCTTCTTTGTTAAGATGTGACGATGATAAGCACGACGTCTTTTAATCTTACCTGTTCCGGTGAACTTAAATCTCTTTTTAGCTCCCGAGTTAGTTTTAACTTTTGGCATTTTTTTATTATTTAATGAATTAATATATTACAGTGGCAACGCATATACCGGGCGTTACGCACCTAGTTGTTTAATTTTTCTTATTCAGATTCTTCGCTTGCAAGTTTCTTTAGAGCGCTGTCTCCGCCTTTTGCGTTAGCGAATAAACCTCCATTTGCAGCGATTTCGTTTTCTTTTTGCTCTTTAGCTGCAGCGTTTGCTTCAGCTTCTCGACGTTCACGATCCATCTTTTGTTGGCTCTTTTTCACTACTCCTGCTTTCTTTGGAGTGAGGTATAAGAACATCTTTTTACCGTCTAACTTTGGTAATTGTTCTACTTTTGCATACTCTTCGAGGTCGTTTGCAAAGCGAAGTAGCAACACTTCTCCTTGTTCTTTAAATAAGATTGAACGTCCACGGAAGAACACATAAGCACGAACTTTATTGCCTCCGTTAAGGAATTCCTTAGCATGTTTAAGCTTAAATTGATAATCGTGCTCGTCAGTTTGAGGTCCGAAGCGAATTTCTTTGATATCAACTTTAGCTTGTTTTTGCTTCATTTCCTTTTGATGTTTCTTCTGTTGATAAAGAAACTTTGAATAGTCTATGATGCGACAAACTGGCGGTTGGGCATTAGGAGATATCTCAACTAGATCTACTCCCTGCTGTCTTGCAAGTTCTAACGCTTGACGTGTGGGCATAACTTCAGCTCCACCGTCGCTTACAACACGTACTTCCCTAGCGCGAATTTGCTCATTCACGCGGTACTGATTGGTCATTTTGTCATTCTTCATTCAACTATTTTATAATGAGCGAGTGCAAAGTTAACTCTTTTATTCTTATTGTCCAAATTTTTATATAGATATTATCATAAGAAACATAGATATCTCTTTGAGAATGAGTTCTTAGTAACTCTCCCCTTCTTATATTATAATAAGGTAGAGATATGTATGTTTCTTTACTTATTTTTAGTCTTGTGGGTGGATATTTGTTGCCTCTAACATTTCAGCAACCTCACCATTTACTCTGTCAACAAATTCTTGTTGAGTCATAGTAGCTTGTTCTCCACCACCTTGTTTACGCATAGAAACAAGACCTTCTGCAGATTCTTTTTCTCCAACAATCACCATATAAGGAACTCGTTTCAACTCGTTATCACGAATCTTTCTACCGATTTTCTCATTTCTATCGTCGATTGTAGCACGCACTCCGTTATTATCAAAGAATCTAGCCACCTCACGAGCATAGTCATTATACTTCTCAGATATAGGCAAGATAGCCACCTGATCTGGTGTTAACCATAGTGGGAAGTGACCTGCAGTGTGCTCTATTAATACTGCAGTGAAGCGTTCTAATGAACCAAAAGGAGCACGGTGAATCATCACAGGGGTCTTCTTTTGATTATCTTCGTCGGTATATTCGAGTTTGAAGCGTTGTGGAAGGTTGTAATCCACTTGGATTGTACCCAACTGCCAACGACGACCAATAGCATCTTTAATCATAAAGTCGAGCTTAGGACCATAGAAAGCAGCTTCTCCGAGTTCAGTTTTAGCTGTCAAACCCTTCTCTTTACAAGCGTCGATAATAGCTTGTTCTGCTTCGTGCCATGCCTCATCTGTTCCAATATACTTCTCTTTATTATGTGGATCACGTAGAGAAATTTGCGCTTCAAAGTTCTTAAAGTCGAATATTTTAAGCACTGCTTGAATAATATCCATCACTCTTAAGAACTCATTCTTCACTTGATCAGGACGACAGAAGATGTGAGCATCATCTTGAGTAAACGCTCTTACACGTGTTAAACCATGCAACTCACCACTCTTTTCGTAACGATATACGTTTCCAAACTCAGAAATTCTCAAAGGAAGATCTTTGTAAGAACGTGGTTTCCATGCGAATACTTCACAGTGATGAGGGCAGTTCATTGGCTTAAGCATGTATTCTTCGCCTTCTTCTGGAGTTGTGATTGGGCGGAAAGCATCCTTACTATAATGTGCATAGTGACCAGATGTTACATACAAGTTCTTTCCTCCTAACACAGGACACATCACCTCTTGATATCCAAAACGTTTTTGGATCTTACGCAACATATCTTGAAGTCTCAAACGAAGTTCAGTTCCTTTAGGCAACCAAATAGGCATACCCTTACCCACTCTATCTGAGAACATAAAGAGTTCCATGTCGACATAAGGTGTGGACCTCTACACAAGTCGGTAAACGAACCTTGAGTGTATGTAGAGATTGTTCCGTCCTCTAAGTCTAAGTCGATATGTTCGCATTTATATTCTTGTCCGTCAGCTGAGAACTCTTTTAAAGCATCAGCCTTAGATATGTCTTTACGCACGATTGGCTCGTTTTTCTTAGCCAATTCACGCATTTTATCTTCGATTTTTGGTAAGTCGTTTTCGCTAATAGAAACGCCATCTTTTGTCATTACGTCATAGAAGAAACCGTTTTCAATAGCTGGACCGAATCCGAATTGAATACCAGGATAAAGCTCTTGCAATGCTTCTGCCAACAAATGAGCCGATGAGTGCCAGAATGTTTTCTTGCCTTCAGGGTCATCGAACTTATAAAGCGCAATAGTAGCATCGCTGTTTATAGGCATATTTAACTCGGTTGTTTCGCCGTTAACCCCGCAAGATACAACGTTGCGAGCGAGAGCTGGCGAAATGCTCTCTGCAATTTGAAGTCCAGTTACCCCTTGTTCATATTCACGAACAGAACCATCTGGGAACGTGATTTTAACCATACTACAAATTAGTTTTATAAATCAAATGTTATGGCAAAGTTACTTTAATTGTATGAAATGACAAAATAATGAAATACAAAAATCATTATTTATGCATAGAAATCTGTTTAATCAAAGCATAAGCATCATAGAGTCCGAGCTCACCTGCAATTCCTAAATCTCTTAAAGCCTCTGATTTATGATTCAAAGCCATCTCGGTTAATCCACGATTATAATATACTTCAGCAATTTTACTATTGA
>QWCR01000775.1_pt1 | contig 11356 bp, 11 predicted proteins | sample 1972581 | NCBI WGS metagenome assembly QWCR01 (sample SAMN09866703, study PRJNA288562) | Human oral metagenome isolate pre4_saliva, whole genome shotgun sequencing... | isolation source: mouth | host: Homo sapiens | place: USA: California
CCTTTCTAGGACTTGCAGCTGCAACCTTCTTCATTCTACTGGGTTTTACTTCGCCTTTCACCATGAAGCCGATGACAAATGGTGAGCTCTTCTTCGGAATAATCCAAGCATTTGAGCCTATAACCATGGGTTTCTCCATAGGATACTTCTTCTTTGTCAGTAACATTATCTCTGATTTACAACGACGACAGGACCGTATCGGTGAGATCATGTTACCTGCGACCAATCTAGAGAAGTTTATTGCACGTATTCTTTACGTATCTATTGGCTATCTTGTCCTATGCATTGCAGCCCTCGTTGTGGGTGATGTGTTACAGCAAATCGTCTCTATGGTCATCCATCAAGGTGGCAGAGCCTCTTTGACAGGTGTTATTTTAAGAAACATCTCACATATGGAACCCAGTATATCGTGGCTATTCAGCTTAGAAACCATGCTTGTATTCAATGCTTTTATAGTCCTTGGAGGTGTCTTCTTCCGCAAGTATGCATGGATAAAGATCCTTATTGCAGGCAGCGTTATCTCTTCCTTGCTAACGGGTTTGTTAGTTGCTGTAGTTTATTACATAGACTCACAAACGGATTATGAGATTTATATGCCAAAAGGATTGGGCGCAGACATCGCAGGACATGTGACCCTCTTGGCTATCGCAGGCCTCATGTATTGGCTTGCTTACAAGATATACGCACGCCTACAGGTCATCAATAACCGTTGGTTCAACGTATAAAAAGGAGATTACATCTCAATAGATGAAGAAGTTAAAGGAACCAAAGTAGATAGAAGGAGTTGTGCCTATAGCACATATTCCACAGTATTTCTCCAGAAAAAGAGCTAATGACTAAACTCCTTCTGACTACTTCACACATCTTTAACTCCTCAAAAATAGTAAAGGAAAGATTATGGATTTCGAAAATAACAAGGCTATCTACGAGCAAATGGCAGACCGCCTTTGCGACGAGATCATAGCTGGAACATACAAAGCCGACGACAGGATACCATCTGTAAGGGAGTATGCCGTCATGCTGCAAGTGAACACGAACACTGCTGTGAAGGCTTACGAACTACTTTCAAGAGAGGAAATCATCTACAACAGACGTGGACTTGGCTACTTTGTTGCTCCCAATGCACGTGAACAAATCATGACTTCACGACGCAAGACATTCCTTCATCAGACGCTTCCTTCCCTCTTCCGAGAGATGGAACTACTGGGAATCAGTATCGAAGATGTAGAAAAAGAATGGCAAATTAAAGAAGTAAATTATTCTGAAAACAAACAATAAAACTGTACTTTTGTAGGTATCAATTTACAAAAATCATGAAACATAATAAGATTATCATTGCCCTTGGACTCATGATGGCTGCCATAACAGCACATGGGCAGACGTCAGTCGTATCAGGAGAGTTGCTCGACTCACTGACACATGAGGGTGAACCCTATGCGACAATACGTGTCTATAAGGGGAAGAAGAGTGAGAAACCCGTTGCTATGTCAACCACTGATATGAAGGGAAAGTTCTCTCAGACTGTGACAGGACAAGGAGATTACCTCGTTGTTTTCAGTTCTATGGGACGCAAGGAGATTACACGTAAGGTGAAACTGACGGCTGCTGGTGGCTCCATCAACCTCGGGACTCTCCTTGTTCAGGATGATACAAAGCAACTGCAGGGTGTGGAAGTCGTAGCACAAAAGCCACTTGTGAAGATGGAAACAGACAAGATGACGTATGACGTGCAGGCTGATAACGATGCAAAATCGAACACTGTACTTGACATGTTACGCAAAGTACCGATGGTAACAGTGGACGGACAGGATAATATCAGCGTCAACGGACAAAGCTCTTTCAAAGTATATGTGGATGGGAAGCCGAACATTATGTTCTCTTCCAACCCCTCTCAGATATTCAAATCAATGCCAGCATCAGCGGTAAAGAACATTGAAGTGATTACGAATCCTGGTGCTAAATATGATGCAGAAGGTGTTGGTGGCGTACTGAACATTGTTATGAATCATGCTGATGGGCAGGGAAAAATCAATATGAATGGGTTTAATGGCAACATCAGTGTCACTGCCAGTAATATGGGTTGGCGTCCATCAGCCTTCCTGAGTGGGCAACAAGGAAAGCTAACATACAGTGCCAATGTCATGTTTAACCAAGGAAAGAGTAACGGAACAGAAACAGAGATGACACGTACTGCCTCTGACGGCTCACAGATGAAGTATTACCAGAAAGGGAATACACACATGAACTTCACCATGGCAGAGTTCAGTCTGGGATATGAACTTGACTCTATGAGCAACATTGGGGCGTCACTGGGCTTCACAGGGTTCACTATGAAGAATGACGGACATCCTACAACGACTTTCATTGGTGGTGCATACGGCTCTACAGGATTCTCTTATGGCAATGAAATGACGATGGAGAACATCAACAAGTCATTCAATGGGAGCATTGATTACCAACGTTTCTTCAATAAAGAACGTACCAGTAGTCTAACTCTGAGTTATCTATTCTCAACCTCTCCGGCTGAAAATAATAACAGAAGGATTTATGACCCTTTGCCTACAGGTATCCCACTGACGCTTTCCGACCTCTATTCGCATGCTGATACACGGGGAACTGAACACACAGCGCAGGCTGATTTCACTACACCTGTGGGGAAAGGACAGACACTAAGTACTGGATTGAAATACATATCACGCCGTAACATGTCCGATTCTAAGTTCTATGACATCATTGGTGGGAACGAAGTATATAATGCAACGAACAGTGTGAACTATACAAATACGCAGAACGTTCTTGCAGAATATGCTGAATATAGCGCCACAATGGGGAAACTCGGAGCAAAAGCAGGCTTACGTTACGAATATACCTGGGAGAAAGTGGAGAATGAACAGAACCCTTCTGCCAACTTCAAGAAGAACTATGGCAATCTGGTTCCTTCTGCAAGCCTTACGTATAACATCTCTGCTGGGACAAACTTGGGCGTTAACTACACCATGCGCATCAGTCGCCCAGGTATCAGTTTCCTAAATCCATACGTGGATAGGTCGAACCCTACGGTGTTAAGTTATGGTAACCCAGACCTTGCAGTGGAGAAAAGCCACAACATTAGCTTGGTTTTCAACTCCTTTACACCTAAGTTCATGATTAATTTAACCCTCGGTGAGAACTTTGCTAACAACCAGATTGAACAGTATTCTTACTTCAGTCATGGTGTATTGAACACGACATACGATAATATTGTCCGTAGTAGATGGACTAAATTCAGCACTTTCATGAACTATGCCATGACGAAGAATACCCGAATCATGCTCAATGCTGGGCTTGATTATGGAGACATACGCTCAGAAAGATTGCAGGAATACAACCATGGATGGCAGGCTTCGGCTTTCCTTGGACTGCAGCAGACACTTCCATGGGAACTGAAATGGAGTGTTTTCGTTGGAGGTATGACGAAGAAATATACGCTTCAAGGCTACGGAGGAGGCTTCAATATGTTCAACACGACGCTATCAAAGACATTGCTCAAGGACAAGTTGGACATCAGTCTGATGTATTTCGTCCCGTTGACTGGTAAGATAAACATCAAACAGTATAGCCGGGGAGCTGACTTTGAGAATCATATGAACATCAGAATCCCTGTACATCAGATTGCCTTAACACTGAAATGGAATTTCGGTAACACGAAGAAAACATTCCAAGACCATAAGAGCAAGATATCAAATGACTTCCAAGAGAAGAATGATAATCAGCAAATGAACGGCATGGGAATGGGAACTGGAAGTGGAATGTAACATCTCAACAGGAAGAACACAGCATATAAAAACCATGAAGGAGGGAGATTTTCAAAAAAATCTCTCTCCTTATTTTTTTACTTTCAGCAGAGCTTTAAAGAATTAAAGGTAGAGGAATTTCGCAAAAGAGAACAACCTTCTCTTCCAAAAGGGTTAACGTTTTTGGGTAAAAAGGTCAACCCTTTTTGAGAAAAAGGTCTACCTTTCTTCAGAAAATCCCTTATCATCTGACTACAATAAACTTAATATATTCTGCTTTACATAGGATGATTTACCTTTTAAATACTTGCATAATCCAATATTTTTCACGAATATTGCAAATGGAAAACGTTACAGCCAACAAGCCAGACGTAATAAATCACATTTCTAATAGCTAAAAACAAATCTATGAAGAGAAACCTACTAATCCTACTGATTGCCCTTATCAGTCTCTCAACTCATGCACAACACTTCATCACTGACACTGCATATAGACAGAAAGTGGAACAAGCATGGAAGGAGAAGATGAATACTGTAGGATGGAAATTCTGGCAGACAAAAGGTGAAAAGCCAACGAATGAAGAAGAGGAAGCACTCAAATTCCTGTATGCTTACATGCCTATTGCCGACATAACCGACTACACCAAAGCTTATCATCTTAACAATGTGCGTACTGCTTTACGCACCAAAAAGGAGATGCCATGGGGCAATAAAGTTCCAGAACTACTCTTCCGGCACTTTGTTCTGCCCATGCGCGTGAACAATGAACCATTAGACAGTTCGCGCACCATCTTCTATCGCGAACTGAAAGAGCGTGTGAAAGGGCTCTCAATGAAGGATGCTATACTTGAAGTAAACCATTGGTGTCACGAAAAAGTAACCTATGAACCCTCCGATTCACGCACCTCTTCCCCACTCCAGTCTATCCGCACAGGACGTGGAAGATGTGGTGAGGAAAGTACATTCACAGTAAGTGCACTACGTGCCATCGGTATTCCAGCTCGTCAGGTATACACGCCCCGCTGGGCACACACGGACGACAATCACGCATGGGTGGAAGCATGGGCTGACGGAAAGTGGTATTTCTTTGGAGCATGTGAGCCCGAACCTGTTCTGAACTTAGGATGGTTCAATGCGCCAGCATCACGTGCCATGCTCATGCACACACGTGCTTTCGGTGACTACCAAGGACCTGAGGAGGTGATGCTACGGACGAATAACTTCACAGAAATCAACCTTATAGATAATTATGGAAGTGCCGCACGTGTTGACTTCAAGGTGATTGACATGGAAGGGAAACCCGTTGATGACGCTAAAGTAGAGTTCAAGATATATAATTATGCCGAGTTTGTGACTGCAGTTTCCAAATATACCGATCGTCAAGGAGACACCTTCCTCTCTGCAGGTAAGGGAGATATGATTGTATGGGCATCCAAAGATGGTCGCTTCGGATACACGAAAGTGTCATTCGGGAAAGATAAAAACGTTACCATTCAGCTTGCTTATGACGAGAAACATACACCAAAGGAGCAGGACCTCGATATTATCCCACCAGCTGAAAACGCAATAATCCCCACGGTAACCAGTGCACAGAAAGCAGAAAACAACAAGCGACTGGCACAAGAGGACGCCTTACGGAATGCCTACATAGCAACCTTCCCAACCGAAGAGAGTATGAAGAACTATCGTATCCCAGCCGCTATACCTTATATAATAAAGGCACGTGGGAACTGGAGAACCATCCAAACATTCGTAGAAAAGCACGAAGAAAACATTGATCGTGCTCTGAAGCTGCTCTCTACGTTAACCGATAAGGACCTACGGGATATGCCGATGGACATATTAGAAGACAATATGAACGCCACAAGCAACGAGGTATCACCCCGTGTGGAGTATGAGATGATCCTTAAACCTTATAAGAAATTCTTCGCAAAAGTATTCCGAAAAGATGCACAGAAGTTCCGCAATGACCCTTCACTACTCGTGGATTGGGTTAAAAAGAACATTAAGCTGAACCCTGACACACGAGCTATGCAGATTCCACAGACACCTATCAGTGTGTGGGAAAGCCGCATAACAGATGACAGGGGTAGAGACATCTTCTTCGTAGACGTGGCTCGCAGCCTGGGAATTGAAGCCCAGAAAGACCTTGTGACATGGAAGTTACAATATAAGAAAGGGAAAGACTGGGTAGACGTTGACTTCGACACATCCGTACAGGAAGCTGCCAAGACAGGGAAACTGATATTGGATTATTCTCCAACAGAGTACTTGGATGATCCTAAATATTACACACATTTCACGATAAGCAAGATTGTTTACGGGCGTACATGGATAATGAACTTTGAAGAAGGGCAACTTGATATGGGAGGAGGAGCAACCTGGGCCAACACCTTTAAGAAGGGTACCACACTTGACGAGGGTACTTACCTACTAGTTACAGGTCAACGAATGGCTGATGGAAGCGTCATGGCACACACACAGTTCTTTACCATTGAGCCAGGAAAGACAACCCGACAAAAGCTCGATGTAAGACAGGAATCTGAAGGAATAAAGGTCATCGGAAGCTTCAACAGTGAAAACCTAATAGAAAAAGATGGTAAAGAAGTGTCCATTCTCAGCCAGACTGGTCGCGGGTATTATGTCTTGGGGGTATTAGGGATGGGACAAGAGCCAACCAATCATGCACTGCATGACATAGCAAAGATGAAAGAGAAACTCGATAAATGGGGACGACCAATGGTATTGCTCTTTACTAACCAGGCTGAGAAAGACAAGTTTGAAGCACAAAAGGGAGAGTTTGGAAACCTGCTGAAGAATACCATCTTCGGTATTGACAAGGACGGAACGGTGGTAAAAGAGATTGCTAAAGAAATGAAACTACGTAATCCTAACCAGTTACCAATCTTCATTATCGCTGATACATTCAACCGTGTTGTCTTCCTTTCACAAGGATATACCATCGGATTGGGTGAGCAATTGGTGAAAGTAAGTAGCAAATTGTAAGATCAAACATTCTCAAGAATGTTTTATGAGTAGATAAGTTGGCATGTAAATAAACTGATTGTGGTATAATATATTCTAATAAGAGTAATCACTCCCCCATCCCTTTGGAAAAGGATTGGGGGATGATACCTCTTCCAACCCTTTACTACATGAACAAAGAAAACTATGAATTTGAAGTCTGTGCAAACAGTGTTGAAAGCTGTATTGCCGCAGAAAGAGCTGGCGCCAACCGTGTGGAACTCTGTATGGGGATACCAGAAGGCGGTACAACTCCTTCCTATGGAGAGATAAAGATGGCACGAGAGGTTTTGAAAAGAACACACCTTCATGTTATTATCCGTAACCGAGGAGGTGACTTTCTTTACTCTCCCGAAGAACTTCAGCGTATGACTTACGACATAGACATGTGCAGAGAGCTGGGAGTTGATGGGGTGGTCTTCGGTTGTCTAACGGCAGATGGGAGGATTGATCACAATGCAAACAAGACTTTAATGGCACATACTGGCACGATGAATGTTACCTTTCACCGCGCCTTCGACCGTTGCTCACATCCTGAACAAGCAATAGATGAAATCTTTGAGCTCGGTTTTAACAGGATACTTACCTCTGGTCAACAGCCCACAGCTGCACAAGGAATACCTCTGTTACGCCGACTGAAAGAGCTATCAGCAGGGAAAATAGACATTATGGCTGGCTGCGGAGTGAACGAAGAGAACATTGCTAAAATCCAGAAAGAGACAAAGATTACTTCTTTCCACTTCTCTGCACGTGAGCCACAACCAAGTAAAATGAAGTCAACACGTAGTGATTAGCATAGAGATGTTAATAACTTAATTGATTTTAGTTAAAAAACCACTTGTCTTCGGAATTCATACAACCAATTATTTCCATATTAAATGGAAAGAAGCTACACTTGCACCCACATAAAGAGGAGCAATAGTACCTTTCTAAAAAAAACGAAAAGATTATATTTCCTAATATTTAGGCGTAATTATTCATTATAAGTATTCACAATTAAAGACTGAAGGGTAACAAAACCTTCGCTGCTGTTTGTGTAATTCAAAAGAATTTCCGAAATTTGTAATTGTGTAAGTTCCATTGTTTCTTTATTTTAATGTTTCCAAATACAAAGATAAGACAAATATGGACTTACACACTTTTTTAAGACAGTACCGTTGTTACGAAGATTTAAAAAATCTTGGTAATTTCTTTAATAATTATATTGGTCTTAATGGAAGACATAGGATGATTTTTAATTTTAACATAAAAGGTAACCCAAATTATGGCAATGAAGGTAGAGCTAATTCTCGTCTTGCTCAATAGCTTATTTAACATACAAGCTTGTACTGGGCAAGGAAGAATAGAAAGGGGAAAAATATATGTTGCAGAACATATAAAGAAAGAAACTTCTGTACCGTTAGACACATCTGTTAATGGCATCATACTAGACGATACCGTTTCTCTAAATAATATTTTAGGGAAAAGACTTCCCGTCATAAATTTTAGTAATTATGGAGAATGCACTGTGTGCAGTAATATTGATGGAACAGAATTTCTAATTCTTTGTGTGAACTATGGAGGATATATAAACCAATATGATAAATTTGTTGTCGTTCCTTCTCATTCTATAATTCAGCCTAAAAGAATACGAAAAACTTTATTTAAAAAATTCTGTTCAGGGCTAGGTGCATATATTGGCTGTGATATAAAAGAAATAGAAAAACAAATGATGATGATGAATAAGGTCCAATATAAAACAACTGAGGGTGTAGAAACTATTTATAGTCAGTCTCTTCCCGATTGGCCATATCATTGCGAATACCATTTTATGAATAATCGTCTTGTTCGATATGAATTTGATTATCGTGATCCTTAAGACGTCCTCTGGCGACCCAACTCCATCCTATTACTCCCCGGATGATGGTCCATATGATGGGAAGCTTGCAGAAAATATGCGAACTCCCGTTTTTGTACTTGGTCACGATAATAATGTTACTGGTATTGTTCAGAATAACAAACAACAAGCTTTTATAGATGATTTACCTAGACCTTTTAATAAAGTTTCGACATTTCTGAGATCTAATAAAAGTTTCTCTTCCTATGTCGCAAATAGTACATGGTCTTTAAAAGAATGAATATGAGACAAATTCTATACATATTGGCATCACTTCTTGTCATAAATTTAACGGCATGTAAACCGGAACAAAAACAAGGCTATTTGAATAATCAAGTCAGTAATCAAGTAAAATCTGTAGTTGATGAATACGCAAAACGTCATCCTAAATATAAATCTTTGATTTTTATTACAGACTTTGAATACAATTGGAGAAATGCATATAAACGTAATAATGTAATCTTACTAGGTCCATCTTTGGGGTGTTTACCTTCAAAATATAGATTATATCCTTCCCAAATGCAGTATTATAAGGATAAATTAATATTTATCCAGTCATCTTCTGGCTTTCTTTATGAACAATCGAATATTCTAAAGACTTATAATAAAAACAAAACGAATATTGATAAATGTGACGATAACATCGCATTTTTCCTAAAGGAAGCTTCTGCATACCGGATTGAGAATAATGGTACTATAATAAAAATATCAGAGAGATCTGATACTATCATATTGAAAAGGAGAGTTGAATTTCATGCTCCACCAATAAAAGACCGTAATATTAAAAATAATCAATGAGACACTTGGTAAGTTGTCTACTCTTTTACAATGATTGTGTGAAAGAATGACGTAATAGTTTTTTTAAAAAGAATTTTGAAGAAGAAATCTTTTAAATGGAAATACTAGTTTGTATAGAATTATTATGAGGTTACCCAAGTTAAGAGATTGATAATGAAAAAAACAATAATATCTTTCATCATTATTAGTTTATCTCTTTTTCAATCTTGCATGAGAGAAGGAAAGGAACTTAATTTTAAAGATGAATTTATAGACAGTGTTAAAAGTTATATTAGGAATGATAGCCTAAGGCATAACTCTTATATTATCTTCCCTGCAAACTATTTTTTTACAGAGAATAAAAGATATGAAGGGTTGCTAATAGGCCCATTATATAAAGATATATCAACTCAAGATGACGAGAAGCACTACATAAAGGTAATGACCTATAATTCAAGCTCTGTATACTATTATTGTCCAGAGATAAAATTTGTTTCATACCCTTTCACTAGTGAGCATATACAATTTTGTAAATCTGATAGTATTGTCTTATATAAACAAACATTTACGAGATCACCTATTATAAATTATCTAAAGAGAGCCGTTCTCTATTTTTATAAAGATAATTATCTGTATAAGCAAAACAATGTTGATAGTCTTTTCTTACCAAGAATAAAGGATGACAAAAATTGAATGTCACTAAGATATTTGATATATAACCAAATACGGGATAGAATAAAGTTCATCGTTGTCCGCTAAATCTTTTTATGAGATTTTATTTAAGGCTGAATCCCTATTGAGGGGTTCAGCCCTTTTGGTTCTCTTTGTTTCAATGTAAAGAACGCCTAGAATCATGAGGAAAGATACATATTTCTTCGGACACAGTCTTTGGTATTATATGGTTTATCGTTACTCTAAACTCCTAACATAGTTTTTGTTTTTAGTTGCTGTCACTTTTAACACTTTGTATAAACGATTTGTTATCAATGCGTTGTGATATGTGGAAGAGTGACGGGAGTGACAGGAAAATTGAAAAACAGGTGTTTTCATGATGTTCGACTAACTATGCAGAGAGCGAGATACTTGTTTGTTATGAAAGGGAAAAGGGCATAAGAAGGATTGTAATAAAGATTCATAAATTGGGAATAGTAGGTGGTTTTTCGTAAAGTAAAAGATGCCCTTTTGCATAGTAAAAGATGCTCTTTTGAGGTGTGAAAGACGCCCTTCTGCACGGTAAAAGGGCACCTTTTAGAAGGGTATTTGTAAGTCTTTGATAGAGAATGATATACAAGTCTGAAAGCTTTGCATAACTCCTGATATTGTGGACACGCAGCTTCATTTCTCTGTAAATATATTTCTACTTAGTCCGTAATGGTGCGGTGGTATGCGTCGGGACAGATAAGTTACAAGGATCTGCACCGGAGCGTTTTGCCACAAACAGGCGTATCTTATATCAGTCGCCCTTTCCCACCCAACAACAAAAGCCTACCGTATACCATTTCTGAGTTTGCTGTCATTTCTGTCACTCCATTATCGCCTTTAATCATCTGAATATAAACCCATTACCAGAAGTGTTAAAAGTGACAGCAACTAAAAACAAAACTTTATTAACATGAGTTCGACGAATGATAAGAGGGTATGCCACGATTGGCATACCCTCTTACCGTTTATATCATTAGAGCTATCTCCGATGAACGTTTTACTTCGTCTCTGCAGCTATAGCCTGCTTGATTAAGCCCTCTATTTCTTCAGCTAATTCAGGGTTATCTTTGAGCATTGTCTTAGTTGCATCACGTCCCTGTGCCAATTTTGTTCCGTTATAACTGAACCAACTTCCACTCTTCTGAATGATGTTATACTGAACACCAAGGTCAACGAGCTCACCAATCTTTGAAATTCCCTCACC
>QWCR01000425.1_pt1 | contig 11347 bp, 5 predicted proteins | sample 1972581 | NCBI WGS metagenome assembly QWCR01 (sample SAMN09866703, study PRJNA288562) | Human oral metagenome isolate pre4_saliva, whole genome shotgun sequencing... | isolation source: mouth | host: Homo sapiens | place: USA: California
AAAAATAATGACAAAACGTGTAACGATTATTGATGTAAAAGACTATGTTGGTCAGGAAGTGACGATTGGCGCTTGGGTTGCCAACAAATCAGGAAAAGGAAAAATTGCCTTCTTGCAATTGCGTGATGGAACAGCCTTCTTCCAAGGCGTAGCCTTTAAACCAAACTTTATCGAAAAATTTGGTGAAGAAGTGGGACTTGAGAAGTTTGATGTTATCAAACGCTTGAGCCAAGAAACTTCTGTTTATGTGACAGGTATTATCAAAGAAGACGAACGTTCTAAGTTTGGCTATGAGTTGGATATCACAGACATCGAAGTGATTGGTGAATCTCAAGACTACCCAATTACACCAAAAGAACACGGAACAGACTTCTTGATGGACAACCGTCACTTGTGGCTTCGTTCTCGTAAGCAAGTAGCGGTGATGCAAATACGTAACGCAATCATCTATGCAACTTATGAGTTCTTTGACAAGAACGGCTTCATGAAGTTTGACAGCCCAATCCTTTCAGGAAATGCAGCAGAAGATTCAACAGAACTCTTTGAAACGGACTACTTCGGAACTCCAGCCTACTTGAGCCAATCAGGGCAGCTTTACCTAGAAGCAGGTGCTATGGCTCTTGGTCGTGTATTTGACTTTGGTCCAGTATTCCGTGCTGAAAAATCAAAAACACGTCGTCACTTGACTGAGTTCTGGATGATGGACGCAGAGTACTCATACTTGACACACGATGAGTCACTTGACTTGCAAGAAGCTTATGTAAAAGCTCTTCTTCAAGGTGTTCTTGACCGTGCGCCTCAAGCCTTGGAAACCTTGGAGCGTGATACAGAACTCTTGAAACGCTACATTTCAGAGCCATTTAAACGCATCACTTACGATCAAGCTATTGACCTCTTGCAAGAGCATGAAAATGATGAAGATGCTGACTACGAGCATTTGGAGCATGGTGATGACTTTGGTTCACCACACGAAACTTGGATTTCAAACCACTTTGGTGTGCCAACATTTGTCATGAACTATCCAGCAGCCATCAAGGCCTTCTACATGAAACCAGTTCCTGGAAATCCAGAGCGCGTGCTTTGTGCAGACTTGCTTGCTCCAGAAGGTTACGGAGAAATCATCGGTGGCTCTATGCGTGAGGAAGATTATGATGCCCTTGTCGCTAAGATGGATGAACTTGGTATGGATCGTACTGAGTATGAATTCTACCTTGACCTTCGTAAATACGGTACAGTTCCACACGGTGGATTTGGTATCGGTATCGAACGTATGGTAACTTTTGCAGCAGGAACAAAACACATCCGTGAAGCTATCCCATTCCCACGTATGTTGCACCGTATTAAACCGTAAAAATAAAAAATCAAAGTAAAAGGTCAAACTGGCCTTTTACTTTTTTATAAAGAAATTTCTTAAAACTAAATTAATATATATATATATATATTGCATGTTAGAGAAGACATTTCTGATTAAAAATGTTATAATGTAAATTAAGGATTAAGTGTAACCGCCCGATAACGAAGTATATTGAAAAATCTCCAGACTAGAGAACTCATTGATAGTTCCTAATCTGGAGATTTCTTATTTGCACTTTTCTTGTACAACTTTAGTCCATGGTAAATAAGCCTCTAAAACCTCTTTGTTAACGAGAGTTTCCTCGTTTGGAAGACATTCTAGAAGATAGGATAGATATTTCTCGCTATTTAATTGATGACGTTTAGCTGTTTCCAACAAACTCATAATAATAGCCGTTGCTTTAGCTCCTTCAAAACTTTGAGAAAACAACCAATTTTTTCGTCCCATAACCAATGATTTAATGGCGCGTTCAGCTAGATTATTGGAAAGGACGAGATGCCCGTCTTTCAAAATTGTCTTAAAGGTTTCTTCATATTTGAGACTGTATTCAATTGCCCTCCCTAGTTTTGAACCAGGTAAAACTGACTGACGTCGGCACCAAGCAAAGAAGTCTTTCATTAAGGGATGGAGCTCTTCTTGACGTCTCTGTAGGCGTTCATCAGCTGACAAGTCTTCCCAGTCTCTCTCCAAAGAAAATAACTGATCACAATAAGCTAAACCTTTGGCACCTAAGGATGATTTATCTGCTTGCTTGGGGGTAGCTTCAAAAAACTTCCTTCTCACATGCGCCCAACAACCAACAAGTTTAGCTTCTTCCAGTTGACGATAAGCAGACCACATATCACAATGCACATATCCAGGATAATCTCCTAGGAATTCTTGCACTACTAAACCACTCCGACGCTGATCATGGTGGTAAAGCGTGATCCCTTGCTTCTCAGCTTTCCCAGACAAAAAAGTCCAATAGTAAGTCAGCTGACTATCACTTTCTAAGACCCGATAAGAGGTTTCATCCGCATGAAGAAGAGGTTGTTCTAACAACTTTTCTCGTAAAAGGTTATAAAGGGACTCTAAATAGTATTGACTCGCCTTAATATGCCAATTAGAGATTTCCTTACGTGTGATTGGTAAACCCATCCTAGCCCAATCTTCTTCTTGGCGATAATTGGGTACCTTCAGATTAAACTTCTGATGGATGGTGTGAGCGATAATAGAAGCTGAGCCAAGGCTATGCGCCAAAGGGGCTTTAGGAATAGGAGTTTTCACAATTTTATCACTCGGATTTTTCTCACTGCATGCTTGGCACTTATAAGCGTGTTGGATATGATCTATTCGTTTTAATTGCGCAGGAATAAAGACTAATTCTTGTCGTTGAAGGGTCGCTCCAATCTCTTTTAGCTCTCCCTGACAATCAGGGCAAATGCTCTCTTCTAGTTGATGATGAACTTCTTCTGAATCAAATTGGGCAAGAAGAGCTTGGCGTTTCCCTTTAGATTTCTTACGTTTGTAGGTAATTTCCTCTGTTTCAACTGGGAACATCTCCATCTTCCTCAGATGGAGACTCTTCCTCAAAAAGGTTGAGTTGTCCAGAGGGGCAAACACTTTTCTCAGAGGATTTTCCATAGAGCTTTTGAGTCAGATAAGCCACTTGTTCACGAAGAAGGGCAAGTTCATTGGTGAGACTATCAATTGTAGCACTCTGTTGTTGAATGATTTTCAATAATTCTTCCATGGGCTTCCCTCCTTGTTTTCTAACTTCATTATACTAAAAAGAAAGTCCTCATTTCAATAGAAATCACGACTTTCTGATGAATTTATTTTAGGAGTGATAGAAAAGCCCTTCATAAGCCAATCTACTTGTTCAGGTGTGAGATCTTTGACATCCTTTTCTGTACTTGGCCAAGTCAGTTTACCATTCTCAAAGCGTTTATATAGTAGCCAAAATCCTTGACCATCCCAGTAAAGGGCTTTAAAGCGGTCTTTACGTCCACCACAAAAGAGAAAGACTTGACCTGAGAAAGGATCCAATTCAAAGTGGGTTTTAACGAGATAAGCCAGTGAATCAATGCCTTGCCTCATATCCGTTTTCCCACATACGAGATAGACTTGCCCTAGGCTAGATAGATGAATTGTCATAGAGCAACACCTTATCCAAAAGCTGTTCTATCATTTCGAGATTGAGAGATTGAAAAAAACTTAGTTCAAGCTTGCCAATACGAATTTTAAGCAGAATATCATTTCTCTTTTTAGAATCAAAACGACGAGATTGTGGAATCTCTACAGGAACAATAGGTTGTGGCATTAAAATATCCTCCAATAGTTTTACTTTACTAATAGTATACAGGAGGAGCTCCATGAATGATAGATACCTTGTTATGACGCGCTTACGATTAAGTACCTAAGTGTAGCCGTTTAACTTTGTAAATTAGGCTCAGAATGAAGGAATTTTCAAACTGCTAGGACTCGATCCTGTAATTACTATATAAATACAAAAGGAGAAACCATGTATTCAAGAATGGAAAAAAATCACGGACAAAAAGTCCAGCGCTTTTCAATCCGTAAGTATAGTTTTGGTGCGGCATCAGTAGCTGTTGCAGCTTACATGATGTTTGGTGGGGCAGCAACTGTTCAGGCGGATGCTCAAGTTACACCAAAGACGGCATCTGATTCACAAACAGTCCCAGATGCAAGTAATCAAGCAGATTCAACCATGCCTCTAGCTTCGACTGAAACTGCTACACCAACAGCTGAGCAACCATCAACACCAGCGCCTGCAGCAACGCAACCAACAGCACCGACTGAAACACCAAAAGCCGAAGAAGCTCTAGCACCAGCTTCAAAGGCTGACACAAGCAAGTTGGAAGCAGCTATTGCTCGTTTAGAAGCAGCTTTAGAAAAAGCAGCATCAACTGAAAAAACAGCTTCAGCAATTGAGTCTGCAAAAGCAGAATTAGCAAGCGCAAAAGCTGTAGCCGCAAATGAAGCTGCAACAAAAGAAGAGGTGGCAAAAGCTACATCAGCAGTAAACGGTAATGCATTCGTATTAGAAAGTATGCCGAAAGCAAAAGCAGAGAAGAAAGAAGAAAAAGAAAATAAAAACCAAGATTCACGTAACGGCCAAGCGATTCCTGGACAAGGTGAAAGTGGATTTAGAGATGCAGCAACAGCAACAGGATATAAAAATGATATTAATACTGTAAATACTGAATTAAAAGCTGCAATCGATAAAGTAAAAGTAGAAATCACAAAAGAAGAAGCTTTAGGTGAAGGTAAAACAAACAAAGAAAAACTAGATGTTTTACGTGCTATTGTAGCAAAAGCTGAAGAAGAAAAAACAAAAGCTACAACAGCAGCAGCCAAAGCCGATGCTACAGAACAAGAACTTCAAGCAGCATTAACAGAAGCAAAACAAGAAAAAGATAGATTAAATTACTATCTAACTAATGCTGAAAACTGGGGAGCTCCAATTAATAATAACAGAGCTGGTTATGGTAATAACCCAGCGAACGGTGTTTTTGAAAGCATGAGTAACGGATTTGGTGAAGTTGATTTCTCAGGTCCTGCAGTAGAATCAAAAAGTAAAACCATTGAAGATCAAGTAAATAATCTTCAAAGTGAAAAACATTACGGTAAAGTTACTTACAATTGGAAGACTAAAAAAATCACAGCAGCAGAAGCTGAGGCAGGTGCATTAAACGGTTGGAAAATTGGCGGAGCAAAAGACTATGTAAATGCTGTTAAACCAGAGGCTCCAACAGATTTTACTGTTGCTGGCGACAGAACAGAAGCTCCAAAACCAGCGAAAGCTTATGATGACAATGGTAAACATGATGCTTCAACTGCTACTCAAAACCAACCAAATGCAGATGGTAAGTTCTTAGGTGGTGCTATTACTCTAGATGGAATGAAAAACGATGCTAGAGGAAATGTTAAAGATAGAGATTACTATCTTGAATTAGGAAGTAAAGGTGTTACCTTATCTAAAGAATATGACGTAAACCCTAATTCTGAATTATTCTTCAATATGGTTTACAATGGAGCATATGGTAAAGCTGCTTTATCTAGTGAAGGTGAAGAAGTAAGTGTAGAAATTACAGATGCATACACAGGTAAGAAAATTGCTTCTATTCCAATGAGAGATGGAAGCACTCCAACGGAAGCTACAGGAAGACCAGCAGGTTCAAATCAAGGAACACCATCTGATAGTTGGAATAATATTGCAAGAATTTATCATGTTCCAGAAGGAACAAGTAAAGTTAAAGTTACAATCAAAGCAAAAGATGATGGTAATTTTAAAGATGTTCAAGATGGATTCATTATCGGTGGTGTAGGTCTTGCTACTGGTCCTGGTATGCAATTAACTACAAATGTTACTAGTGAAGGTAAGAGTGGAGAGTACGGATTTACAAAAGATAAATTATATAAACGTTCTCAAGAAGGTAAATTAAACCTTGAATTGAAAAACGTTGGTGGTGTTGAAAATACATTCCCTTACGGTGGTACATTTAACATTAAAGTACAAATTCCAAAAGGTGTTAAATTAGGTACAGTTGATACTACAAATTACAAAAAATTAGATCTATCTAAAGCAAATGGTGAATCTATTTGGACTGATCAAGGATACTTAACAAATGTTCGTTATGATGAAGCGACTAATACATTAAGTATGGATGTGAATGCAGTTCAATATGGTAAGAACAACCTAAAAGCCGCAGGGGAAACATCAAGAAAATTCTCAATTCCATTTACGACTGAAGATGATTATGTAGGAGATGCTACATTTAAAGTTACAGGAACAGGTGGAATGGGTACTCAAGATGCTCAAGGAAATAGAATTTACCCATGGTTATGGACTGGAGATAAAGGACCTTACGCTTATGATGGAAACTACAAAGCTAATGGATTAAGATGGTCAGATGATCCAGATTACTACTATAATAGAACAATCTATATTGATGCTCGTAAACCTAAATCAGCTACAGTTGAAGAAGTCCACACAGATAGTATTGTAGGAGATTCTGATGCGAAAAATCAAGATAAATACTTATTAGTAAATACAGGTGATGCACCAGGTTCATTAACTCCGTCAGATGACGAAATTAAAGCTAATCTTAAAAAAGTAGCTGATAATAATGGAGTTACTTTATCAGATGAAGAAATAGCTAAAAGAATTGCTGAAATTAAAAAAGCATTACAAATTGAAAATGAAATTGGTAAGAAAATCGAAATCACATTACCAAATAATGATGTTTTAGAATTAGAGAAAAAAGATGATGGTTGGTATCAAGGAGATACTAAAGTAGAAACAACGCCTGAAGGTAAATTAAAAGTAAGTCTTAAAGATGTTAGTCTTCATACACATGAAGGTAATGATAAGATTGCTGTAACTTCAGTTTCACCAGTAGGAAATGTTTCTGAGCCAAGTTATGCAAACATTGTCAACGAAGCTCCAACAGTAGCAGTTGAGAAAAAAGATTTATACGTTTATAAAACTAAAGAAGCTGATAAATGGAACAATGAGAAGGTTCTAGAAAAAGCGAAACCATCAGCAACTGACTTAGAAGATGATCGTGACGGAGTTGATTCTACTAAACCATCAATTGCAGTAAGTGATGCAGGTAACCTAGATACAACTAAAGTTGGTGATTACACTGTAAAAGTTCAATCAACGGATAGTGAAGGTAAGAAATCTACAGAAGCAGAAGTAACTGTTCACGTATTAGACTTAATTACAGTAGACCCAACAGTAACAACTGATCCAACAAATCCAAGTACAACAGCTCCAGTATCTCCAAAAACAGCAGATACACCTGTAAAAGATGGAGATGAAAATCTTGGTAAATATCCAGCAGGATTGACACGTAATGACTTAGTTAAAGAAGTAACACGTACAATTAAGTATCTAAAAGAAGAAGATGCTGATAAGGCTGATGCAACTCCTTTATATGCTGAAAAAGTACAAAAAGTAACATACAAACGTACAGCAACTGTAAACCCACAAACAGGAGATGTAACTTACTCTGATTGGCAAGTTTACAATGAAGCTGATAAATTAACAGATGCTACAGCTGATGGAACAAAAGGTAAATTCAATGCTGTTGATTCACCAGTAGTAGCAAACTACTTATTAGTAAATGCTACAGATAAAACAGTAGCTGCAGAAGTTGCACCAGTTCCTGGAGAAAATGGTACAGTAGATCCTGTAGTTAAAAAAGTTCTTTATAAAGAAATTGGTTCATTTACACCTGAGTATCCAGCTGGTAAGAAACCACAAGATGCACCAGATACAATTAAATATCCTAACAATCCAAATGATCCAACAAAACCTGGTGATTTCAGTAAGGTAGTTATTCCTTATGTAGATGGATATGTTCCAACATATAATGGAGTAGAATTAACACCAGTTGATCCTGCAGATCCATCTAAAGGATACAAAGTTCCAGACAACTTTGACCCAACTGATAAATTCGGTAAAACTCCAATTCAATATGCACCTGGAATTCAAAAAGCTACAGTTAAATTTGTTTCTGTAGATAAAGATGGTAAAGAAACACCATTAGATGAGAAATTCAATATTAATGATCTTTCAGGTAAAGCAGGAACAAAAATTCCAGAAGACAAAATTCAAGCTCGTCTTGATGTGTTAAAATCAATGGGTTATGAAGTGAATGATAATCCGTTTGCTAAACCTGACGCTGAAAAACCAACATTTGATACAACTGCAGATACTGATACTGAAATCAGTCAAAACTTTGTTGTTAAATTAACTCCAAAAGTTTCAACACCAACTCCTGTTTACGTTGTGGAAGGTGATAAACCAACAGCAGAAAAACTAAAAAATGCGGTTACTACAGAAGGAAATGACAAAACTGTAGATGAAACTAAGATTCCTGAAACAAAAGGAAAAGTTGGAGATGATACATTAACTGCACCAGTAACAGTAACATACGGTTCAGGTGATAATAAACGTGAAGAAACTGTTAATGTACCAGTGAAAGTTGTTCAAGGATACCCACAAATCGTACCAGTAGATCCAAAAACTGCTCCAAAAGCAGAAGATAGCATTGACCCATCTGATTATCCAGAAGGTGCGAAATTCACTTATGAAAAAGAACCTGATACATCATCAACTGGAGATAAAGAAGTTAAGGTTATCGTAACGGATAAAAATGGTAACGAATTAGTAAAAGTACCAGCAACAGTACGTGTAGTTGACTCTTACAAACAATATGTACCAGTAAATACTGATCCAACTAAAGTTGTACCTGCAGAAAATATTAATCCAGAAGACTTCCCAGAAGGAACTACATTTGAGTACAAAGATAAAGATAATAATCCAGTGGATACAAAAACACCAGGAGATAAAGATGTTGTTGTTGTAGCAAAACTTAACGGTGAACCAATTGCAGAAATTCCAGCGAAAGTTACTGTAGTAGGTCCTAAGACTCAATATGTAGTAGCAAATCCTGATAATACTCAACCAACACCAGCGGATAGCCTTGTAGATAAAGATAAGTATGGTTTCCCTGATAATGCTACTTTTGAATATAAAGAGAAAGTAGATACAACAACACCAGATACAGATGAACAAAAAGATGGAAAAGATGTAACTGTAGTTGTTAAAGATGCTGATGGTGATACAATCGTAGAAGTACCTGCGAAAGTTAAAGTGGTACAAGGAAATCCACAAATTATCCCTGTAGATCAAGGACAACCACTTGCAGAAAACAGCATTAACAAAGGTGATTATCCAGAAGGTGCTACATTCGAATACGAAAAAGTAGATGGAAAAGATCCGGTTAATATTTCGGAAGCTGGGGATAATCCAGTAACAGTTGTAGTTAAGGACAAAGATGGTAATGTATTAGTTAAAGTACCAACAACAGTGCGTGTCGTAGATGCTTACAGACAATATGTACCAGTAAATACTGATCCAACTAAAGTGGTGCCTGCAGAAAATATTGTCCCAACTGACTTCCCAGAAGGAACAACATTTGAATATAAAACTCCAGTTGACACATCAAAACCAGGAGATAAAGATGTTGTAGTTGTAGCAAAACTAAATGGTGAACCAATTGCAGAAATCCCAGCGAAAGTTACTGTAGTAGGACCTAAGACTCAGTATGTAGCAGTAGGAAACGAACCAGATGTAAATAAATCTGTAGATCCATCAGTATTCCCTAAAGAAGCAGAAGCAAAACCTGAATATAAAGAAAAAGATATTTCTAAAACACCAGGTGAAAAAGATGTAACTGTAGTTGTTAAAGATAAAGATGGAGATACAATCGTAGAAGTACCTGCGAAAGTTAAAGTGGTACAAGGAAATCCACAAATTATTCCTGTTGATCAAGGTCAACCACTTGCAGAAAATAGCATTAACAAAGGTGATTATCCAGAGGGAGCAACTTTCGAATACGAAAAAGTTGACGGAAAAGATCCGGTAAATATTTCAGAAGCTGGAGATTACCCAGTAAACGTGATCGTTAAGGATAAAGATGGTAATAAACTTGTAACAGTACCAACAACAGTACGTGTAGTTGATGCATATAGACAATATGTACCAGTAGATACAGATCCTAAGAAAGTAATTCCTGCAGAAAATATTGTCCCAACTGACTTCCCAGACGGAACAACATTTGAGTATAAAACTCCAGTTGACACATCAACACCAGGAGATAAAGATGTTGTTGTTGTAGCAAAACTAAATGGTGAACCAATTGCAGAAATCCCAGCGAAAGTTACTGTAGTAGGACCTAAGACTCAATACGTAGCAGCAAATCCTGAGAATACTCAACCAGATGTGAATAAATCAGTAGATCCATCTGTTTTCCCTAAAGAAGCAAAAGCAAAAGTTGGGTACAAAGAAGATGTTGACACTAAAACACCAGGAATTAAAGATGTAACAGTAGTTGTTAAAGATGAAGATGGAGATTCAATCGTAGAAGTACCTGCGAAAGTTATTGTAGTTCAAGGTAAAGAGCAAGAAGTTACAGTGAATCCAGATAAAGCTCCAGAAGCAAAAGATAATATTAATCCTAAAGACTTCCCAGAAGGGGCAAAATTTACATTCAAAGAACAACCTGATACAAAAACACCAGGTAAGAAGAATGTAATTGTAGTTGTTAAGGATAAAGATGGTAATCTATTAGTTGAAGTTCCAGCAGTTGTAAATGTGGTAGAACGTAAAGAAGAGCCACAAACACCAAAAGAAACTGTTACAGCAACACCAATCGTGGTTGAAGTAGGAACGCCAATCACTAAAGAAGATGTGAAAGGTCATGTTAAATTACCAAAAGATGCTGAAATTATCGAAGTTGGGGAAATCCCTACAACTGAAACACCAGGAGTGAAACCAAGTGTTAAAGTGAAGGTGAAACTACCAACAGGAGAAATTGTAGTAGTAGACGTCCCAGTAACGGTAATTCCTAAACGCATTCCAGAAACTAATCCATATAATGGAGATGGATATAACGGTGGTGGAAATGGTGGTAGCAACTACAGACCAGCACCACAAACACCACAGACTCCACAACCCGCTGGACCAACTGCTCCTGAACAACCTGCAGCTCCAACAGCTCCAGCAGAACCAGGACAACCAGCAACACCAAATCAAACTCAACCAGTGGCACCAGCTCAAGTAGATGCAACAGTAGCAACTGACACAGCTGCTAAACCAGCAACACCTAAATATGTTGATGGTCAAAAAGAATTGCCTAACACAGGTACAGAAGCTAACGCTAGTCTTGCAGCGCTTGGACTTCTTGGAGCCCTAGGTGGATTTGGACTTCTTTCTCGCAAGAAAAAAGAAGACTAAAAACTCATAGTTTTTAAGAAGATGATTCGTCATCTTCTTTTTTTATTTCGGTGTTTTTACTTGCGTAAAAAAAAGTTTTTTAGTATAATAGTTTATTGTGAGCGAACCTCACTTACCCCTTGCAAAGTCTTGGGGTCATTAGACCAAAAGGAGGAACATATCAATGGCTAAATACGAAA
>QWCR01000486.1_pt1 | contig 11345 bp, 1 predicted proteins | sample 1972581 | NCBI WGS metagenome assembly QWCR01 (sample SAMN09866703, study PRJNA288562) | Human oral metagenome isolate pre4_saliva, whole genome shotgun sequencing... | isolation source: mouth | host: Homo sapiens | place: USA: California
AGGATATGTTGCAGATATTAAAGTAGCTGAAAAAGTAGAGAACGTTGCTCATGATGCAGCTGACTCTGTAGTAAATGTTGTTTACACACCACTAGGTAAATATGTACCGAAAGTACCAGAAGGATTTGAAGTTCCAAAAGTTGAGAAACCTCAATATCCAAACGATCCAACAGATCCAACAAAACCAGGAACACCAACAACAGTGATTCCTCACGTTCCAGGAACAACTCCAAAAGATCCAAATGGAAACCCACTGAAACCAGTAGATCCAAATGATCCAAGTAAAGGATATGTTCCACCAACACCTACAACGCCAACAGAAGATACTGAAATTAAGTATGAAAAAGATACTCAAAAAGCAACAGTAACTTATGTGGTAGAAGGAACTGGAACAGTACTTCATACAGATAACCTAGAAGGTAAATCTGGAGAACCAATCGAGTACTCAACAGTAACAAAACTTGCTGAATTGAAAGCTCTAGGATATGACCTAGTATCTGACGGATTCACAACAGCTACAGATAAGAACTACGATAAAGATACGAAAGTAGATCAAAGCTTCGTAGTAACAGTGACACCACACGTTGAGCCAATCAAACCAGTAGATCCAGAAAATCCAAATGATCCAAACAAACCAAAACCAGGACAACCAATCGATCCTAACAATCCTGATGGACCAAAATGGACAGAAGATCTAATTAAGAAGATTGATACAACTCGTCACGTGAACCGTACAATCACTTACGTGGATGACAAGGGTAACAGAGTAACTTACACAGATAAAGCTGGTAAAGACTCTACAGAATCTGTTAAAGATAAAGTGACATTCACTCGTGAAGCTAAGATTAATTCTGTAACAGGTGAAATCACTTACGGTAACTGGACAGCTAAAGATGGAGATACAACATTCGATAAAGTAGAATCACCAGTCGTTAAAGGATACATCCTAAAAGATGCGAAACAAAAAGAAGTAGCAGCTACAACAGGATTAACTGCAGACTCTAAAGATGAAAACATCGAAGTTGTCTACACTAAACTTGGTTCATGGGTACCAAAAGTACCAGAAGGAGCAACTCCAATTAAACCAACTCCATATCCAAATGATCCAAACGATCCAACTAAACCAGGTAGCGATAAACCAATCGTTCCTTACGTACCAGGAACTACACCAGTGGTACCAAAAGATCCAACTAAACCAATTAGTCCGGATAACCCACTAGTTCCATTAACACCAGTTGATCCAAACTTCGTAGATGAAAAAGGTAAAGTAGTATCAACTCCAGTAGTAGATGAAGGTGATTCAGGAGCAAACTTCACTAAGTCTAAAGTGGATGAAGTAACTAAGACGATTGAAAGACTTGAAAAAGCTGGATATAGAGTTGTTAAGAACGAGTTCCCATCTAAAGATACAGACAGAGTATTTGATAAAGATAAATCTGTAGATCAAATCTTCACTGTAACTGTAGCTGAAAGAATTATTCCAGTTACACCAGGTAAACCAGTAGATCCAAGTGATCCAAACTTACCTAAGAACCCAGATGGAACACCTGTAACACCATCAACTCCAGAACCAGGTAAACCAGTATTCCCTAACGATCCAAACAGTCCAGTATGGCCAAATACTGTGAAAGATCTTGTTGCTGAGAAATCAGCTACACGTACTATCAAGTATGTAGATCGTAACGGAAAAGAAGTTTCAGAAACTCGTACAGAAACAATCAAGTTTACTCGTGAAGCGAAAGTTAACTTAGTAACTGGTGAAATCACTTATGGTGAATGGACAACAAATCGTAACGATGATATCTTCAATGGATATCCAGTACCAGTTGTGAAAGGTTACATTGCTAAAGCTGGTGATTTAGAATCATCAACGAAAGATGTTCAAGTAACACCTGATACAATTAAGGATATTAACGAAACAGTGATTTACGATAAGTTAGGTTCATGGATTCCAAATATCCCAGGAACACCAACAAATCCAATCACATATCCAAACGATCCGAAAGATCCAACGAAACCAGGAACAGATAAACCACGTGTACCTCACGTACCAGGATTTATCCCTGTAGATCCAAATGGAAATCCATTGAAACCAGTGGATCCAAATGATCCAACTAAAGGATATGAAGTACCTGATGTACCTGGAGATCCAACGAAGGATACACCAATTAATTATGTACCAAAAGATCCTAAACCAAACCCAACTCCTTACCCAGGACCAAATCCTGCTCCAGCTCCTCAACCAGAGCCTAAGCCGGAACCTAAACCAGAGCCAAAACCAAATCCAGAAACTCCAAAACCTGTAACACCAGCAGATAATGGAGATAACAACGGAAATAATAATGGAACTCCATCAGACAATGGAACTCCAACAAATAATGGAGATCAAACTCCAATGCGTGAATTACCAAATACTGGTACAGGTAATGAGTTTGCAATCTTTGGTGCGGCAGCAAGTGCAATTCTTGCAGGATTAGGAATAGCTGCTCCAGGTAAGAAAAAAGAAGAACAAGATGAAGCTTAATCAATAGCAACTCATTCATTTTGAATTCATTCACCCTCGTACAATGTGCGAGGGTGTTTTTTTGTAAAAATCACGATGCTAGAAAATAGCAAATTCAGAAAAATTCACAAGAAAATTGCAACCTTTCAAAAAAGTTGTGCATATAGAAAAGACACCTGTAATTCATAAAGAGAAATATATAATTAAACGATAATAATCAAGAAAATTTCCGGATTTTATTTGTGTAAATATTTTAAAGAAATTGTTTATAATTTGTGAATAATTGTTAACAAAAGTATGGAAAAGCTATGAATTTATGAAAAATAAGCAAAAATATTGACTATTATTTGTGATAGTTATATAATTTTATAGCATTAACAATATAAATAAGTTAATGAATGCTATATAAAGGAGACATAAACGTGGGTAAAAATAATAAACAAAAACCAGTAAAACAATTTCAACGTTATGGGATTCGTAAATTCACGCAAGGTGTAGCGAGTGTCATGATTGCAAGTGGATTGTTCTTCTTAGCAGGTGGAACAGCATCTGCCAATGAAGTAGCAGTTCAAACAGAACCAACAACTTCAAAAGTAGCAGAAGAAACTGCTCCTAAGAAGTCAGAGGAAAAACAAGAACCAAAACAAGAGGTTAAGCAAGAAGCTAAGCAAGAGCCTAAACAACAGGTTAAAGAAGAACCAAAACAAGAAGAAAAAGCAGTATCATTAAATAAAGCTCAATTAGAGAATTATGTAAATGAAATTACTGCAAATATCGAAGCAGGCAAATATGCTTCAAAAACTGAAGAAAGTGTAGCTGTATTAAAATCGGAATTAGATGCAGCAAAAGCTACATTATCAAGTGCAACAACTCAAGATGAGTTAACAAAAGCTTATCAAAAACTAGTAATGACAGTTAACTCAAAATTAAAAAACAAACCAGTAGAAAAGAAAGAAGCAACTAAAGCTGAAGATACAACAAATGGAAAACCAACTGTTGGTAAAGCAGCAGACAATACAGAACCTGCAGCAGCTTCAAATTCAATTGCCAATACAGGTAAAAATGATGAACGTAATGGAAAAGAAATTACAGAACAAGGTTCACAATTACGTTCAGCGAACGAAGGGTACACAGCTGCTTCTACAGAACTAAGAAAAGAAAATGGTGAATTCCTTGGATCTACAGGTAAATCTTACAAAGTATTAGATGGTAACGCTAACTATAAAGTTTATGTTCATGGTTATCAATCTGAGAACACTGATGTGCCTGCGGCTAATAATGGACAAGCCGGGACAAGTGGTCGTACAGATATTCCTTTATCAAAAACAGAAGCTCAAAAGCTTGGACGTGAAGCTATTCTATGGAACGGAAAGATCCGTGTTACAGGAAAAGCTAACAAAGATAAAATCATTAGCACATACGGTGCAGGAGGTGCCTATGAGTATCTAGCTACAGAAATCTACGGATATACTTATGAGCAAGGAAACCACTATGTATATCTTACAGATGTAAAAAAACGTTTTAGTTTATCACCAGAGGCAACTGCTGCAGGATACACAATTGCAAAAATTGAAGCAAGTAACTTACCGCCAGGATTAGGTTATAATGCTGATAAAGATACTGTGGAAGGATATGTAGCATCTACTCTTCAAAACGGTGTATATGACATGCGTTATATTCTAACTGTAGAGAAAGATGGAGCTACTCAGCAAGTTACTTTCAGAGACTTAACAGCTGGATGGGTAGGATGGCAAGATTCATCTGCACCAGTTATTCAAGGAAAATCAAAATTAGTAACAATAGGCGACCAAGTCAATCATAATATTAAATATGTTGATAACGATGGAATGAGTCGCGATGAAAGAGCTGGCTATGTATACAGAAAAAATGGAGAAAAAGTTGTTGCCGGTTCAAAAACTGCTCCTGGAGGCACGACTGGAGCAACTTTCACTGCAGTTGATGGATCTAAAGTAAATACCGAGAACGGACCACAAACAGTCACAGCGCATACAGCTTTAAATGGTACATATACAGGAAGTAAAACTTCGATAAATGATGTTGTACCAGGATTAAATTACGATCCAAAAACTGGAGATATCACTGGAACAGCAAGTGAAGCTGGTATTTTCACAGCGGCTGTTTATGCGAAAGACTATAATAATACAACCAATGCGAAAAATCAGGATTGGAATATGTATGGTCAAGAAGCTCATGAAAATATTACAATCGCAGTAGCACCTAAAGTTACAGTATCTAACGTAGAAGCATATGCTACAAAAGTACCAGTAACTGTTTCAAATGGAGCTAACACAGCAGAAATTACAATGCCTGATGGTACTGTAACTAAATTAGCAGTTAAGGATGGAAACTGGACAGTAGCAGCTGGAACAACAAATACTGCTGTAAATGAAGGAGATGTACTAGGAGCAGCTTCTACAACAGCACCTTCAAAATTCAATATTCCGGTAACATCTGATGCTACACAATATGTAGGTGTAGATAGCATCGCAGCAAAAGCAACAACTGATAAGGTAAAAGCAAACATTCAACGTGAATTTGCTATGGTAACTGACGCAGCAGGGAATACGTATAAAGCGGAATTTAACCGTGCAACAGGTAAATATTCATTACCAACAGAAAAAGCATATGAATTAAAAGAAAATAATGATGGCACATCAACTCTTATTGAACGTCGTGTTTATACAGATGCTCAAGCAAATGGTGATGTTAAGTTCGTTGTTTATGAGTTTGAACGTACATGGAATACAACATCTTCAGCGTCAACCTTAGTGGACAAGATTGCTGAAATCCGTAAAAATGGTGAGGTAACTGCAGTAGGTAATGTTACACGTACAGAGACTCTAGTTAAAAAAGATAACACATCTTCAGAACAAGGGATGGTAGTTACAGTAAGTTACGACTCAGTAACAAACCAATGGACATCTTCTGACGGAACAGCAGTAACAGCTAAAAAATCAAATGCTGGTTGGGAAGTTGAAACAGCATCAGGATTTAAAGGGTATATAGCATACCGTGAAGCAAGCTCAACAGACGTAGCATCAATTCAAAATGCTAAACCAACGGGGACTTCAACAAGTTACTCAGAAGCAAAAGATGCTTCAGTAGATTTACTAAAATCAGAAAAAGCTAACGTTGATTTCACAGATACTATCGATGATAAATCAGACGATGCTCAATCAGAAACAATTAAAACAAAATTAACGGTAACAGCTCCAGATGGAAGCCAAAAAGTATTTGATGCGGCGAAAGCTGAAGAAACAGCTTATATTCAAGCACAACGTACAGCGGCAGCTAAAACTCAAGCGGCAGCAACGGCTGTAAAAGAACAACAAGAATCACAAAATGAATTAGCACGTCTTCAAGAACTATTAGATCGTTCAACAAGAACGGTAGAAGATGCTCAATCAGCATTAGATAACTTGAAATTACGTACAATTTCACCAACAGCTCAAGAATTAGCAGAAAGAAAACTTGCGCATGCCAAAGAGTTTAAAGCATCTATTGAAGCGCAACTAGCAACAGCTCAAGCAAATCTTTCAACAAAAAATACTGAAGTAGAAACGGCGCGTACAGCTGCTTTAGAAGCTGAAAAAGCGGTAGAAACAGCTCGTGAAGCATTGAAAACAGCTGCAGCAGCAAACCTAGCAAATCCAGAAATCGCAGCTTACACATTAGGTCAATATGGTAGTTATAAAGTAACGGTTCATTCTGTTGACTCAAACGGTGTTGTAACAACTCCAACAGTAGGAGGAACAGATTCAGGTGAAGTAACTGAAGATGCAGTAGCAGAAACAACTTACTACATCGTAGTACCTAAACCAGAAATCTCAGGTGGTGCACAAGACACTCCTCAAAGCGATACAATGGAAAAAGGCTTCAAAACAGGTCTTCCTGAAAATTCTACAGTATCTGATTACAAACTAGTAGATCCAGCAACAGGTGAGAAAAAATCTTCTGTAACGACAGATGAAGGTACTTACACAGTTGATCCTGGAACAGGAAAAGTAACGTTCACACCAGCTCAAGGATACATCGGAACTGCTAAACCAATTTCAGTTGCAGCAAATGTAACGATTCCAGGCGAAAATGGTACTCCTGTAACTGTAGAAGCAACTACAACTTATACACCAACTGTTTATGGTATTAAAGGAAATGAAGATACAACAAAAGATGTACAAGGAGCAGTTCAAACTTCTAAACCAGGAAGTGAACGTTTCTCTAAATTTAATACTCCAGAGAACACTCCTGATGGTACAAATGTAGACTTAACTACATCTAAGTACTCATTAGAAGGTGCTGATAATGAAGGAAAAGTTGTTGTTCCAAACGAAGGAACTTATACAATTGATCCATCAACAGGTGTCGTAACATTTACTCCACTTCCAACATTTAAAGGAACAGCTCAAGGGGTAGATGTAAAAGTAACAGCGAATGCAACGGATAAAGAAGGAAATACTATTGAAGTATCCGCTAAAGGAAAATACACTCCAGTAGTTGAACCTGCAACTCCAACTGCAGAAGCGGCAAAATCAACAGATGTACAAGGTGCAACTCAAGAGCAACCTGTAACATTTAACGATTCAAAAACAACAATCGATGGTGTTGAGAAAAAAGTCCCAATCGATCCAACAACTTATACATTATTAGACGAAAATGGTAAACCAGCTACAGAAGTACCAGCAAAAGATGCTACAGGAAAAGTAGTCGGTACTTACACTGTTAAAAATGTAGATGGAAAAGCAGTTGCAGTATTTACACCAACTGATAAAACATATGTTGGTAAAGTAGAACCAGTAACCGTGCAAGCAAAAGATAAAAACGGAACACCTGTAACAACTACTTATACACCGAATATTACACCGGTAACACCAACAGGAACACCAGCAACTTCAGAAGGAATCCAAGGTTCACCTCAAGAAGGAACTCCAACATTTACGCAAGGACACCCAGTTGCTCCAATTAAAATCGATGCAACTCAACCTGCTAAATTAGTAGATCCAACAACAGGTAAACCAACTGATGAACCAACAATTCCAGCTAAAGATGCAACAGGAAAACAAGTTGGTACGTATACAATTGACCCAACATCAGGAAAAGTAACATTCACACCGAATAAAGACTTCGTAGGTACTCCAGTACCAGCAACAGTAGAAGTAAAAGATGCGAATGGTACTCCAGCTACAGCCGCTTATACACCAACAGTGAAACCAGTAACTCCAATTGGTAAAGTGGCATATACAGAAGATATCCAAGGTGCAACTCAAAGTGGTAAACCAGCCTTTGAAGGTGGTAAAACAACAGTAAACGGTAAAGAAGAATCTGTACCAATGGATGATACTGTACCAGCAACGTTCGAAGACGGTAAAACGACTAAGACAATTGAAGGAGAAGGTACTTATACAGTAGCTCCAGATGGAACAGTAACATTTAAACCAGAAAACAAATTCTCAGGTAAAGGTACAACTCTAACTGTTATCCGTAAAGACAAAAACGGAACACCAGCTCGTGGAGAATATACTGCAGTCGTTCATCCAGTAACACCTACAGGATGGGATGTCATCTCTGCAGATATCCAAGGTCAAGAACAACATGGAAAACCTAAGTTCAAAGGTGGAACAGTAGAAATCGGTGGAGAAGAGAAAACTGTAGAAATCGATGAAAATGTAGCACCAGTAGTACTTGATCCAGCGACAAAACAACCAGTAGCAGTAGGGACTCCAATAAAAGTTGAAGGAGAAGGGGTTTATACGCTTAAAGAAGACGGAACAGTTGATTTCGTTCCTGAGAAAACATTCGTGGGTGAAGCTAAGGGAGTAATCGTTCAACGTGTCGATAAACTTGGTCAACCAGCTATCGGTAAATACCGCCCAATCGTTATCGGAGCTAAACCAAAAGCAGAACCAGCTACTTCACAAGATGTTCAAGGTCAAGTTCAAAAGGGAACATTAACATTCATCGATAGTGTCGTAGATAAAACGACTGTACCGGATATTGATCACCCAGATGTAAAAGTAGCAGTTCAAAAAACTGTACCGATTGATCCAGCAACATACACATTGTTAGATGAAAATGGACAACCAGCTACAAGAGTAGATGCAAAAGATCCAAAAGGAAATGTCATCGGGGAATTCACGCTTGAAGTAGTAGACGGTAAAGCTATCGGGGTATTAACTCCAAATGCAACTTACCACGGAGAAGTTCAACCAGTTAAAGTTCGTGCGGCAGATAAAAATGGTATTACAGTAGAAACTACTTACACACCATACATCACACCGGTAACACCAACAGCGACTCCAGCAACTTCAGAAGGAATCCAAGGTAAACCACAAGAAGGTACACCTACATTCAAAGAAGGCGACAAGAAAGTACCGATTAACCTAGAAAAAGCACCTAAATTAGTAGATCCAACAACAGGTAAACCAACAGATGCAACATCTGTAAAAGTACCGAACGAAGGAACATACACAATTGATGAACATGGAAAAGTAACATTCACACCAGAACCAAACTTCACTGGTGAAGCTAAAGGAATTGAAGTTCAACGTGAAGATAAAAACGGTACACCGGTAAATGGTAAATACACTCCATTCGTTAAACCAGTAACACCAAAAGGTGACGAAAAAGAAACACAAGATGTTCAAGGTACACCGCAAAAAGCTACTCCAACATTTACAGGTGGTAAAACTACTGTGAACGGTAAAGAAGAAACAGTAGAAATCGACAATGATAAACCTGCTAAATTAGTAGATCCAGCAACTGGACAACCAACAGATGAAACAACTGTAAAAGTACCGAACGAAGGAACATACACAATTGATCCGAAATCTGGAGAAGTAACATTTACTCCAGAACCACAATTCAAAGGTAAAACTTCAGGAATTAAAGTTCAACGTGTTGATAAGAATGGAACACCAGCAACAGCAACTTACACACCAAGTGTAGTTCCAGTAACTCCAACAGGTGAAGAGAAAACAACTGAAGGTATCCAAGGAGCAGTTCAAAAAGCAACTCCTAACTTCACACCAGGTAAAACTACGGTTAATGGAGAAGAAAAAACAGTAGAAATCGATAAAACTAAACCAGCGAAATTCGTAGATCCAGCAACTGGACAACCAACGGATGAAACGACGATTAAAGTTCCAAACGAAGGAACATACACAATTGATCCAAATTCTGGTGAAGTAACATTTACACCAGAACCAAGCTTCAAAGGGCGTGGAACAGGTGTATCTATCCAACGTGTGGACAAAAATGGGACACCAGCTGAATCAACATACACACCAACAGTTGTAGGAGTAACACCAACAGGTAAAGAAGCTAAATCTAAAGATCTTCAAGGTGAAACTCAAACAGGAAAACCAACATTCAAAGGTGGAAAAACAACTGTAAACGGTAAAGAAGAAACAGTGGAAATCAACGACGATAAACCAGCAACATTCGAAGATGGTTCAACTACAAAAGTAGTACCAAATGAAGGTACTTACACTGTAGCGCCAGATGGAACTGTAACATTCGTACCAGAAAAAACATTCACAGGTGTAGCAAAAGGTGTAACAGTTCAACGTGTTGACAAAAACGGAACACCAGTAACAGCGAAATACACACCAACAATAATTCCAGTATCACCATCAGGTGAAGATGTAACATCAGTTGGACCTAAGAACACACCACAAGAAGGAACACCAGTGTTCAAAGGTGGATCAGAAACTGTTAATGGTAAGAAGAAAACTGTTGAAATCGATAATGATGTACCAGCAACATTTGAAGATGGAAAAACTACAAAAGTAGTACCAGGTGAAGGAACTTACACGGTTGATAAAGACGGAAAAGTTACATTCACTCCAGAAAAAGACTTCGTAGGTGTAACGAAAGGTGTCACTGTGAAACGTGTGGATAAAAATGGTTCACCAGTAACAGCAACATACACACCAACAGTTCTAGGAGAAACATCAACCAAAGACGTAGAATCTGAAGGTCCAAAAGGTAAACCTCAATCAAATACTCCAGTATTTGAAGGAGATATCGATAAAGATGTACCACCAACATTCGAAGATGGAAAAACTACAAAAGTAGTGCCAGGTCAAGGAACTTACACTATCGATCCAAATGGAAAAGTAACGTTCACTCCGGAACCAGAATTCGTAGGAACAGCATCTGGTGTAACAGTTGTTAGAAAAGATAAAAATGGTAAAACTATTTTTGCATCTTACACTCCAACGGTTCGTCCAGAAACAATCTTCAGAGATAAAGAAGGAAAAGAAATTCCAGGATATCCAAGTGAAGATGGAACAACTCCTAAGAAGGACATTCCAGGATATAGATTTGTAGAAACTATTACGGACAATGACGGTAATACAAAACATATTTACGAGAAAATTCCAGCAACAACACCAACTCCATCACCAAGTCCAACACCTGCTCCAACTCCAGAGCAAGTTAAGAAGAATACAACTTATGTGGACTCAAATGGTAAGACATTGATTCCGCAAAAAGATGGAGAACAACCAAGTGAAAACATTCCAGGTTATGAATTGGAAAGAACGGAAAAAGATGAAAAAGGAAATACTCGTCATATTTACCGTAAAGTAGAAACAACTACTCCAGAACAAAAACCAACACCTGCTCCAACTCCAGCACCAGCTAAAGTGGAAGAAAAAGAAACTCCAACACCAAAAGAACCAATCATTCGCCAAGAGTTACCAAATACAGGTACAGGCAATGAAATGGCAATTTTTGGAGCTGCAGCTAGTGCAATTCTTGCAGGAATCGGAATGGTTGGAACAAAGAAAACAAAAAAAGAAGATGAAGAAGCTTAATTCTT
>QWCR01001212.1_pt1 | contig 11303 bp, 9 predicted proteins | sample 1972581 | NCBI WGS metagenome assembly QWCR01 (sample SAMN09866703, study PRJNA288562) | Human oral metagenome isolate pre4_saliva, whole genome shotgun sequencing... | isolation source: mouth | host: Homo sapiens | place: USA: California
AACATCGTCTTTAAGATTGAAAAAATGCTCAATCGCAAAAACGAAAATGTGGAAGCCGCACTCGGCGATGGTCACTTTGTCTTTTTAGATGTGCCACAAGACGTCCAACTTGATTATGCGTTGCTAATGCGTAACCTGGTCAACACCAATACACGCAATCCACACAACTAATTTGTTAAAAAATTGTTGCATTTGTTAATGAATGCACTATAATATGTCCTATACCTGATTTGTTAATTCAACAACTCATAGTATGACTCCAAATATTTTGCCCTTTCACCTTTTTGAAAGGGCTTTTTTTATGTCCTAAAATAAATTTTGAGATATAGATCACAAATTTAATATATATTTCATTATCATATTGAAGCCATAATAAAAAGGCGTACACTACCTCATAACTTTATATTTAACAATGGGATAGCGCTCTTGAAAGTTCATTACATAGCCCACGCCCGCCAAGACTCATCAGAAAATTGGCATTCTCATCTGCTACAAAATCACCTACAAAAAGTCGCCCAACTAGCCAAGCGTTTTGCAGGACGTTATGGTCCGTTGTTTGCCGAATATGCGGGGCTTTTGCACGATTTGGGGAAATTTCAGGAAGCTTTTCAGAAATATATCCGTAATGCATCCGGCTTTGAAAAAGAAAATGCTCATTTGGAAGATATTGAGTCTATCAAATTGCACAAAATTCCGCACTCCACTGCCGGTGCAAAATATGCAGTAGAGCACCTTAATCCATTTTTTGGGCATTTGTTGGCGTATTTGATTACTGGGCATCATGCAGGGCTGGCAGATTGGTATGGTAAAGGCAGTTTAAAAAGCCGTCTGCAACAGGCGGATGACGAGTTGGTGGCGTCTTTGTCGGGCTTGGTGGAAAGCAGTTTGTCCGAAGATTTTTTCCCGTTATCAGATGATGATCTGAAGCGGGATTTTTTTGCATTTTGGAAAGAAGGGGCAAAGCTGGAAGAATTGCATATTTGGCTGCGTTTTCTCTTTTCCTGTTTGGTGGATGCCGATTTTTTGGATACCGAAGCCTTTATGAACGGCTACTCCGATGCAGATGCCGCGCAGGCTGCCGGATTGCGCCCGAAATTTCCCGGTTTGGATGAGTTGCACCAACGATATGAGCAATATATGGCGCAACTTCATGAGAAATCAGATAAAGATTCATTCTTAAATCAAGAACGCCATGCCATTTTGCAGCAATCTTTTTCTGCCGCAGAAACCGACCGCACTTTGTTTTCTTTAACCGTGCCGACCGGTGGCGGTAAAACTTTGGCGAGCTTAGGGTTTGCTTTGAAGCACGCGCTGAAATTCGACAAAAAGCGCATTATTTATGCCATTCCCTTCACCAGTATTATCGAGCAGAACGCCAATGTTTTCCGCAAAGCATTAGGCGATGACGTGGTATTGGAACACCACAGCAATTTAGAAGTGAAAGAAGATAAGGAAACAGCGAAAACCCGTCTTGCTACGGAAAATTGGGACGCGCCGCTGATTGTTACCACTAACGTGCAACTGTTTGAAAGCCTGTTTGCTACGAAAACCAGCCGTTGCCGCAAGATTCACAATATTGCCGATAGCGTGGTGATTTTGGATGAAGCCCAGCAGCTTCCGCGCGATTTTCAAAAGCCGATTACCGACATGATGCGGGTGTTGGCGCGCCGGCCGCACCATTTTGGAAGGCCTGCCGGATGTGCGCGAAATTGTGGCAGACAAAATTGCCTTATCGGAAAAACTGCGCCGCGTCCGCATCAAAATGCCGCCGCCAAACGGCGAAATGCAAAGCTGGCAGGAAATTGCCGATGAAATTGCTGTGCGTCCGTGTGTTTTGGCGGTGGTCAATACGCGAAAACACGCCAAAAAACTCTTTGCCGCCCTGCCTTCTAACGGAATCAAGCTACATTTGTCTGCCAATATGTGCGCCACGCACCGAAGCGAAGTCATTGCGCTGGTTCGCCGATATTTGGCACTGTATCGCGCAGGCAGCCTGCACAAGCCTTTATGGCTGGTCAGCACGCAGTTGATTGAAGCCGGTGTGGATTTGGATTTTCCTTGCGTTTATCGGGCGATGGCAGGGCTGGACAGCATTGCCCAAGCAGCGGGGCGGTGCAACCGTGAAGGCAAACTGCCGCAGTTGGGTGAAGTGGTCGTGTTCCGTGCCGAAGAAGGCGCGCCCAGTGGCAGCCTGAAACAGGGGCAGGACATTACCGAAGAGATGCTGAAAGCAGGGCTGCTTGACGACCCGCTTTCTCCGTTGGCATTTGCCGAATATTTCCGCCGATTCAACGGCAAAGGTGATGTGGACAAACACGGTATCGCAACGCTTTTGACGGCAGAAGCATCAAATGAAAATCCGCTGGCAATCAAATTCCGCACCGCAGCCGAACGTTTCCGCCTGATTGATAACCAAGGCGTGGCACTCGTTGTGCCGTTTATCCCATTGGCTCATTGGGAAGAAGACGGCATTCCGCAAATTATCAAAGCAAACGAGTTGGACGATTTTTTCAGACGACATTTGGACGGCGTGGAAGTTTCAGAATGGCAGGATATTTTGGACAAACAACGCTTTCCTCAGCCGACTGACAACTCCTTCGGGCAAACTGACAGTCCACCGCTGCCCGAGCCGTTTGAAAGTTGGTTCAAATTTTTAGAAAGCGATCCACTCAAACACAAATGGGTTTACCGCAAATTACAACGCTACACGATTACCGTGTATGAACACGAACTCAAAAAGCTATCTGCGAATGCCGTTTTTTCCAGAGCAGGATTGTTGGTGTTAGATAAGGGCTACTACAAAGCCGTGCTTGGTGCGGATTTTGATGATACGGCTTGGCTACCTGAAAATTCGGTTTTATGAAAAATGCCCCTATTTCTGGGGGCATTTTACCATTTTTAACATGGCATTATAGTTTCAACACACAGCCGCCCAAAAGCGACTGACCGCTAATAATCCATTTAATCAATTGTATGAAAAGAGGTTTAGCGTAGGTATATTTTACAGTTTATTGAAAAAATAAGCGAATCACACTTGACATGAATAGCATAGTAATTTTAACGTGGCTTTATAGAATATCTGCAAGGAGTCGATATGAGTTTCATTTTAGAAATTAGCGGTGAGCTGGCATGTTTCACTAGGCCCGAGCTTAAGGTGGAGAGGGTAAGCTACCCCGTTATCACACCGTCTGCCGCCAGAAACATCCTAATGGCGATATTGTGGAAGCCGGCAATCCGATGGCGAGTCTTGAAAATAGAAATCCTAAAACCGATCCAGTGGACGAATATCCGCCGCAACGAAGTGGGAACTAAGATGAGTGAGCGCAGCGGCTCGCTCTATATTGAAGACAACCGCCAGCAGCGCGCATCCATGCTGCTGAAAGACGTTGCCTACCGCATCCACGCCGATTTTGACATGACAAGTGAAGCAGGAGAAAGCGACAACTACGTCAAGTTTGCCGAAATGTTTAAACGGCGGGCAAAAAAAGGCCAATATTTCCCACGCGAAGATATTACCCAAGATTTCGGTTTTATGTTGTACGACATGGATTTCAGCAAGTCTGACCCGCGCAATTCCAATAACGCCGAGCCGATGTTTTACCAATGCAAAGCGGTAAATGGTGTGATTACCGTGCCGTCAGTCAATAGTGGGGAGGTGAAGCGATGATTCTACACGCCCTCACCCAATACTATCAACGCAAAGCTGAAAGCGATGGCGGCGTTGCCCCAGAAGGGTTTGAAAACAAAGAAATTCCGTTCATTATTGTTATAGATAAGCAGGGTAAATTTATTCAGCTTGAAGATACCCGCGAGTTGAAAAACAAGAAAAAAGTTGCCCGCACTTTTTTAGTGCCGAAAGGTTTGGGCAGGAGCGGTTCAAAATCCTACGAAGTAAGCAATTTATTGTGGGATCACTACGGTTATGTGCTTGCCTATGCTGGAGAAAAAGGGCAAGAGCAGGCGGATAAACAGCATGTCAGCTTTACTGCCAATGTAAACGAATTGAAACAGGCGTTGCCCGATGATGCAGGTGTTGCCGCTGTTGCCGCCTTTCTAGCTTCCGCGGAAGAAAAAAGCAAAGTCATGCAGGCTGCAAATTGGGCTGAATGTGCCAAAGTCAAAGGCTGTAATCTCAGCTTCCGCTTGGTGGACGAGGCAGTAGATTTGGTTTGTCAATCAAAATTGGTTCAGGTATATGTGAGTCAAGCTAATCAGGCTCAATCCGATAATATCCCAAAAGGTATTTGCCTGGTAACGGGCAACCTTGCGCCGATTGCGCGGCTGCATAACGCAATCAAGGGCGTGATGCCCAAACCCGCCCCGTTTACATCGGTAAATCTGTCGGCTTCTGAATCATACGGCAAAGAGCAAGGCTTTATCTTTCCCGTGGGCGAACAAGCCATGTTCGAATACACCACCGCCTTAAATACCCTGCTTGCCGGTGAAAACCGCTTCCGCATCGGCGATGTAACAGCCATCTGTTGGAGTACAAAACCGACTACGTTGGAAGAGACTCTCGCTTCACTGATTAGTGGCGGCGGCAAAGACAATCCCGATGCCCATATTGATGCGGTCAAATCACTTTATAAAAGCCTGTACAACGGTCAATACCAAAAACCTGACGGTAAAGAAAAATTCTACCTTTTAGGTCTATCACCCAATTCCGCACGGATTGTCGTCCGCTTTTGGCACGAAACCACCGTTGCCGCTTTATCCGAAAGCATTGCGGTGTGGTATGACGATTTGCAGATGGTGCGTGGCGAAAACTCGCCATACCCTGAATATATGCCGTTACCGCGCCTGCTGGGCAATTTGGTGTTGGACGGCAAAATGGAAAATCTGCCGTCCGATCTAATCGCTCAAGTAACCGATGCCGCACTTAACAACCGCGTTTTACCCGTCAGCCTGTTGCAGGCTGCTTTGCGACGCAACAAGGCGGAACAGAAAATTACCTATGGCAGGGCAAGTCTGCTTAAAGCCTATATCAATCGCGCAATCCGCGCGGGTCGTCTGAAAAACATGAAGGAGCTAACTATGAGCTTAGATAGAAACCGTCAAGACATCGGCTATGTGCTGGGGCGGCTGTTTGCTGTGCTGGAAAAAACACAGGCCGAAGCCAATCCCGGCTTGAACGCCACCATTGCTGACCGCTATTTCGGTTCGGCAAGTAGCACGCCGATTGCCGTATTTGGCACACTGATGCGCTTGTTGCCACACCATTTGAACAAACTGGAATTTGAAGGACGTGCTGTACAACTGCAATGGGAAATCCGCCAGATTTTGGAATATTGTCAGAGATTTCCCAACCATTTGAATTTGGAACAGCAAGGCTTGTTTGCCATTGGTTATTACCACGAGACTCAATTCCTCTTTACCAAAAACGCATTGAAAAATCTGTTTAACGAAGCGAAAACTGCATAAGGAGCAAATGCCATGACTATTGAAAAACGCTACGACTTTGTCTTTTTATTTGATGTGCAAGACGGCAACCCCAACGGTGATCCCGATGCAGGCAACCTGCCGCGTATTGACCCGCAAACTGGCGAAGGTTTAGTAACCGATGTTTGCCTGAAACGCAAAGTCCGCAATTTTATCCAAATGACTCAAAATGACGAACATCACGACATCTTCATCCGCGAAAAAGGTATATTGAACAACCTGATTGATGAGGCACATGAGCAAGAAAACGTAAAAAACAAAGAAAAAGGCGAAAAAACCGAAGCCGCCCGCCAATACATGTGCAGCCGTTATTACGACATTCGCACATTCGGCGCAGTGATGACTACCGGCAAAAATGCAGGACAAGTTCGCGGTCCCGTGCAACTGACTTTTTCTCGCTCTATCGATCCCGTCATGACCTTGGAACACAGCATTACCCGCATGGCGGTTACCAACGAAAAAGATGCCAGTGAAACCGGCGACAACCGTACCATGGGTCGAAAATTCACCGTCCCCTACGGTCTATACCGTTGCCATGGCTTTATTTCCGCTCACTTCGCCAAGCAAACCGGTTTTTCCGAAAGCGATTTAGAACTGTTTTGGCAGGCTCTCGTCAATATGTTCGATCACGACCATTCCGCCGCACGCGGACAAATGAATGCACGAGGGCTTTATGTGTTTGAGCACAGCAATAATCTGGGCGACACACCTGCCGATAGCCTCTTCAAACGCATTCAGGTTGCTAAAAAAGACGGAGTAGAAGTAGCAAGGAGTTTTGACAACTACCTTGTCAGCGTAGACGATAAGAATCTTGGCGAAACCAAGCTGCTGCGTAAATTAGGCTAAAAATGACCGCACTTTTAACCGAAACCCAAAGGGAAAATCAGGACATGCGCCTGATTCCCCTTTCTGCCCTGCAACATTACGCCTTCTGCCCGCGTCAATGCGCGTTGATTCACAACGAGCAGGCGTGGGCGGAGAACTATTTGACCGCGCAGGGAAAGGCGCTGCATGAACGGGTGGATTCGGGCGAGCCGGAAACGCGCAGGGGTGTGCGTTTTGAGCGGACGGTGCATGTGTCGGCGGAGAAACTGGGCATCAGCGGCGTGTTGGATTTGGTGGAAGTAGAAATGAAAACAGGTCGTCTGAAACCTGTGGAATACAAACGCGGCAAGCCCAAACCCGACCCGATGGACGAAATCCAGCTTTGCGCCCAAGGCTTGTGCTTGGAAGAAATGACGGAGCAAACCGTCTCTGAGGGCGCGCTGTGGTATATGCAAACCCGCCACCGCGTCCCCGTCGTGTTTTCAGACGACCTGCGCGCCCAAACACTTGCCACCATCGTCGCGGTGCGCGAACTTCTAAACAGCGGTCAAACCCCGCTGCCCAACTACGGCAAACGCTGCAAAGCCTGCTCGCTGGTGGAGATTTGCCAGCCGGAGTTGCTGGGGAAGCGGGATAGGAGTGTGGGGTATGTGGAGGGGTTGTTTGGGTCAGAATGAATTTGATTTATAATCATATTGGATGAAATATGGGCTACCCAATTTCATATTTAAGTAATTTTAATCTAAAGGTTTATTATGAAAAATATAAAAGAATTAGAACTTGGTTTCGCAGATGCTGCAAATTATAGAAAACGAGAAAATAAAGATTTGTTTAATAAGATCTTTGTGAAGGGTGAATATTTGGATCGATTGTGTGAGCCAGACATTTCATTTCTAATAGGGGAAAAAGGAACAGGTAAAACAGCATATGCTGTTTACTTGACAAATAATAATTATAAAAATATTTCAGCCGCAACTAGATTTGTAAGAGAAACAGACTATTCAAAATTTATACAGCTAAAAAGAGATAAACATTTGAATGTTTCCGATTTTATTAGTATATGGAAAGTTATTCTCTATTTGTTATTATCTAATCAAATAAAAGAAAAAGAGGCTGGGTTTTTATCAAATATGTTGCCATACTCACAATTTAAATCACTAGATGATGCAATTAGAGAATATTATGCGAATGCCTTTTCTCCAGAGATTGTAAATGCGATAACTTTTGTTGAAAATTCAAAAGAAACAGCAGAGTTGCTATTTAAATATGCAAAATTAAATGGGGAGGAATCACATCAAATAACGTTTACTGAAAATAAATTTCAGATAAATTTAATGTATATCGAGAAGAAATTTAAAGAAGCACTGTCGAAATTAAAATTAAAAAATGATCATTTATTATTTATCGATGGTATAGATGTTAGACCATCACAAATACCATTTGATGAATATCAGGAATGCGTTAAAGGTCTTGCTAATGCAATATGGTCTTTAAATAATGATGTTTTTTCAAGCATTAAAGGGAGTAAAGGTAGAATTAGAATTGTTCTGCTTATTCGTCCTGATATTTTTGAGTCATTAGGTTTGCAGAATCAAAATACTAAGATTCAAGATAATTCAGTATTCTTGGATTGGAGAACTAATTATGTTTCTCATAGAGAATCAAGAATTTTTAATGTTTTTGATCATTTGCTGAAAATACAGCAAGAGTGTAAAGATATGGAAGATGGAGATTCGTGGGATTATTACTTTCCATGGGATGCTTCAAATTTATATGACGAATATACAACTAAAACTTCATTTGTAAGTTTTTTAAGGAACTCTTATTACAGACCAAGAGATATTTTACAGATGATTAAATTTTTACAGGATAATCATAGTGGTGATTGTCCTTTTGTAAAAGGCTCTGATTTTGAAAATTCGGAATTTCAAAGAAAATACTCAAATTATTTGTTAGGAGAGATAAAAGATCATCTTCTGTTTTATTACAATCAAGATGATTATCAGAAATTCTTAAAATTCTTTGAATATTTAAATGGTTGTAATAAGTTTTCATATCAAGAATATGTAAACTCATTTAATAAGTTGACAGAATATTTATATTCCACTAAGAAAGATATTCCTAGATTTATGGCAACTCCAAATGAATTTTTACAATTTTTATTTGATATGAATGTTATCTGTTATATCGATACCTCGGAAGATGACAATAAACCATATTTCCATTGGTGTTTCAAAGATAGAAATTATGCAAATATTTCACCTAAAGTTAAGTCTGGAGCTGAATATCAAGTATTTTATGGTTTAACTAAGGCTCTGGATTTGGGGACAACTTTTAAAAGGTAATTTATTAAATTGAACAAGAGTAGGTTAGCCGTAGGCGTAACCTAACAAAATGTCGAAATATCCAGTCAAGGTCGTCTGAAAATAATATTTGGGTTGTGTTGGGTTACAGCGTTTCGCTCAACCCAACCTACCAATAATCTTCAGGTAGTCCGACCACCACCCCAAAACTGTACCCAAACCCCAAGGAGTTCCCATGCGTAAACTGCAAAACACGCTCTACATCACCACCCAAGGCAGTTATTTGCACAAAGAGCGGGAGACGCTGGTGGTGGAGCAGGAGCGTAAGAAGGTAGCGCAGTTGCCGGTGCATTCTATCGGGCATATTTTCTGTTTTGGGAATGTGCTGGTGTCGCCGTTTTTGCTGGGGTTTTGCGGCGAAAATAATGTGAATTTTTTGCTGGGGTTTTGCGGCGAAAATAATGTGAATTTGGCATTTTTTACCGAAAACGGACGTTTTTTGGGGCGGCTTCAGGGACGGCAAAGTGGTAATGTGTTGCTGCGTCGGGCGCAGTATCGGGTGTCGGAACAAAACCCCGTGCCGATTGCGCGCAATATCATTGCGGCGAAGATTCAGGCGAGTAAACGGGTGCTTCAGAGGCAGATTCGCAATTATGGCGAGAATGCGGCGATTCAAAGTGCGGTCAATGCTTTGAATATTTCGCTGCGACAGTTGAAGGGCGCGGCGGAGCTGGACGTGGTACGCGGCATTGAGGGCGATGCGGCGGCGCATTATTTTGGCGTATTCGGGCAGCTTTTGAGCGAAAAAAGCGGCTTTTCTTTTGACGGGCGCAACCGCCGTCCGCCCAGAGACGGGGTGAACGCGCTACTGTCGTTTGTGTACAGCATCTTGGGCAAGGACATCAGCGGTGGGCTGCAAGGCGTGGGGCTGGACCCACAGGTGGGCTTTCTGCACGCCGACCGACCGGGGCGCGACAGTCTGGCGCAGGATATTTTGGAAGAATTCCGCGCGTGGTGGGCAGACAGGTTGGTGTTGTCGCTGATTAACCGAGGGCAAATTAAACCGCAGGATTTCGTTACCGAGGCAAGCGGCGCAGTAAGCTTAAAAGCCGATGCGCGTAAGCTCTTGTTCCAAGCCTTGCAGGCGAAAAAGCAGGAGAAAATTGTTCATCCGTTTTTGGGCGAGGAAGTGGAAATCGGCTTGCTGCCGTATATTCAGGCCATGCTGTTGGCGCGCCATTTGCGTGGGGATTTGGCGGAATATCCGCCGTTTTTGATGAGATAAGCCATGTTAATGCTAATTACTTATGATATTTCTTTTGACGATCCAAACGGGCAAGCGCGATTACGCCGTATCGCAAAACATTGCTTAGATTACGGCGTGCGGGCGCAATATTCAGTATTTGAATGTGATGTCACGCCTGACCAGTGGGTCATATTGAAAAACAAACTGTTGGAAACTTACGACCCCACATGTGACAGCCTGCGTTTTTATCATTTAGGCAGTAAATGGCGTAATAAAGTAGAGCATCATGGAGCAAAACCGGCAGTAGATGTATTTAAAGACGTGCTTGTCATTTAGTTCGCTAACCTGTTGTTCTCATTAAACCCCTAATGGGATAGCGATCCTTATTTTCTTTAACAATTTGGATGACTTAATCTATTTGTATAACGGCAATAAGGCCGTTATACTGACTAAACTCCTTATCATAAAATCAGTTAGCGAAATACGGTATTTAATTTGCTGATTTTTCTTGCTTTTTTATGTAAGGAGCAGCCACCTTCGGGTGGCTGTGTGTTGAAACTAAATCTACTTTGTCTTGGCACTCTTCCCATAAAGCAGCCACCTTCGGGTGGCTGTGTGTTGAAACCAACCTTCGCCAACAAAAGAAGCACTAATTGCTGGCAGCCACCTTCGGGTGGCTGTGTGTTGAAACACCAGAAGGGAAAGAAAGTAACAAATGATAAGTTTTGCAGCCACCTTCGGGTGGCTGTGTGTTGAAACTTTACTGTGCAAATCCTCAACATAAAAAAAATGAGCAGCCACCTTCGGGTGGCTGTGTGTTGAAACTCCAAGTACAATCCCTATTTTTCTTATTTAGAGAGCAGCCACCTTCGGGTGGCTGTGTGTTGAAACTAAAAATTGCTTGTGAAGATAATCCGAATGCACGCAGCCACCTTCGGGTGGCTGTGTGTTGAAACATTGTAACTGAAATGCAATCTTCAAAAGATGAAAGCAGCCACCTTCGGGTGGCTGTGTGTTGAAACGGGGAAACTATTGTTGAAACAATCAGTGTTGTAACGCAGCCACCTTCGGGTGGCTGTGTGTTGAAACACAAGAATTCTGTTGTAGGTTTTTGGGCGCAGCTAGCAGCCACCTTCGGGTGGCTGTGTGTTGAAACTGATCAAAATATAAATCAGTATCTAGTTTTTCTGTGGCAGCCACCTTCGGGTGGCTGTGTGTTGAAACCCTGATTTTGAGCATTATTCTTGAATGGTTAGGTAGCAGCCACCTTCGGGTGGCTGTGTGTTGAAACTTGCTCAACATAACGATCAATTAATAGCTTTGAGGCAGCCACCTTCGGGTGGCTGTGTGTTGAAACAACGTTGAACAATACGCCCAAGATAGATTAAGTGGCAGCCACCTTCGGGTGGCTGTGTGTTGAAACTTCGGTTATGCTCTTTGCTGTACTGTCAGATAATTGCAGCCACCTTCGGGTGGCTGTGTGTTGAAAC
>QWCR01000428.1_pt1 | contig 11302 bp, 10 predicted proteins | sample 1972581 | NCBI WGS metagenome assembly QWCR01 (sample SAMN09866703, study PRJNA288562) | Human oral metagenome isolate pre4_saliva, whole genome shotgun sequencing... | isolation source: mouth | host: Homo sapiens | place: USA: California
CCGCTGAACGTGCTCGTCGCCCTGAGCGTCTACTCCTTCTCGCTCATGGTGCGCTCCGGTGTGGATGCCTTCGACTCCGTACCCGATAGCGTGCATGAATCTGCACGCGCCCTCGGATACACGCCTCGACAGGCACTGATGGAGCTCTACCTGCCCCTCGCTACGCCCGTCATTATGGCGGGAATCCGCGTGGCAACCGTGGCAAATATTGCGATGGTATCCGTGGGTGCCCTTATCGGTGTGCCCTCGCTCGGCACGCTCTTCACCGACGGACTCGCGCGCAATATCCCTTCGGAAATCCTGGCTGGCGTAATCCTTAGCCTGCTGCTCGCGTTGGTCCTCGACCTGTTCCTTATCCTTCTGACGAGGGCATTTACGCCCTGGCAAGCGGCTACGATTGCGAACCGCCGCAGTCCCGAAAGGAAGGCATAACCCGTGAACGTCATAGAACGAACCTTCGCCTACTTCATGGACGGCGCCAACTGGCAGGGAAACGGCGGAATCCTCGTGCGCCTGCTCGAACATCTGAGCGTCACCGCCCTCGCCACCGCCTGCGCGGCACTCATTGTGGTGCCTCTCGGTCTCTGGGCTGGGCACCACCGACCCTCCGACGGCACTAACCGCCGCCGCAGCAACCTGCTCATGAGCGCCGTAGCCGCCACCCGCGCGCTACCCGCGCTCGGTCTGCTCACCATCCTGGCGCTCTGGCTGGGCGTCTCAACCCTGCCCGCCCTCATCGTGCTCATTATTATTGCGGCGGCACCCCTGCTCGCCGGAGTTCTTGAAGGCCTCGCCGCCGTGCCGGAAGACCTCGTGGACGCGGCCCGCGCCCAAGGCCTGACCGAATGGCAGATTCTGACCCGCCTCGAAATCCCGCTTGCCGCCAACATGATGCTCGGCGGGCTCCGCTCCGCACTCGTGCAGGTCATTGCAACCGCGACTATCGTCGCCTATCTGAGCGGCGGAACCCTCGGCAGGTACCTCTTCGACGGGCTCGCCGTGCGCGACTACCCGCGTATGCTCGTCGCAACCCTGCTCGTGGCGCTTCTTGCCTTCGCCGTGGACGCGCTCATGGGCCTCGTGCAGCGTGCGCTCACCCCCGCGGGGCTCACCATCAACCGGAAGAAGGCATGAACCCGATGAATCAGACGCCTCAAACCTTCACGCGCCGTACCGTATCTCGTCGCACTGCCCTAGCCGCCGCCGGAGCGCTCGGCATGGCGGGTATTCTCAGCGCCTGCGGGCTCAGCGGCGACAAAGTTTTCAGTGGTGAACACGAAGGAATCATCGTCGGCTCAGCGGCCTTCGCCGAATCCCAAATCCTCGCCGAAATCTACGCCGGAGCCCTCGCCCGGGCGGGATTCAATGCCCGCACCCAGCTGAGCATCGGCGCCCGCGAGGCGTACCTGGGGGCACTCGCCTCCGGGGCGGTGGACGTTATCCCGGACTACTCCGGAAACCTGCTGCTCTACCTGGACCCGAAGGCAACCGCCTCGACCGCCGAGCAGATTCTGCAGGCGCTACCCGCCGCCCTTGGCACGCTTAAGACGGATGGCTCCGGGGCTGAAATCCGCGCCCTGAACGCCTCCGAGGCGGAGGATAAGGACTCGCTTGTCGTTACCGCGCAGACCGCCCAGAAGTACGGTCTGCGAAGCCTTGAAGACCTCGCCTCCCGCTGTACGAATCTGAAGCTTGGCGCCGCCCCGGAGTTTGCCGAGCGCGCCTACGGTATCCCGGGTCTGAAAGAGAAGTACGGATGCGTCCCCGCCGAGTTTGTGCCCCTCTCGGATGGCGGCGGCGCGCTGACCGTCAAGGCCCTGCTGGATGACACCGTGCAGGTGGTTGACCTCTACTCGACCACCCCCGCAATTGAGCAGAATCAGCTGGTGGTTCTGGAGGATCCGAAGAACATGATTCTGGCTCAGCAGGTGCTGCCCATTATCAATACGTCGCGAGTTCCCGACTCCGCGGCGGAGGTTCTGAATCGCGTCTCGGCGAAGCTCGCCACCGCCGATTTGCGCACTCTCAATGACCGTGTTTCGGGTACCTCTAAGCAGGAGCCCGCGCAGGCGGCGGCTACCTGGCTGAACGAGCACGGCTTCTAAGATTCTGCCTGATATTCCACATTAATTCCTCTAGAGGAATGGGTATGAACAAAACCGACCTGGGAATATTCTAGGAATAGAATATTCCCAGGTCGGTTTATATTGCCCATCTCCCACACGTCTCCCACAGGTTAGGGGAGGGGCATGTAGTAGCTTTTAGCCCTCAATCAGCAACGCCAGAGCCTCGTAGGGGCGCAGGCTCAGCGCCACCGTCTCAGCCGAATCAGATACAGCAGAATCCGCCGCAGTGGAGTCGACCGCAGAATTCTTGTAATTACACACCAGCACGCGACCGGAACGAACGAACTCAGCCGGAACCTCAACCTCGGTCGGCTCACCGTAGAAGTTCGTCAGCACCAGCAGACGCTGCGCCGGGCTACCGGTCTCAGCTCCAGCGGGCAGCTCACGCAGGTACGCAAACACCCGCTCGTGATCCAACGCGTAGGGCGCGTACGAACCCGCAGAGATGACCGGGTACTGCTTACGCAGGGCAATCAGGTTGCGGTAGTAGGGCAGAATCACGCCGTCGCGTTCCTCATCCTCCACCGAAATACCGGCACCGGTCGCCGCATCACGCACCGGGGCGGGAGCCAGCCACGGCGACGTGGAACCAAAACCGGCAATCACCGGATCCGCGGTCCACTGCATCGGCACACGCGAATTATCGCGAGCCTTCGACGACACAATCTCCAGGGCCTGCCGCTCGCTCAGACCGCGCTCACGCAGCATCGCGTAGGCGTTGTGCGCCTCCACATCCACATACTGCTCGATCGAGGAGTAGACCGGGTCAATCATGCCGATTTCCTCGCCCTGGTACACGTACGGGGTGCCGCGCAGCAGGTGAATCACGGTCGCCAACATGGTTGCCGACTCGGCACGGTAACGCTCAACGTCACCAAAACGGTTCAGTGCGCGCGGCTGATCGTGGTTATTCCAGAACAGCGCGTTCCAGCCGCCGCCGGCCTGCATACCCAGCGCCCAATCGTTCAGAATCTGCTTCAACTCGGCAAAACGGAACGGCACCTTCGACCACTTCTCACCGTTCTCGTAGTCCACCTTCAGGTGGTGGAAGCTGAACACCATGCCCAGCTCGTGGTGTGCCGGGTTGGAGTAGCCCACGCAGTTTTCGATGCTGGTCGAGGACATTTCGCCCACGGTCACGGTGTCATCATGCTGACCGAACGAGGCGCGGTTCAGCTGCTGAATGCGGGTGTGCACAATCGGGGTGTCGGTGTATTGCGCCTTGTCCACGGTGCCTTCGGGAGCGTCGAGTAGCTCTTCACCCTTACCGATGACGTTAATGACGTCAAAACGGAAACCGCGCACACCCTTCTCGTACCAGAAGTTCACGACCTTAAACAGCTCGTCGCGCACAGTCGGGTTGTACCAGTTCACGTCTGCCTGGGTGCGGTCGTACAGGTGCATGTAGAACAGGGGAGTGCCGTGCTCATCCGTGTACTCGCCAAAGCGGGACCAGCAGGAGCCGCCGAACTTCGACTCCCAGTTGGTCGGTTCGCGCAGCTGACCGTCCTCGGTGTATTTGCCGGGGCGAATGTAGAAGTAATCCCAGTACTCGTGCTCACCGGCGAGCGCACGCTGGAACCACTCGTGCTCGGTCGAAACATGATTGAGCACCATGTCGAACATGACGCCCACACCGTGCTCGGCGAGGGCGGCAATCATCTCTTCGACGTCCTCCATGGTGCCCAGGTCGGGGTTGATGGCGTAGTAGTCGGAGATGTCGTAGCCGTTGTCGTTCTGCGGGGAGGCGAAGAACGGGTTGAACCACACCATGTCCACGCCCAGGGAAGCAATGTAGGGCACCTTCTCGATGACACCGCGCAGGTCGCCGTAGGCGCCACTCGCCGAGGAGTAGAAGGACTTGGGGTACACCTGGTAGATGACGGAGGACGCGAAATCCTTGCCGCCTGCCGGGGTGGTTGCCGGGCTGGTTGCCGGCGTGAGGGTGAGCGATGCGGTGGGTGCCTGTGTCATGGAAACCTTCTGAAACGTAAGCAGGGTTCAGCGTGTATAAATCAGTGCGTTGGAAACGAACCGCGCCGGTGCTACATGTGGTGCTACGTATGCACAGCGAGGCCCGTACGCGGCAGGCACGGCAGCCCGCCGCCTCCCGGCACGTTCGCCGACTGAATATCGCCGCCCGCAACCTGGGCTCATTCCAGATTAGGGGGCATAATGGGGGGATGTCCCCCATCTACCCCAAAGGGGGCAATTCTGCCGCAGATCCGGCACAACCCCCCGTGGCCTCAACCCTCCCACCGATAGGCGGTTGCAGGCTCGTGCGCGTTTCGATGCATGAAACCAAAGTGACCCTGAGCTGAAGAGCGTTGGACGCCGCGCGTAAAATCAGTACTTGCATCACTACGGAAGGTAAAACAATGCCAGAACTGCGTTCACGTACTTCAACTCACGGCCGTAACATGGCTGGTGCTCGCGCCCTGTGGCGTGCCACCGGCATGGGCGATGACGACTTCGGCAAGCCCATTATTGCTATTGCGAACTCCTTTACCCAGTTCGTGCCCGGCCACGTGCACCTGAAGAACATGGGTGAACTGGTCGCCGGCGCGATTCGTGAGGCTGGCGGCGTCGCCAAGGAATTTAACACCATCGCTGTTGATGACGGTATCGCGATGGGTCACGACGGTATGCTCTACTCGCTGCCTTCCCGCGATCTGATTGCTGACTCGGTCGAGTACATGGTCAACGCGCACCGTGCCGACGCGCTGGTCTGCATCTCTAACTGTGACAAGATCACCCCCGGTATGCTTCTGGCGGCTATGCGCCTGAACATCCCCACCATCTTTGTCTCTGGCGGCCCCATGGAGTCCGGCGAGGGCATTGAGGGTATTGTTGAGCACCGCCTTGACCTGGTGGACGCCATGGTGATGGCTGTTGATGACAGCGTCAGCGACGCTGCGCTCGCCCAGATTGAGAAGAATGCGTGCCCGACCTGCGGTTCGTGCGCGGGTATGTTCACCGCGAACTCCATGAACTGCCTGAATGAGGCGATTGGCCTGGCGCTGCCCGGTAACGGCACCACCCTGGCTACTCAGGTTGCTCGTAAGGAGCTGTTCCTGGATGCTGGCCGCCGCATCGTTGAACTGTCCAAGCGCTACTACGAGCAGGATGACGAGTCGGTTCTGCCGCGCTCCATTGCGACCAAGGAGGCGTTCGAGAACGCTATGGCGCTGGATGTGGCGATGGGCGGTTCGACTAACACCGTGCTGCACACCCTGGCGATTGCGCACGAGGCGGGCGCTGACTTCACCCTGAAGGATATTGACCGCATTTCGCGTCAGGTTCCCTGCCTGGCGAAGGTCGCCCCGAACTCCACCAAGTACCACATTGAGCACGTGCACCGTGCTGGTGGTATCCCCGCCCTGCTGGGTGAGCTGAACCGTGCCGGCCTGCTGCACAAGAACGTTCATTCTGTTCACGCTGACTCGCTGGACGAGTGGCTGGACGAGTGGGACATCCGCAGCGGCAAGGCAAGCGAGAAGGCGAAGGAACTGTTCCTGGCAGCTCCCGGCGGTGTGCGCACCACCCAGGCGTTCTCCACCGCGAACAAGTACGAGTCCCACGAGACTGACTCCGAGAACGGTTGCATCCGCGCCGTGGAGCACGCGTACACCAAGGACGGCGGCCTGGCGGTCCTGTACGGCAACATCGCCCAGGACGGCGCAATCATCAAGTCTGCCGGTATTGATGAGGAGCTGTTCCACTTCAAGGGTCGCGCTTTCGTGGTCGAGTCGCAGGACGAGGCTGTGTACGAGATCCTGTCGAAGAACGTGAAGGAAGGCGACGTTGTCGTCATCCAGTACGAGGGCCCGAAGGGCGGCCCCGGCATGCAGGAGATGCTGTACCCGACCTCTTACCTGAAGGGTCTGGGCCTCGGCAAGAAGTGTGCACTGATCACTGACGGTCGTTTCTCCGGTGGTACTTCGGGTATTTCGATTGGTCACGTCTCTCCGGAGGCTGCTGCTGGTGGCGCTATCGGCCTGGTGCAGACCGGCGACGAGATTGAGATTGACGTGAACAACCGCATCCTGCGTGTGAACGTTTCGGATGAGGAGCTGGCCGCTCGCCGCGAGGCAAAGGGTGCCGCACCGTGGCGTCCGACCAAGCCGCGTGAGCGTCAGGTATCGAACGCCCTGAAGGTGTACGGCATGCTGGCTGCTTCGGCTGATAAGGGTGGCGTGCGCATCCTGCCCGAGGACGCATAAACCCCTCACGTATTTTCTGAGAATTTAATATTCTTGCCCTGAGGGCTGGTGCCCCGTTCCGCGGTTTTCTGCGGGGCGGGGCGCTTTTCTTTGTCCGCGTCTTTGTCTGCGTCTCTGTATACCGTCGTGGGATACCCGGTGCGGCGTATTGCCTTGTCAACGGCGTTGCAGTAGGGTGTAAGGAGGTATTTAAGTACCCGCTTCACCGACTCAGCACAACCACTCAAACACAACGCAATTCGCAACCCTCACGAGGACGCATTCATGGTTACCCTGCCCGCACGCGCACAGCGTGCTTTTACTCGTCGTGCCCTGACGGCTCTTGCCTGTATCGGTGCGCTCGCTTTGAGCTCTTGCTCTGCTCAGCCGCAGGCTGATGATTCTGAAACTGCCCCGATGATGGTGGCGACTTCTTCTGCGCCCGTTGATGCAAAGACCCTGTTCACCGCGGCGGATGGCTCCTGGAAGCCGAATACTGTGCAGATCTCTGCCGGCCTGGATTCCCCGGTAACGTACGACTCGGTAGCGACCCCCACGGATGAGCCGAGCACGGACGCCGAGTACGAGGCGGCATACGCCTCGGCGAGCGGCTCTGCGAACACTATTGATGCGGGCACCCGCTGCGGTGTGACAAGCCTGCTGGGTGGTTCCGCCGGTATTTACGTGTATGACGGTTCGGATTGTGCCAAGGCTCAGGAGGCGGTGCGTCTGTTCAACAGCCGCAAGAACCAGGACGGCGCGGCGAGTGTTGAGTGGTACCAGTGCGCTACGAAGGTGCAGGGCCGCGACTACATTACGGGTGCCTGCTTCACGCAGGGTGGTAGCGTTGAGAAGCCGCGTCTGGCGCTGATTCCGGCACAGACCCGCATGCTGTCGGGTACGCTGACTTTCGCTGAAGCGTACGGTGGCGGCACTTTCGGTCAGGGTGATTCTGCGAAGACTGTTGAGGCGCTGCGTTTCACCAGCCCGGACTCTAAGGTCGCGTGTTCGGTGACCCCGTCGGGTGTGGACTGCCAGGCGCTGGTGGGTGTGACCCTGGAGGGTTGGGATGCCGCATCCGGTAAGGCGCAGCAGCGCGTGCACATGGTGCAGGGCCAGGCGCCCGAGGTGAGCCTGGTCGGTCAGACCGCCACCCCGGAGCCGGTGAATACTGAGGGTATTGTTGCCCTATCTACCGGTCAGGTGGTGACTGCGTACGGTTACACCTGCAAGTCGGTGAATACCGGTAAGGTGCATTGCGTGAGCGCGACGAATGGTTTCACCCTTGATTCGGTGGAGGTTGGCGTAGAGCGCCGATAAGCCGAGAGCGCCGCTAAACCGAGAATGAAGGCGCGCTGCGAGTAGCTGCTCTCGCCTCCATAACTGACATGCGAAGGTGCCCGGCACCCCTCACTTAGGGGGTGCCGGGCACCTCGGTCTTTAACGTCGTTTAGCGGAAGTTGACGATGCGAACGTCCAGCTCGGAGGAGAGCAGCGGCTCCCATGCGGCGACAGCCTTCTGGAAGTGTTCGGTGCCCATGTGCTTTTCGAGCAGTTCCTGGGATTCCCAACGCTCGATGAATGCGAAGTCGGTGTCGGAGACGGCACCGAAGTCGTAGCTGACGTTGCCTTCGTCCTGGCGGCTTGCGGTCACGAGCGGTTCGATGGTCTTGAGGAATTCTTCGACGTGCTCGGGCTTGACGGATACTCCGGCGTAAACACCAATCATGGGGCTCTCCTTATCGGATGGTGCGGCGGGCTGCCGCGTCGTATATGACTCTTTTACGGTACACCTTCACCTTCGCCTCGGTGGGGTATGTGCGAGGTTTTCTCGAGCTGTGTTCTGGGCGGTGTTTCTGCGCTATGGCGGTGCGTGCGAGGAGTTGCGGTTATTCCATTCGCTGACTGTAAAAAAGGTGTTTTATATTTGCGTGTCTCTTTCTGTTCGACCTATAAAAGAATGAGGACGATACACCGCACGAATGGAAGGAGAAGCGGTATGGCACGCATGGGGGGTGACACTCATGGGATTTTCACCGGCGCACATCAAACGATGCACCCTGACCTGGGAGGCACCCGACTATAGCGCCTCGTACCCTGCCGGGTACACGGATCAGGGCGTTGCTGTGATTGCGGTGGCTCAGGAGCATCGTAAGGCGCAGGGTTTTTGTTATTCCGCCTTGTCAACGGTGGTTTTTATTTCAAAGCAGGACGGCACCCGCACCGTGGTGAATGAGGAGCAGATGCTCTCTACCCACGTCCATTCCCTCATGGAGTGTTGCGATGAGGTGCATCCGCGTCTGTTGGGTCGCGCCGTGCTTGCGGCGTGGGATGTGGTTCCGGAGCAGTACCGCCAGAATCTGGTGACGATTGCTGCGGATCGTAAGAATTTGAAGCAGCTTTTCCGTGATTGCGACCAGTTGAAGGCGATCATGGAGTACCGCGCCTTTGAGAAGGTGCTGGACCCGTACGATAACCATTCTTTGGGTGAAGTGCATGTGAAGCTTGCCGGCACGCCCGCGTATGAGCGGATGCAGGCTGAGGTGTGTGCGGCACGTACCGCCGTGGATGAGATGGTGGAGGAGGCGCTGACCCCTCGACCGCTGGATCAGCTGCAGGACTATAGCGTTTTCACGGATTGTTCGTTCCGTTCGACTCACAATAAGAAGTATCAGCGTGGCGGCCGGATGGGCATCGCCGGCGTGAGTGAGGACGGCTTCTATTTTCATGCCCACTATGATGGCGTGAATATTATGACCGGTGAGCTGTCTGCGATGTTGGCGGCTTATACGGTGTTCCATAGCGGTTCGCGCCGCCTGATTATTCATACGGATTCTTTGGGTGCGTTGACGTTTGTGTTGCGTTTGGCGCATAGCCGTTGGGCTTTTGAGGCGTGGGTTTCTGAGGGTATTCAGGATGAGCGCGTGGTGGCTCAGATGCGTTCTTTGACGGAGGCTATCCGCGAGAAGCGTGTGCTGGTGAAGCATGTTCCGGGCCATACGGGCCACGGTTTGCAGGAGAGTAGCGACTCTGTGTCGAAGATGCATCGCCATTTTCCGGGGCAGATTGTGGATAAGCGTCATCAGAGCGAGTTTAATCAGCGTTGCGAGTCGATTATTACTGCTTTGTCGGGGTGTGCGAAGGCTGTTCGCCTGCTTGCGCCGGAGTGGTTGCAGATTAAACCTTCTTCAATCCACACGGGAAACCGTTTATGGCGCTAAACTAGTCCAGGGTAGAAATGAACGCGCGATACATTCGCTGCATACGAAGGTATGCGATGTCGGAGGTGTCGCGTGTTTCTTTTTGCCCTTTTGCCTTCTCCGCATGCGCTTTTACGAGGCTCACCTGTAGCGCTGCTCTAGCTTGTAGCCCCGCGCATCCTGCAATGGTGCGTGGGAAAAGAATGCGGGGGAAACGAAAGCTCCCCCTGAGCGTCGAATCAATCGAACTCAGGGGGGGGAGCTTTTAGGTTATTTACCAGCGTGGGTGAACATAATCTTCACAATCGCAAGAACAATAACGGCGAGGGTGAGCCACACGGCGCTTCGGACAGTACGCCAGCAGATTGGCTCGCCGCGGTAGCGAGCAATCGCGAAGTTGAGGGTAAAAATACGCCACACCACGGTCACAAGACAGAGAATAATAGTGCAGTCAAAAATGATGTCGTAGGTGCCGCCGGGCGGTAGGAATGTCGCCAGAATCAGGAGCGCCACGGGGTACACGGTCGTACCCAGAATAGGGCTCGCGTTGCCCAGCGCGTGCTTGACGAAATCTCGCGGCGGGGTGCCGCCGTGCAGCACCCGGTACTCCTGCATTTCTGAGATGACGTGGGCAATGTAGGTGGTCAGACCGGTACCCGTAATGTAGAGGATTGCGGTGCCGTCAAAGATCGCGTTCGCGTCGTGAATGCTCAGCAGAGCCGCCAGCACCAAGAAATTACCGTAGGTGTACGCAGAGATACGGTGAGCAACGTCGTGCGCATCGAGTTCAGCGAATTTACGGCGTGCTTTACGGAATAGAAGGGGCATTCGATAGTCCTTTGGCGGGGGCGGGGATGAAAACTCAGACCCCCGAGTGTGTGACAAATAGCTTAGAGGAGCGATGACCACAGTCGGCAGAGGTTCTCCACCATCTTGATGCGGCGCGGGCGCTCCGCCCACTGGGTGTACAGCAGCTCGGTGCAGACCTGCTCGTATTCGGCGCATACTTCATCCAGCATCGCGACCATGCCGCGGTCAATGACGAACGTTGACACTTCCATGTTCAGTGAGAAGGAACGCGGGTCCATATTGGACGAGCCAATGAACGTAATTTCGTCGTCGACCATCATGAACTTGGAGTGCAACACGGTCGGGCTGGGGTACTGCAGAATACGCACACCCGCCTGCAGCAGCTGCTCGTAGTAGGAACGCTGCGCCATGTTCGGCAGGAACTGGTCGCCCTTCTCGCACACAATCACGGTGGTTTCAATACCGGAGTAGGCGGCGTTCGTGAGTGCCTGCAGTAGGGTCTCTTCGGGCACGAAGTAGGGCGAGCAGATGGTAATACGCCGCTCGGCGTTGTAGATCAGGTAGTTAATGAGGCGCAGGTTGTTTTCGGTTTCAAAACCGGGGCCGGAGGGCACAACCTGGGCGCGCATCCCATCCTTGTAGTAGGGGATATTGGTGTTAATTTCTGCCAGGATCAGCTGGTTCGTTTCGGAGTACCAGTCGGAGACGAAAACGGCGTTGAGCTCTTCAACGATGGGGCCGGTGCAGGAGAAGGTCAGGTCCTTCCACTCCAAGCCCTTCTTAATGTTTTCGGGCATGTCGTAGGAGCGGTGAATAGCGTTCTGCGAACCGGAGAACGCGACGCGTCCGTCCACGACGAGGACCTTGCGGTGGTTACGCAGGTCGGGTCGCTGCCACTTGAGTTTCCACGGTTTGAGCGGCAGCATGAGGCGCCACTGCATACCCGAGTCGTTGAGCATTTTCA